>Ga0310696_10008438_pt1 | contig 12010 bp, 14 predicted proteins | sample AusTroGonzalo_MG_4_FD_203885 | JGI IMG/M metagenome (GOLD analysis project Ga0310696, IMG submission 203885) | Bovine rumen microbial communities from tropical cattle in Woodstock, Queensland, Australia - Gonzalo_02 (v2) (version 2) | ecosystem: Host-associated > Mammals > Digestive system >... | reverse complement strand
GCCGTTTCGTTCGTGGGGCTACCTTTCGATACACCCCGGACAGGTGCACGCTTAGCCGCCTCCGCATTTTGTTTTAATGTTTTGTTTTCTTTCTGGAGACGCGCTCTGTCGGCTTGCATCTGCCGTTGAAGGTATTGCGTGTAAGCAACCAGAAGTGTCTTCCCTTTCAGCGCAGCATCGACCACTTCCTGCGGTACCTGTTTGCCTTTGAGCTCCGGATATGCTTCCATGAGTTCCGCAACTTCGGGTTTGAAATCACGCTGCCCCGGTGCAATAGACTCGCCTTTAACGGTCGGAGTATCGTCCGGCGCGGCTGCCTGCTTTCTGCCCTTGGCAACACTGGTTTCCAGTTCCTTGATCTTGCGTGCAACGGTATCTCTTGCAATCGTGGGATGCACTTTCTCGCGAACGAGCTTTTCCACTTCGGTGTTTTCGTAGCTTTCTCTGGCCGCGGCAAGCATTTCCTTTACCGTGCCATAGCCAAGCATTTTGCTTACTAACTCGGCCTCTTCAAGCTCGGCTGTCTTAGCCTGTAGCTTGTTGCGGAATTTATCCACCGCATAGGCCTTCTCATACAATCCCGGCAGGTCAGATTCGTTCAGCTCAACCGGTGTCTTCTTATGATTCACCGTGGCCTCGAATTTGATGGTGTTCGACTTGATCTCCGGTTCTGTCTCCGTGGCGGGGAGCTCCCCTTCGCCAGTCTCAGGTCCTTCGCTGGATTCAGATCCTTCACCCGTGGCAGGGGCTTCTTCCGAATTCGCCGTTCCGTCTTCCGTTTTGTCAGCTTCGCCCAGGATATTCGTCAGCTCGTCAGCTTCGGAATTCTGTGCGGCCCACGCGAAGAAATCGCCTTCCCCTGTCCAGCCGTCCGGCAGGATAAGGCCATCGTCTTCAACAGAAGAGGTAGGTACCTGTTCGTTTTGGTTTTCCATAAATTTTTTCCTTTCATGGCGAGAAAGATTTATTTTTATAAGTCGGCATGGCGGCCGATTATAAACTATTAAAGACGCAGTGGCTGGACTCGAACCAGCGTCTCCGGAGTATGAACCCGGTAAGGAACCGCTCCTCCACACTGCTATATAAAAAGAACTGAACAGAAATAACTGTTCAGTTCTGCATTGTTATATAATGCCAGCAAAGTGGCAAAGTTATTGCTTGGAAGTCCTCTTTCTGGTCTTCTTCACCGGAGCTTCTTCAACAGAAGCAACCTCGACCGGCGTTTCCGTTACCGGTTCTTCCTTGACCAGAACTTCTTCGACCGGAACTTCTACAAACACGCGCCCATTCGGGCCGACACTATCAACCTTCATCGTGCTAAGCCTCCACAAGCATAGTAGGATAGTCGTCCGCAGTATCAGCGGTATACACGGCCGGAGTCTCCCCGGCAACAATCGTAACGGAATACCCCTCGTCTCCCCAGCAGATTGCATTGATCACGACATACGCCTGTTCGTCCGGGGAATATAAGAGCACAAGGCCTTTCTTGAACGCGGCCAGAATCTCACCGGCAGTCTTGTCGAGGATGTACTCCGTCGTGCCTTCCTCTGCGTCTGATGTCGAATTCTCAGACACGGTCACGATAAAGACAGCCGCGGATGTCGGGTTATCTACATACCCGGACGGAGCTTCTACCCTCTCCCCGTCCTCAACCGCGTCAACCGTGTAGACGTTCGGAAGCGGCTGCATGTTCCGCCCGATATCGCTCACACTATCCACGCGAGTCACTTCTTCTTCACATTTGCAACTCATTGGCACACTCCTTTTACATACTGCCCTTCTGTACCAGCGCCTTCTGCGCGGATCTCGGAAGGTCATTATATTTGGCCTGGATGCTTGTGGGCATCTGGCTTATGGCTTTCTCTGCGGATATCTCCCCACCCATTGCGGGGAAGCCAGCGTTCTGGAACGCTACCGGCGGGGTCTTGGATATCTGCGGGCCCTGTTGACCGGGCATCATCTCGCCCTGCTGGGCGAGCATCTGTTCCTGGTTGGCCATTGCGGCCGTCTGCTGTGCCACTTCCGCAGTCCTCTTCTTAATCTTCTCGATCAGATCCTGCTTCCGTGCAATCAGTTTGTCCGGAATCCGTTCCAGATAGTCGATCACTTCCAGCGTGCCGTCTCTCCGCAGGTTGTCCAGCGTCTGTACCATTGCGATCTCGGAATAGTACGTGGTCGCGCCAACGTCAACTCTTATGTTGAACCACAGCTTCTTAAGCTGCCGGAAATCAAAGTCTTCCAGTACCCGGTGCACCGTCTCCTGTGTCACCATCTCGCCGGAGACCGGATCGATCATAGGCACCTGGTCTTTGCCGACCTGTGGATCCTCGAACGTGCGCTCGCGTACCAGAGGACGTTCGCCATAGTAAGTGCCCATCATATCCAGCAGTATAGCACCGATATCCTCGACCCATTCGTGCAGCCCCGACCGTGTGTTCTCCAGAGGCACCTCAGCGGACGATTGCAAGACCATCAAAGCCGAAGTATTGTCCGGACGAACGTTGCCCATCTGAGCATCCGTAGCGCCAAGACAGTCTCTGGTGTACTGCATCACGCGGTCAATACACATCACAATCTGGTTACTCATGTCCGCGGGCTGCAACGTAGTCGCCACATCACGGAGTGACTGACCCGGTTGTATGTTGTGCACACCGATGGCCGCGCCAACTTCGTTGTTCCATCTCCCGATCAGGTCGGCGTTATAGATCGTCTTCGGGAAACTCTGTAACTGGAGATGCCGGAAGATCATAGCCATCATGCTGTTTATGAAGATCTGGTTCGGAACAATCCCCGTAACCAAAGCCCGGCCATGATACTGGTTCTTCTGCTTCTCCCAGTTCCCCCATGCGATCGGGTACCGGCTGAGGCCGGTATCAACATCCTCGTAGATCACGGCCTGACGGGTAGCCTTCGTAACGTGGACCGACGTTACCAGGCGCTTCATGTCCTTGGTCTTGTATACCGGCTTCCCGTCCGTGTCCACCATCGGTTTGCCGTCCTCGTCCTTCTGCTGGATAGGTTCACCATTATCATCGAGAACAGGTTCACGTTTCGGCAGTCCGGTCTCTTCGTCAAGGACTGTCTCCTCTGTAGTGACTTTAGTGTACAGGATTCCATACAGCGCTTTCCCCGTTTTGTCGTCCTGCCACTGGATCTCAGTACGCCCGCCGATACCGGCCTGCCACTGCCATTCAGCGTCAGGATTCATTGTCTCGATCGCGATCTCGGACTCCGCTTCTCCGCCTCGCTTCGTGCTCGTTTTTGCGAACTGCTCGGCTTCAAATTTCAGGTTCTCGATCGTGTCACGGCCAAGGATAAGGATATATGGCTGGCTCTCAACGTCAGCCGTGTTCGGGTTCCCGAACATGACGTTGATCCCATCCACCAGCTCCATTTCTATCTCGCCCTTGTATGCCCCGAAAGCACCGCCGTATGGCATAGCGTCTGGGTTCCAATAGAAATGAGCGCAGTAGTCTCCGGTCTGGGCTCCGTCAAACAGCGCGTCTCTGATCCGGTACTGCATTTTGAACTTGTCGAACAGGTTCCGTACCTCTGCCGTGGCAATGACCGCGGCGTTGCTCTCCGGATCCTTCATGTTGTCGCCATCATAATAGGACAGCGGCTCGAAGTTGACCGTCGTGTTGGAACTGGTCAGACTCGCCACAAACAGTGACGTTACGCGCTTGATAATATTGAACGTCGGCCGTGCAAGCCTCTGCATGGCAGGCGTTTCGTTTATATGCAGCCACTGGTTCCCTGCGAAGAACTCGATGTTGGTGTTGACCAACTGGTACTGGTTCGGGGTCAGCTGGTTGTTGTACGCCCGCCCCAGTTCGTAGTAGTTCCAGAGCTGCTGCCGATTATTCTTCTCGTCTCGCAACCAAACTCACCTCACTCGACGCGCTGGTTGACTCTCCCATAGGCCGTGTCTGAGTTGTAGTTCATCAGCCTGCGGAAGGCCTCCTGCTCTTCGATCAGCCGCTTCCGTTCTTCCTGGATGGCCGTCAGCTCTTCTTCCGTCAGAGTATCGTCCTTATCCGCCGCAAGTCCAACCGGCTGCTGCGTATTCGGACTCTGCTGATACGTCATCCCGTACAGCGTTTTACCGAAGAAGCACCCTATAATAAAAAGAGCAATGCCGACCATTGCCCCTATCATCCCATAGACCGCTTCCATTTACGGCCTCTTCTTTGCTTTCCGAAGCTGGTCAAGGACCGGCTCTTCCTCCACATCGATTTCTTCGATAACCGGCTCTTCTTCCGGACCGACAGCAGGGCCAACCGGAAGACCTTCCTCTTCCTCATCCTCTGCTTCCATATCCTCAAACGGAACGGCCGGTCTGTCCGGACCTTCGACAGGCGAACCAGGCAGCTCTTCCACTTCGACTTCCGCGACCTTGACCGGGCCTTCGTCGTGCAGTCTGTCCACCGCCACGATCAGCTCTTTGTCGTCCACTTCACCGGGGTTGAACTCTTCGTCCAGTCTGATCGCTTCGGCCGCCGCTTTCTCTGCCGCGTCCTCACCCTCAAACACTTCGCCGATCAGCAGGTCGAACGGGTCGTCGCCTGTTTCCATCAGATGCTGGGCATAGTCTTCCAGTTCCGGTCTGCCATGCCTCTCGATCGTATCGGGCCCAACCACTTCGATGGCCGTCAGAACCACGGCCTTATCGCCAGCTTCGTTCGAGAACGACATAACAAAGTCGCTCTCCGGCGCTTCCGCTACCTTGACCGACAGGTCTCCATCGCCAAACAGATTGCTCTTCGGCGGAATCGGCATTGCTTCTTTATTCTCATCCATAACTTTACACCCTCTTCTTCCTTTATATTAACTCGGAGCAGAACAGTTCGTTATAGTCTGCCCCGTATGGACTGAACAGGACGTCGGGGTTATTGAAGTCTTCCTGTTCCTTCTCTATCCATTTCTCCTGCTCGGTCGGCTTGTACTCCGCAAACTCGCCACTGGAATAGATCATCCTGTTCAGAGCCTGCGACGCAGCGTCGACCATATCGTCATGGGCGGCATTGGGAAAGGCTGTGAACTGGTCGATGAACTCTTCCACCCACGGCGCTTTCTCCGGATACGGCAGCAACACTCTGCCGCTCTCTATCGCCATAGATACCGCGTTCACTCTCGCCACCTTGCCGCCTCTTGGATTCACTGCGATCACGAACATATCCGGCTCGTGCTGTAGGGTCTGGATGATAGCCGAACCGTTTGCCTTGTCTTCAACCAGAACCATATGCGCTCTGGGGAACATCTGCTTCACACTCCGGATCATCTGTACCGTCTGCGGGAAGTCAAGGTGCTTATTGAAACTGGCTCTTAAATAGTAGCTGTCCAACCGTTTACCCCAGACCTGGACCGCTACATAGTCGTTCGTATCGGCGGACTTGAACGCCGCGTCGACTGAGATCAGCTCCGTACCGAATAACAGCGTACTGTCGTCCGGATCATAGAACCGCCACCAATCGCGGTGGACAAGGTTTCCTTCCTCGATACGGGGCGAGCATTGATACAACGCCGTCCACGACCGGATGCCGCCGGTCGGATCGTTGATATACGACTTCTTGAAGTCTTTCAGCCAACCGTTGTCCTTGCCCAGCTCCGGGCAGAGACTGTCTCCGACCTTCCGCCCAAGCAGGTCGTTTTCCTCTGCCTCGACCGGGAGCCGCACCAACCGGCTGTTCTCTTCATTTTCCAAGACCCTTGCCGCAAGATCGTCTGAGTGCCACGGAGTCATTATTATGATGACCTTCGCTTTGGCCGCCAGACGCGTTTTCAACGTAGCCTGCCACTCTTCCCAGACATTCGATCTGTAAGTTGGGCTGTCCGCTTCCTGCATATTTTTCACAGGGTCGTCTACTATTATTAAATTGGCAGGGTTGCCGGTGATACCGCTCATGATACCGCGACTTATCAGATGGCCTCTTCTGTTGCTCAGTTCGAACTCGTCGGCCCTGTCTATGTCGCCGATGCTGATGTCGAACAAATCAGACCCGACCGCACGGATCTTCTCTTTGTTCCTTCTGCAAAACTTCTCGGCGAAGTCTTTATTGTAGCTGGCGATTATCACGTTCCGCTCAGGGTACTTCCCAATGTACCAGGACGGGAACGTCTCCGTTACCGTCGTCGACTTCCCGTGCTGCGGCGGACACTCAATCACTAACACATCGTATGCGTGTTCGGATTCCGTTTCCACGAAAGCCTGGACTTCATTGGCCAGATACTCCGACAGCTTCGTCCGTTTCCACAGCTTGCCCTGAGTCAGTACCAGATACTCTGCGAAGGAACGTTTCGCCAACTCCCTTCGCGCCAGCTCTGCATACAGTTTCTCAAGCTCGTCCTGCTTCTGTTCTTCCGGTATGGTTTCTACGTCATAGTAATATTCGTCGTTAGCCATATAAACAAATGTTTAGATTGGATCTATAGGTTAACATAATCAGACCGCTCCTGGAATAATAGTGAACCAATAGTGAAGAAACAATGAAAAAATAAACCCCCTATACCCATTCGGGGGCTATAGGGGGTCGTTTTCCAAAACAAGTCCAACCGGAAGAAGCTGTTGGCGCGGTTTCCGTCCCACAGCAAACCTAAAACCGGTCGAGGGTCTGATTATCCAACTATATTATTCTTCGTCCTGTACTCTTGCCTCGCGCATAGCGATCATCTCCCGCAGTTGAGCAGAGGAACACTTTGAGAGATCCACCTGCACGAACGGTACGTCGTCCATGTTTCCAACCTGTACGTTTTCGGTTGGCTTGTATCCGGCAGAGTCTCTAATAAACTTCGCGGCTTCTGTATCGCCATCGTATGCGGCTTTCTTGAGCTGTGCCAACAGTATCGCAGCCTGGTACGTGCCTTCCTTGAATCCTCGCCGTTCCAGCTCGGCCCTGACCGCATCATGATCCGGCAGCCCTGCTTCCATCATATCCCTTGCCGCATTGCGGAAATTCTTCCGCCGCGCCTGGTACGCTCTCACGCCTTCCTTCTTCCGGGCTTCCGCTTCGGGCGTGTGGGCTTTCTTGATGTTCTCCAAGGCGATTTCTCGTTTCTTTTTAAGCACTTCGGGGTCTGTGTATGTGTAGGTTTTCCCCATGAGCTCACCACCCTTCTGATAATATTTCTTCTACCATAATATATACCATATTTTCTACTGCAAATCAAGGCTATTTGTGGGGGTTTTCGTCAGTTTTACCAAGACTTCTTTGGGTTTTGTGGGTGTGTTGTGGTGAATATGACGGTGATTTGGTTGTTTTGTGGTGTTCTGGTGGGGATTTTTGGTAGTTATTTGGGTAGTGTTTCTGCTACTGTGGGAGTATCAGCCTGTATTCCGGTTAATGTTGCGTTAATTGCGCGTTAAAGTCGAGTTAAACTTGCGTTAAACTGCTATTCTTCCGGTTGATACTGCATCCCTACCGTCCTGTTTCCGGTTGAAGTAGTAGTAATCCCGGTTGATACTGCATCCCTACCGTACTATTTCACGGATTCACAAGGTTAATCACGAAAACATGGCGGTAGGGATGAGCCGATCGTAGTCGGTTGTACGTGGTCGGGGTTTTTTTTGGGGTTTGGTTGTTGTGATCTGGTCGCGGCGATATGAATTCCCGTTTTTTGGGCTTAACTAATGTGCGAAAAAAGTTATATATACGTAGTAGTGTGGAACCCCCCGCCCCCCTTCGGGGCCCATAGGGGGTGCCGCCTTCCTTTGGATCCTGCACGCACACGATCGGCCTTCCAAATTTCAAAGCCCATGAAAAAAATTTTCAGCGGGCTTTAGTGCTCCGCCGCTGGCGGCCTACATTATTAAATGATCCAGGCGGATCCGGCTTCGCCTCTTGCGAAACCAGCGACGACAGCAGCAGACCGGCGGCCGGATCCGCGGCGCGGCCGACGATCTACGGTCCGCAGGACCGTGGGCCGACGAGCGGGAAATCCCTTACAGCATAAGGAAGTTTAATGCGTTTAACTTTCCGCACTGCAACGTTTCTGCAACGTTAGTTAAATCGAACTGTATCGCGCCGCCTACTATATAATGATTCCGGACCGGCCACCAGGTGACCGATCCGGAATCCTAATCTGATTAGGTTATACACTATTCCCTTTTGTTGTTCGCTGTCATCCTTATTACGTTAGGCTACCAGCTATTCTCTTTTGCTGTTTACTGTCATCCTAATTGCGTTAGGTTATCAACTATACTATTTAGCCATTCAGCTCGCTCCTAATTAAATTAGTCAATCACCTATCAGCAATATCATTCCTACTATCCGGAATATTTTTTATGTGGCCGTTCGCTCGGCCTCTGTTTTGTACTTGTATACTAGTATACAAGTTTGAGTAGAATACACGTTAACTTGTATTATTGTATTCATGTATACAATTTCATTCCGCTTGTGTATCCTGGTCTCTTTCCATCCGCTCATTGACAGCTTGCAGAACATAGGCCCGAACAGATTGACCGGCCGCGGACGCCGCGGCGCGGATCCTTTGCCCATGCTCTTTTGATGTCCTTATCATAATGTTGTCCTGCCTGCGGTTAAATTCAATCGTCGCTTTATTGTGTGCTGCTTTTCTATCAGAGCCCATCAAATCACCGTCCCTACTTATATAATAGCAAATTGCGGGCGCTTTGTGAATTGTGCAAACTGTACAAAAGACGCGTCATTTCGACGTAGAATTTTTGTGCAATTTACCATATTGACTTTTGGTCGGTTAACCGATATACTCTAACCATCATGAATCGGTTAACCGATCGGCGAGACCGACGGAAACCGGAAGCAAAAGCCGGATATCTGTTGCAGCAGATATCCGGCGGGCCCCACAAAATTCTCACTACCAATGAAAAATATTGAAAGGCGGTATATCTATTATGGCACAAAAAACAAAAAATAGCAAGGGGTATTCCAAAGAGGCCCTTACAAAAATCATCCGCCAGCTGCGTGAAAAAATTGATATCTACATGACAATGCCCGCGGAAGATATCAAGCTGGCGATCTCAAACGGTAACCGGAAGATCGGCCGCGTTATGAATGTATCCTTGCCACCGCTTTTCTCTTGCGGCAATTGCGATGGCTGCAAGCACTTCTGCTATGATATCAAGGCCTGTTTGCAGTATGAAAACGTGAGAAACGCTAGAGCTAGAAATCTTGCCATTCTCACCCTGGACCGTGGGCTTTATTTCAGGCTTATTGACAACGCTATCAGCAGAAGGCGGAAGAACAAATATTTCAGATGGCACGTCGCTGGCGATATCGTCGACATTGATTACCTGGACAACATGGTACAAATTGCCGCCCGTCATCCGGACTGGATCTTTTGGACGTACACCAAAATGTACTGGATAGTCAACAGCTGGATTGACCAAAACGGACCCCTTCCCGAAAATCTACATATCATGTTTTCCGAATGGAAGGGAATGCCAATTATAAATCCGCATAATATGCCGGTATTCGGGGTAATCATGCCCGGGGAAGAAACGCCTAACACCTTCCTTTGTCCTGGTAATTGCGATATCTGCAAGCAGGCCGGACGCGGATGTATCGCCGGGGAAACGACATACAATCACTTGCACTAATACGCCAGCTGGACTAGGCCAGGATAAATAGCAGTCAAGCCTAGTGCGGGCCCGCCACAAAAAGCGGGCCGTCTGAAAGAATAATTGAAGGGAGACAGCGCAATGAAAATTTTAGCAAAGACCACCAAGGGTCGCGAATTTCTGTATAACGCAAGAAGCGCCCGCAAAGTTTCGGCAAGATCCGCCGAACAGATTCTTAAAATAGTGAATGACTACAAGTTCCAGATCGATACGGATAAGGGCGAAACATGGCACATATATGACGTAGGCCAATACGACATCGCGTATGAATACGCACAGTACCAGGCTTTTACAATCCGAAACGGTGTAGTTACCGCACGAGCATATTAACCCCGCCTGATGATGGCCAACCGGTTATTGGCCGAAATCACCCGGCAGCCAGCCGGGCGGATCGCGGGAAACCAAGAGGGAAAGACCCGATACTACGAAGGACGGTGAGCAGAATGAACATAGGGATCTTAGCCTTAGTCATTGCCGCCGCTTGTGCTGTCGTCACTGCCATTATGGCAGGACGGCAGCCCGAACAGGGCGACCGAATTGACGTGAGAGCCATCCACTACACCGGCCCGCAGGGCCCGACCGAAATCTATTGAGAGGAGCTATACGATGACCGAAAGTAAACATTTTCAAAACGTGCACGCCGCTTTTGCAGCAGGCTACACCGTGACCGGAGACATGGCCTTACAGAGAGGCTATGTAAGCCGGAAAAAAGATCCGCTTGATGGGCCGGTATACGCGGCCGGAGGATCCCGCAAGGGCCAGCTCTACTTCCTGGTACCGAACCGGAAGAGCAGCCGATTCTGCTACAGGCAGTATCTGGTAGCACCAACCGAATAATCCCCGCCTGACGATGGCCGGAACCGGAACCGGCCGAAATCACCCGGCAGCCAGCCGGGCGGATCGCGGGAACCGAAGCAGGACCCGACAATTCAACTAAAGAAGGGAGCACACCACAATGAAGAAGTTTTTCACCACCGCTATACTTGCCCTGGCGATCGCAGGCCTTTACCCCAACGCCGGAACCGTGACCGCGATCGACCGCAAGACGGACACCGTGGCCGTGACCACCACGGCGAATATCATGTGGTCGTTTAAGGGAGCAGAGGACTATGACATCGGCGACACCGTTGCCATGATAATGAGCGACAACGGCACGCCGGACACCATCCTGGATGACCTGATCCTGGACTGCCGGTATGCCGGATAAGCTGGAAAACATCCGGGCTATCAGGTACGGACCCACCACACTTTGGGAAAGAAAACTGCATAAATATTCATTTTTGAATACTTATGCAGAGGCCACCTACCGAGTACACGCTGCCCCTAAATCAGCCCCTATAATTCACGGGCCGCGTGTACCAGGAAGGGCGGACAAGCTGAATCAAAACCGCGGCAGACCGAACCACAGCATTCCCCACGAGACGCGCGAGAAAGCCCCTATAAACGCGCTCAGCATTTACCCCTATACAGACCAACCTAAACGCTTAAAACGCAACACAGCGCAATATGACGCTCCTGAGAGCATTTTACAGACAAGAACAACTTACACTTGCATTTAGCCACAGCAGAATTTATAATCACATCACACACCACACAACCCGCAGGTGTCGAGCCTGACGGGAAAACATGAGAGGAGAAACAAAAAAATGAAAAACCCCGAATATCTGTTGAACACCTACCACTGGACCGGCGACAGCTTTGGCTGGAACCTGCCTCTGAACTGGGAGGAGATCGTCGACGCAGCCAACCGGCTGATCGATAAGCGTGCAGAGGATCTTGACCTGGATGACTTCGAGGACGCGGACACCCTGCACGAGTACAGCCAGCAGCTCTACTCTGACTGGTGCGACGGAGACAACACGCTGCCGGACCCCGACTTCGGAGAGGAGGCCATGCTGTATGTGGTCGAAAGCAAGCAGCTCCATCAGTGGGATACCGTAGGCTGCACCTACGACAAGGGCGAAGCCGACGAGATGATGAAGGCCGACTGGGATCGCCTGACCGACCGCGAGAAGGCCAGCCGGACTTGCAGTGTATCGGCCTACAAAGTGCCGATAATGAAGGGAGAACATCCCGAAGCGGCCTACCGCAGGCTGGTCCTGTACGAATACCTGCCCCAGGATCCGGAAGACTACTGGGAGATCACCTACTGGAAGCTTGACGGAAGCGACAACGACAAGATCCGCCAATTCCTTGCGGATGAAAAGAACATTTACAACTGCGAGGAATGTCCATACCGGATGGAATATCACGGCCACGACACGCTGCCTTGCGGGCAGTATCACTGCTGGGTAGAACTCCACACGACGGAAGGGAGCCCGGAATGAGAACCATACGGACAGCGACCGGCACGCCAGTCCGCAGCATTGGGGAGCGGATCCACACCACACCGGAACCGGACGATCTCACCATCAC
>Ga0310696_10008435_pt1 | contig 12011 bp, 10 predicted proteins | sample AusTroGonzalo_MG_4_FD_203885 | JGI IMG/M metagenome (GOLD analysis project Ga0310696, IMG submission 203885) | Bovine rumen microbial communities from tropical cattle in Woodstock, Queensland, Australia - Gonzalo_02 (v2) (version 2) | ecosystem: Host-associated > Mammals > Digestive system >... | reverse complement strand
CGGTGGCCCGAACAGTGTGTTTGAAGATGGCGCGCCAACCGTTGATACTGAAATATTTAATATGGGTTTGCCTGTTTTGGGCATCTGCTACGGCATGCAACTGATGTCCTACAAGCTTGGCGGAAAGGTCGTGCCTGGAGCGGAACGCGAATACGGCAAGATGCCGATTGAAATCATGCCCGGAAATCCGTTGTTTGACGGCATCCCTTCCACGATCACCGTGTGGATGAGCCATGGCGATCGTGTGGAGGCCATTCCCGCCAGTTTCGAACGAGGCGCTGTTTCCGCAACCTGCCCGTTTGCAGCAATGTATGACAATGCGAAACGCTTCTACGCATTGCAGTTCCATCCGGAAGTAGTTCATACGCAGTTCGGTACGGATATTCTCAAAAATTATGTCTTCGGCATCTGCAATTGCGTGGCGGATTGGAAATTGTCGTCATGGGTTGAAGACACGGTTGCCAAGATGAAAGCGCAGGTTGGTGACGACGAAGTGGTTCTCGGACTTTCTGGCGGTGTCGATTCCTCCGTGACGGCGGTTCTGCTGAACAAAGCCATTGGCAAACGGCTGCACTGCATTTTCGTTGACAACGGTCTGTTGCGCTATCATGAAGCCGAGCAAGTAGAAGAAATGTTCCATAAGAATCTCGGTCTTGATTTGACGGTTGTCCATGCCGCCGAACGTTTCTATGATGCGCTGAAAGGCCTTGATAATCCGGAAGATAAGCGCAAGACCATCGGCAAGTTGTTCATTGATGTGTTTGCCGAAGAGGCCCGCCGTTTCCGTCATTGCCGCTATCTTGCGCAAGGCACGATTTATCCGGATGTGATCGAAAGCCGTTCACCGCGCAAAGGACCGTCGCAAACCATTAAAAGTCACCACAATGTCGGTGGTTTGCCGCCGGATTTGAAGTTCGAATTGGTTGAACCGTTGAAGGAGCTTTTCAAGGATGAAGTGCGCGGTGTCGGTCGCGTTTTGGGCATGGCCGACGAACTGTTGGATCGCCAACCGTTCCCTGGCCCCGGCCTTGGCGTGCGCATTCTCGGTGAAGTGACGGCGGAAAAAGTCCGTCTGCTTCAGCAGGCGGATTTGCGTGTGCAGGAAGAAATCCGCAAGCTACCGGATTACAAGACGATATGGCAGACATTTGCCGTATTGCTTCCTGTGAAAAGCGTCGGCGTGATGGGCGATCAACGCACATACGAATACACATGCGCCATCCGTAGCGTCAATTCCATCGACGCTATGACGGCGGATTGGACGCGCATTCCCTACGATGTTTTGGCGCGCATGTCCAATCGCATCATCAACGAAGTCCGCGGCATCAACCGTGTCGTCTATGATATTTCTTCCAAACCGCCATCGACGATTGAATGGGAATAAACTTTGAAAGACCTATTTTGGGGGATTATAAGAGATGTTTCTGGGTATTCAGTCAAGTATCAATTGGGCTTCTGTGGAGCCTATAGACAAAGGATGGTCATCTGATAAGAAATATCATATAAAAACTCAGACGAACGAACATCTTCTTCTTCGAGTATCGAGTATTGACGAATACGATCAAAAGCAGAAAGAATTTAAGATCATCGAAAAATACTCAAAACTAGGCTTCGAAATGTCGATGCCTAAAGAGTTCGGTGTATGCAATGAGAATCAAAACACATACATGCTTTTGACTTGGCTTGAAGGATGTGACTTGGAGACGGCGCTACCGCAACTTTCTGATAAAGAACAATATCAGTTAGGACGACAAGCAGGAAAAATATTAAAGAAAATTCATTCTGTTCCATTAGAAAAAGAAGATATTCCCATTAAGACAAAGCAAGAAAAGAAACTGCTTCAATTAGCAAAATATGAAGAATCTGGTCTCCGAATACCGAATGATGAAATAGCGCTTCGATATGTAAAGGAAAACATCAATCAGATATGGAAGAAATCGCCCGTTTACTTGCATGGTGACTTTCATCCTGGAAATCTGATCTATATGAAAGATGCTTCCATAGGGGTCATAGATTTTAACCGATGGGAGGTTGGTGATCCGTTTGAGGAGTTTTATAAATTAGAAAATTTTGGAATTGAGAGCAGCATTCCTTACTGCATAGGACAAATAGATGCCTATTTTGATGATTCCGTACCAATGGATTTTTGGGTAGCCAATGCGGTTTATGTAGCACAAGCGTCATTGTTTTCCATAAAATGGGCAGAAAAATTCGGACAACAGGAAATTGACGGGATGGTAACAAGAGCCAAAAGAGCTTTTATCGATTTTGATGACTTTAAAACGATTATTCCTCGTTGGTATTCTGACAAATATAGAAAGTGATTAGTGGCTAGTGATTAGTGATTAGTGGTTTTACTCTTTGAATATTTATAGCCATCTGGAATTCTGATATAGGCCCTTATGTGTTCGTCTATTGGGCGTTCGATAATTCCTGACATATTATGGATGTTTCCCTCCGCCACAAGAATCGTATTCTCTTGTTTGCGCAAAATAATACCCATATGGTCGTGTTCATGATTGTTGAAAACTCGATCATAAATAACGATATCACCGGCATCAGGAACAAAAGCTTCCGATCCTTTATGATATTCTATTTGTTTATCGTTGATGGCGAATTCCTCCCATGCAATGCAACCTGCCAGATGACACGTTATACATTCTTGGGGGCGATATGGAATGTTAAAACCTGCTTCCACACAACAATAATAAACAAACGCCGCACACCATAATCCATCCGCTTCTTTTAGGTTCCATTTTGGGAAAAATTGAATGATTGGATCTATATTCGACTCTTGTCCATTAAAATATCCGTGAAAAGGGATTTGAGCTTTTTCTCTTGCAATTTTTGCCAATTTTGCTCTTGTGGCTGTTTCCATAAAGCTCTCACTAATTCCTGAGATACTAGAAATAGTTTAGTTCTTTCCCATGAATATCTTGTGTGTTTGGGCCTTTTCGATGAAAGCCGCCTGCCTGCCGTAAATTGTATTCTGATTTTAACTCATAATCTAAAAGGCTCATGGGATCTCCGCTTTCTCAAACGAAATTGTTTTTCACATATGTCATCTTGCTAAGAATTACTTTACTGTACAATCTATTTTTTTCCAGAAGATTATTTTTTGGGGGGTATTGGGACAACTGGGACAACTGGGATTTCTGGGACTTCTGCGATGATTACTTTCAGTCTCAGTTGTCTCATCTGTCCTATCTGTTTCAGTAAAATGTCTGGTGGATAATCGCCTGTGAAAAATTGAAAAACGCATCACCTTCATTATATTAAATACGCAAACAGGATGCCATAAACATCCGATCATCCTCCCGATGAAGCTCGCAGGTAGTCTGCGTGTCGAGGGAACTCTGGAGAATCTCCCGCTGTGCGGGAGTGCCGAAGGTGCAAGGCGGCTTTGAATGGTGTGTTGAAACAGCACATCCGTCAAACCGCTGAATCTCTCAGGCAAAAGGAAAGAGCGCAAATCTTGTCAACAGACTTTTTTCTCCAGAGCTGCCAAGCCTCCGCCTGAGGCCGGCAGCTTTTTTTGTGGTCAGGCAGCAAATCAAAAGCAGAAAAAATGGAATCATTTCTTGCCAATCTCGCGAACATCAACGACGCCATCAACACCTTCATTTGGGTCAAAATCGGTCTGGTACTCCTTCTCGGTACTGGACTGATCACCACCATTACCACTGGCTTTTTCCAAATCACCCATCTTGGTCATTGGTGCCAGCAGACGTTCCTGCAGCTTTTGGCAAAAGGCTCCCATGATAAGTCCGACAAAAATGCGGTCACGCAGTTTCAGGCGTTATGCACCGCTTTGGCGGCTACCGTAGGCACTGGCAACATCGCCGGTGTGGCCGCGGCCATTGCTATCGGCGGGCCTGGAGCAGTGTTCTGGATGTGGGTTGCGGCATTTCTCGGTATGATGACCAACTATTCTGAAAATGTGCTGGGCATCTATTATCGTCGTAGAAACGGCGAAAAAGAATGGAGCGGCGGCCCGATGTACTATCTGAATGAAGGATTGGGCGGATTCCGTGGCTGCAAGCAGTTGGGAAAAGTGCTAAGCATTTTCTTTGCGCTCTTTACGATTCTGGCCTCCTTCGGTATCGGCAACATGGGACAGGTCAACAAGATCGTCAAAAATGTGGAAACCGTCTTTTTCGCGAACGTTCAGGCTCCCGTGCTGTGGGGTAGCGGAGATTCGCAGGTGACGTTGGTAGCCGTCATTCTCGGTCTGGTGTTGGTCATCATTGGCTTCCTTGTTATTATCGGTGGATTGCATCGCGTCGCCACAGTGGCCGAGCGTGTCGTGCCTTTCATGGCTTTGCTGTACATTGTCGGTGCCTTAATCATCTGCGTCTGCCATATCACGACTCTTCCCGCGGCCATTGCGGCCATCTTCAAGTTCGCATTCGGCATCAAAGCCGTCGCTGGCGGAGCCGCCGGAACGGCAATCGCCACTGTCATTACGCAAGGCTGCAAACGTGGCGTTTTCTCGAACGAAGCTGGTCTTGGTTCATCCGTGATGGTGCACTCCAATTCAAACGTCAAAGAACCTGTCAAACAGGGACTTTGGGGCATCTTTGAAGTCTTTGCCGACACGATGGTCATCTGCACGATGACGGCTCTGGTCGTTCTCACTTCCGGCAAAATTGATTTGAATACAGGAATGATGACTCCCGGTACGAATGACGCCGTTTTGGTCGCTCAGTCTTTCTCCAGCGTCTTCGGCTTCGCTGGTGGTTGGTTTGTGGCCATCGCGATGTTCCTTTTCGCTTTCACGACCGTTTTGGGATGGTCACACTACGGCAGCAAGGCTGTGGAATATCTCTTCGGACTCAAAGCGGTCAAATACTACCGCATCTTCTTCTGCCTTCTCATCATTTCCGGCGCGGTTTTGACATCTTCTCTGGCATGGGATATTTCCGATACCTTCAACGGATTGATGCTCATCCCCAACCTTATCGGTGTCATCGCGCTTGTCCCGCTCGTGCATCGCATCACGCGGAACTATATCGAACGCCGCATCCATGGCAAGGAAATCGAGCCTGTCCTTTCATACGATTCTGAAATCCAGAAAGAACATGCTGAAGCCGTCAAAAATGGCGCGTTTTAATATGCCGCTTCCGGGATGGGAGGGGCGCTCTCCAGAGCGACCGTTTGCGCATTGCGCAAACAATCATTGACATAATCGTCGCGCAAAATACACCTTGATAAGCGGCGACATTTGTCACCGCGGTCGCGCTGGAGCGCAACCCTCCCATGCGGGGACGCCGTCGTTACCGTGTCTCTTTCGCGTGCTCTGCAATCCATTCACGGCAGTATTCGACGGCGGGGAGGTCTTTGTTCACCAATGGCGTGCAGTGGAAGATTAAGCCGTTGATTTCACGGCTCTTCCACCACGCCAAGGCGATTTCCAATTGATCTTTCATGAAACTGAGATCAAGTGGTTTCCGGTCGCCAAAATCCCACATGTAGATGCCGAGAAGCGTTGGTTTGTTTGGCGCCAATTCACGGTATTTATGGAAGTTTTCCGGCAGTTTGCTGATGTCGGCTCCATTCCATGTCCAGAAGAGGACAGTGTCCGCATAATCCAAGGCTGGAACGATGGTTGGTTTCAACTGTCTGGCGTACAGGACAATGCGCAGTTCGACGGGATGCGGTAGCGTTTTCATCTGTTTTTTGAGGGCGTCCAATTCCTGCAAGGTCAATGACGCAGGCGAAACAAGCGTCTCGCCACCTTTGGGATCCGCTTGCAGGACATCAGGCTTGTTGTCGAAAAAGTCGTCCAGTTCGAATGCCGTGAAATTGGGATAGTCCGCCACAAGACTTTCCGCAAACGGATAGAGCTTGGCGTAGGTTTCCTGATTATGACCGATGACCCATCCGAAGCGTTTCATATTACGGTATTGCCACAAATGCGCCTTGCCGCAGGTCTCCCAACGGACGGAACAAACATTCGGAATGCCCATATAGCCGCAGGCGTGAGCCATGCCGATGGGTTCGCTCACGGGAATGCAATAGCAGTTGTTTGGACCGTCGTAGACGCCTGTCTCATGTCCCCACATCCACAGGCAATCCTGCAATTCGTTCTGATATGGCAAGTAAGAATTGTTCATCATTGACTCCAGAATTTTTTCTGTTTACCGCAACTATAATCGGTCACTCTTCCGCCTGTATGTTCTCACAGAATTCACCGAGCTGGAGGTCATAGTCTCCTTTCCGCAATTTTCTGCCGTTGAGTTGGAAATTCCGGATGACGACATTTCGCGTCGGATGCTTCGCGTCAAAGCCGCAGAAGTAGAATCTGGGCCGCTTGTTCGAGATGAGACGGATATTTTCAAAGACAAGATTCTCGTTGATGCCGCGACGGCCGCCGCCAGCCGAATATTCCGGATGGAACTGAACGATTGAACAGCCGACCGCCGGTTGATAGTCGCGGATGACAGGCTTGTAGGTCTCCGCATCCGAGCCTTGGATGGCTGGTGGAGGGATGACGTCGTCAAACTCGATGTCGATGTTGCTCCAGATGATGTCGTGGACTCTGGCGTAATCGACATTGCAACAGTCCATGATGACACCCAAGGCGTGGATGATTTGGCAATTTTCGAATCGCACATGGCAAATCTCTTCAGCGCGTGTTTCGGCGCCGATCTCAAGGCTCTTGCCCCAGTCGTTCCAGATGACACAATCGCGCACGAGCACATGGCGGAAGTTTTCATAGTTGCCGCCTTTATAGTGCATCGCCGTCTGGACGGCTGCTTCCACGTCGCCTTCGTAGTAGCAGTCGAAGCCTTTCACGCAGACGGCGTCGTCGAACGTCCGCAGGAAGCAATGGTCGATGAGAACATTCTCGCAATTATGCATATCGATGCCATCGGAATTGTAGCGCCAACAACCGATGATTTTCACGTTGGAGATACTGATATTGCGGCATCCGATGGGGCGGATGTTATAGACGAGGCTGTCACGGATGGTGATGCCGTCGATAACGACATTGGTGCAGTATTCCAGCTGGACGGTGTGCAGTCGCGTTGCGTTGTTCACGGCTGCGTTGTTGTGCTCCTCATTGGCCTCGAAATGGATGGTTTCACGATTGTGACTGTTGTCGAGAATGCCTCGTCCAAGAATTCGGATATTTTTGGCGTCAAAGGCTCGGATGCATGCGAAGACCACGGCTCCTTCGTCAATGAAAAGCGTCTGGCCGTCTTTCAGATCTATCATGCCGACTTCATGGACGCCACGGCCGTAATAAATGACTGATGGATCATTAGGAGAGATTCCATAGTCCGCCGGCGGGTCGATGAAAAAATGCAAGGCGTTGTGGCGTCCATCCGGCTCGAATGTGAAGTAGGCGTTTTTGGGGACGGTGAAATGTGCCACGCCGTCTCGCATTTCCGGCTTGACGCCAAGCGACAACGGACGGACAACGGCGCGGGCGAGAGGCTTGTGGCTGAGGGAGGCCACTTCGATGGTCAGCGGCTCATCTGTGGCAAGAGAGACAAAGGCGGCTTCTTCGCTCTGGTCCAATTGGCGTTGATGGCCAGGCCAGCGACGGTTGTAAGGCTCCTTCGAAACACGGGCGAAGTTGAGTGGCACAGGCTGGCCGTTGATTTTCACTGCATAGTCCGCAGGCGGCGGGGTGGTTTCGGTGACGGGATAGATTTTGAACATGGCGTGAACGAATCCTCCGAATGGTTGTCGTTTTTGTGTATGATGTGTAGTGGTAGTGGCTGTTATAAAGCTTTTAAGTAAAGGATGATATCATGGCCTTTTCTGTTTACATAAACATATCCATCTGTTTCAAAGCCAAGTTTTTCATGCAACTGAATACTTGGCAGATTGTCGGCGCGAACTTGTTGTTGGATGATTCTGTATCCTTTTTCTTTGGCGTATGTTAACAAAATCCGCATGGCATCGGTGGCATATCCATGACGTCTTTGGTCTGTAAAAATCTCCACGCCAATCGAGGCGACATTTGGGCTGTGTTCATACAATGAAATCGAACCAACGACCATTGCATCATTCACAACGGCAAACATTTCAAAATACTTGCCGTTGTATGAATTGGTCTTCCATTCGTTGATTAAGGAAAGGATGTCTTCTTTGCTTTTTCCATATAGTTGATGGGCCTGCAGAAGTTCTGCGTCGTTTTCTGTGAAATGACGTAATGTAATCATGCAGGCCTCTTTTTATACAGAAATTGGAACAAATGGGACGTTTTAAGATTACTGCCGCCATGCGGCGGAGATTTTCGCAAAGGCGTCACGATAGCGTGTATCTGGCTTGTCAGCGGTTGGTCCAAGCGTGGGGCAGATCCATGCGCCTTCCTCAAATTCGTTCCAGGCGAATGTCAAAACATGGCCTGTCGGACAGAGAGCACGATGCTCTTCCGTCCATGATTTGAGGCGTTTAGCGGCGGCAAACAGTTCTTCTGCGGTGGCGGGAGGCGTATAGATGCCTTCCGGATAGGTCACCCATGGCACGGTATGCTTGATACGCGGAGTTGGATTCCAGCCCATGGAGAAATGCGGGATGACGGGCAGGCCGTTACTTGCCCGCACGTCATTGCGGGCCAATTCCTGTTCGAAGAATTCGTTCCATGTCTTGGCTTGCGCGGTGGCTCCTGCATAGGCGCAGAGAGCTTGCACTTTCGTCGCGTCTGTAGGTGAAATTCTGTCTGTCAGCATAACGGCATATGGTTCGGCGACACATGAGTTTTTGCAGCAAATGCGTAGCCGTTCAATCAATTCCTGCCATGGCCCAGGGAAGAGATAGACCAGCGGCCGTCCATCGATTTTCTCATAGTAAGAATGCTTCATCGTTTCGGCCAGATCCGCAAGTTCTTCATCACGATAAGGATGGCATGTGATGAGAATGGCGCAGAGACCAATCTGGTCACGCAATGGGCTGGCTAGATGTTTGAGGCGGGCATCGACCAGCTCGCAGACGGTGTCATCGACGGTGGCGGCTTGTCCGCCCAAAACGTGATCAGTGTGCGGCTTGCGGTCATACCAGCAGTAGGCGAAATAATCGATGCCGGCGGTGATGGCGTGGCGTAGTTCAATTTCGTAGTCCGCGACAGTCCGCTCAAGATATAGAATCGTGTCCGGACCCGTTTCAATGGCGTAATACGGTGTGCGGTCGCGGAATTCGCGCGGCCCTAGCGATTGTGTGGCGTAACGCCCGAAAAAAGTGGTTTCCGAAGGGACACTGCAGTCCCAATTGATGACGCCGATACGGGTGAATGGTGAATTTGACATGGTTGGTGAATGTCCAATGGACGTTGGTGGATTGTTTTCGTTTCTTTCTATAATAACAGAAGGATTGTGGAAAATCAAGTTTTTAGAAGGTCCCATCGGCGTGGTAACGACGGCGTCTCGCCGTCGCTACATCAGCATTGCCTCTATGTTATTTTTACATCATGACAATAAAAATCTTGACAAGACAGAAATGCCGTTTATAGTAATGAAAAAAGAACAAGACGAATGATTTTTTTACTGGCTTTTGTTATTTTCCTAACATGACAAATAAACCTGAGCAAATCAGACTTGGTGACATAGCTGTCGTACGAAGCGGGCTGGTTTTATCCAGAAAACAAGCCCGTGATTCGTCCGACATACGGTACCCTTTGCTCAATCTGCGTTCCATCAATGCGGGAGGGTATATCGACCTGAAGCAGATGGATGTGTTTGATGCATCGGAGCACCTTTCAACGGAATATTTGTCTCGAATCGATGATGTGATCATTCGTATGAGCATGCCATATACCGCTGTTCTCATTGATGAAACTACAGCGGGTATCGTCATCTCTTCGAATTTCGTGATTATCCGTTGTGACAGACAAATCATACTTCCAACATATCTTTTCTGGCTGATTAACCGCCCAGTGGTCAAACATGCCATCTATGAAAGCACCAGCGGCAACATGCTTGGAGCGGTGAAGGCAAAATACTTTTCAGACTTTATGGTCGATCTTCCGTCAATTTCCGTTCAGCGGAGAATAGCCGCCATGAACGCCTTGGCGATAAAGGAGACACAACTGCTCCATCGGCTGGCCTATGAAAAGGAACGTTATTATAATCAATTGATTGACAAGATATATAAAGAAACGAAGAGAGGTCAGTGACCATGACTACCCGAAACGACATTGAACGCGTGCTTTGGAAAGCCTGTGACAGCTTCCGTGGAAAAATCGACAGCTCCCGCTATAAGGATTACATCCTGTCCATGCTGTTTGTAAAGTACTTAAGCGACGTCACGAAAGAAAAACAAGCCCAATACATGGAGCAGTACAACGGTGACGAACTGCGGGTGGAACGCGCCATGGGGCGCGAGCGCTTCGCGGTCGATAAAGAATCCACCTTCGATTATTTGTATGACAACAGGCTTGAACATGAAATCGGTCAGAAGATCAATGTCGCCTTGTCGCATATCGAGGAGCACAACAGCGGCAAACTCCGCAACGTCTTCCGTGCCATTGATTTCAATTCGCAAGTCGATTTCGGTGATGTGAAGGAGAAGAACGCCACACTTCGCAACTTGCTGGAGGATTTCCATGAATTGGATTTGCGGCCCAGCCAGCTGGGCTCCTCCGATATCATCGGTGATGCATATGAATACATGATCGCCAATTTCGCTTCAGATGCCGGCAAGAAGGGCGGCGAATTCTTCACGCCGAGCCAAGTCTCCGAATTGGTCGCATCTCTTGTGAAACCGCAGGAGAATGATAGAATCTATGATCCGACCTGTGGCAGCGGTGGCTTGCTGCTGAAGGCCTATAGAAAAGTGCCACATGGTAAAACCGCCATCTATGGACAGGAATTGAACGCCCAGACATGGGCCCTCTGCACGATGAACATGTTCCTGCACGGCGTGGATGACGCGAGAATCTGGCAGGGCGATACGCTCGCCAATCCACAGAATATTGAAAACGACACGCTGATGAAATTTCAGGTGGTGGTCGCCAATCCGCCGTTCAGTCTGGATAAATGGGACAGCGGCTTTTTGTCGAACGCGGGGCTTGACGCCAAGGGGAAGAAACAGGAGAAAATGACGGCGGCCATGGATATCTGGAATCGTTTCACATGGGGCGTTCCGCCGTCATCCAAAGGCGATTATGCGTTTGTCTTGCACATGTTGCACAGCCTTGATGCGGGGCATGGCCGCATGGCGGTCGTCCTACCGCATGGCGTTCTCTTCCGTGGCGCCAGTGAAGGAAAGATTCGTGAACAGCTGGTGGAATTGAATCTACTGGATGCGGTGATCGGTCTTCCTGCGAATCTCTTCTACGGCACTGGCATTCCGGCCTGTATTCTGGTCTTCAAAACAGGCCGTACACGGGATGATGTCCTGTTCATTGATGCCTCCGGTGACGGTAATTACGAAAAGGGCAAGAACCAAAATGTCCTGCGTGACAGTGATATCGAACGAATCGTCAAAACATACGAAGCCAGGGAAAACGTGGATAAGTTCTGCTATCGCGCGTCACGTGCCGAAATCCGTGAAAACGACTATAACTTGAACATCCCGCGATACGTCGATACGTTTGAAGAGGAGGAATTGGTCGATATTGATGATGTGAAGCAAAACATCGCCAATATCGAAGCGGAGCTTGCCGATGTGCAGGCCCAGATGAAGAAGTACATGGAGGAACTGGGGCTGTGATAAAAGGTTACCATGCAGATGGTTGCGGAGGTTTTGGCCTCCGCCTGACGGCTTCCGATGTTGGAACTTGACAGGAAACAGTGCTAATCTTAGATTTTGATGGTTGTCATATGAATATAAGCTGTTGATTATAAGGACTAAAACCATTTTGCGGACGTCCGCAAAATGGTTTAGAAAGAGTAATAGATTGAAAAATGATTATTGTAAAATCGTTGATCAATGGTTTGAGTGTAGAATGTAAGGCATTGAATGGAAAGTATTAAACCATTTTGCCGACGTCGGCAAAATGGTCTTGAAATCTGGTGAGAATGGAAGAGGGAATGAATTTTCTAATGCTGGAAAACAAG
>Ga0310696_10008434_pt1 | contig 12011 bp, 7 predicted proteins | sample AusTroGonzalo_MG_4_FD_203885 | JGI IMG/M metagenome (GOLD analysis project Ga0310696, IMG submission 203885) | Bovine rumen microbial communities from tropical cattle in Woodstock, Queensland, Australia - Gonzalo_02 (v2) (version 2) | ecosystem: Host-associated > Mammals > Digestive system >... | reverse complement strand
ACGCCGCAGGCTCCTACAGAATAGAGAATTGAGAGTCTGGAATTTGAAGAGAAGACTTTTCGCAATGCATTGAGGAAGACAATCTATGAACAAACTGACAGCAGACGAACTTCGTGAAGCGTATCTTAGCTTCTTCGAGTCAAAGGGCCACAAGAGAATATCGGGGGCGTCTCTCATACCGGAGAACGATCCCACCGTGCTCTTCACCACGGCCGGCATGCATCCGCTCGTGCCCTACCTGATGGGGCAGATGCCGCATCCGGGGGGAACGCGTCTCACGGATGTGCAGAAGTGCGTCAGGACTGGCGACATCGACGCCGTGGGCGACAGCGCGCACCTCACCTTCTTCGAGATGCTCGGCAACTGGTCGCTGAACGACTACTTCAAGAAGGAGGCCATTTCCTGGAGCTTCGAGTTCCTCACGACGAAGCTCGGCTTCTCCCCCGAACAGCTCTCCGTGACCGTCTTCAAGGGCGAGGACGGGATTCCGGCCGACGAGGAGGCCGTGGCGATATGGAAGTCGCTCGGCATACCCGACGAGCGCATCTACCGCCTTCCGCGCGAAGACAACTGGTGGGGGCCTGCCGGCACCACCGGACCCTGCGGCCCCGACACGGAGATGTTCATCGACACCGGCAAGGAGAAGTGCTGTGATGAATGCCGCCCCGGCTGCCACTGCGGGAAGTACATCGAGATATGGAACGATGTGTTCATGCAGTACAACAAGAACGAGCAGGGCGCATTCGAGCCGCTTGGCCGCCACAACGTCGACACCGGCATGGGCGTGGAGCGCACAGTGTGCATGCTCTCGGGCTGCCCGACAGTCTACGACACCGAGATATTCGCTCCGATCATGGCGAAGATAGACGAGCTTTCGGACGCCTCCGCCGTCTCCGCGCTCGATCCAGAGCTGGCTCTCAGGAGCCGCCGCATCATCGCCGACCACATGCGCACGGCCACATTCATACTGTGCGACCCCAAGGGCGGGGTGAAGCCTGGCAACGTGGGCGCCAACTACGTGCTGAGGCGCCTCATCCGCCGCGCCGTGCGCTACAGCCGCTTCCTGGGCATCGCCCCGGGATTCACCGCGGAGATGGCGAAGACGATAAGCGCCAAGTACTCGCACGTCTATCCCGAGCTCGAGGCGAACCTCGCCTCATGCGTCGCGGACCTCGGCGCGGAGGAGGCTCGCTTCAACCAGACGCTCGACAAGGGCGCCGCCATGTTCGCCAAGGTCGCGGAGCAGCTCAAGGCGCACGGCCAGACGATGATATCGGGCAAGTCGGCCTTCAAGCTCTACGACACGTTCGGCTATCCGCTCGAGATGACTCTTGAGCTCGCGAAGGAGCAGGGCCTTGATGTGGACGTGGAGGGATTCAACGAGGCCAACCGCAAGCACCAGGAGCTTTCCCGCACCACCTCCGCAGGCTCGTTCAAGGCTGGGCTCCAGGACAACTCGGCTGTGGTCACGCGCATGCACACCGCCACGCATCTCCTGCACGCTGCGCTCCACAAGGTGCTGGGGCCGACGGCGAACCAGAAGGGGTCGAACATAACCGCGGAGCGGCTGAGGTTCGACTTCACGTGGCCGGACAAGATGACGGACGAGCAGATCCGCCAGACGGAGGCGCTCGTCAACGAGTGGATTCAGGCGGCGATTCCTGTCACGAAGAAGACGACGACCGTGGAGGAGGCGAAGGCCGAGGGCGCGATGGCGCTCTTCGGGTCGAAGTACGGGGACGAGGTGTCTCTGTATTCGATCGGCGACGTGTCGAAGGAGATATGCTGCGGGCCGCACGTGGAGAACACGAGCGAACTTGGAGGATTCAAGATCCTCAAGGAGCAGTCGTCTTCGGCCGGAGTCCGCCGCATAAAGGCAGTCGTCTCCAACCTCGGCTGAGAACAGAGAGCGAGGCTTGCCATGACGGCGACTGAAATAGCTGAGAAGACTGGAGGCAGGGTGGAGGTGGCCGTGGACGGCGCCTCCGCGACGGGACTTTACGTCGGGGATCTGCTTTCGGACGTGATGGGACACGCCGGCGAGGGGTGTGCCCTCGTCACGATCCAGAACCATCTGAACACGATTGCCGTATGCACGCTCGTGGGGTGCGAGGTGATAGTTCTCTGCCATGACAGGCCGGTGCCGCCGGACATGGCGGAGGCGGCCGCGCGCGAGGGGGTGGCGATCGTGATTACGCCTCGTTCGCAGTATTCCGTGGCGTTGGCTCTCTCCGAACTCCCGCCTGCAGAGCACTAGGCGTGAAGTTCGACCTCCACATCCACTCCTGTCTTTCGCCATGCGCGAATCTGGAGATGTCGCCCTCTGAGATAGTGAAGAGGGCGGTGGCGGCAGGCATGGGCGGCATCGCGCTCACGGACCACCAGAGCGCTCGCAACGCTCCGGCGATCGCGGAATGCGCCCGTCGCGCCGGTTTGCCGTGTCTCTTCGGTCTGGAGGTGTGCACTGCTGAGGAGGTGCACACGCTCGCGATCTTCGACACGCCTGATCAGGCGCTTGCGATGACCGACTGGGTATACGACGCGATGCCCAAGCGAGTCAACGATCCCGACACTTTCGGCGACCAGCCTGTTGTGACGTGGGACGACGACATAGTGGAGATGGAGTGGCGCATTCTCGCGATGGGCTGCCGCCGCACGATTCCGGAGACGGCCGCGCGATGCCATGAGCTCGGGGGACTTTACATCGCGGCGCACGTCGACCGCAGCTCCTTCGCAGTGTTCTCCCAGCTCGGCGGCATTCCCGTAGGAGACGGCGGCATGCCGCTATTCGACGCCGTGGAGCTTTCGCGCACGGCCGACGAGACGGCGTGGCTGCCGAAGGTGGAGGGGTATGCCGTCACGCGCTCTTCGGACGCGCACAACCTCGACGACGTGGCGCGCGTATGGACCGAGGCGCCTCTCGAGACATTCTCCGTGGACGCTCTCAAGGGCGCATTCGCCGCGCGCACCACATCGTTGTCTCCGCGGCTGGTGCGGTTCTAGCGTGATAGAAACTGGAGAACCTTGTCTATATGGCATCCGCGCCGTGCCGGTCTGGCAGTGGTGCCTGTCCATATGAAGCAATGGACATCTGCCTCTGCGGGAGAAATCAACTGACGAATTTAGGGTTGCCGTAATTTACGTTCGACGGACACCTTGCCTATCGGATATATCTTTTCTGCGCCGCCCCCAAGCGGCAGCGCGATTTCCGCCCGCCCGTCCGCGCGGCCGACGGATACCGCAAGCCTGTAGATCCCTGGCATCAGCATTGGGACAGGACGCGATTCATCGAGGTAGAAGCGCTCTACGGCCCTAGCGCCGACGGCGTCGCCCGGGGCTGGCGGCGGGCAGTCGTACCCGAACCGGCAGATGAACTCGATCTTCGCCGGCCTCTCGTGTCCCCCCAGCATGGGCTCAAGTGCGCGCATGTCGAAGGATGCATCGGCCCACTGCCATACAACGCGGCCTTGTTCGTCCAGCAGAGAGTACGCCACGTAGGCGGGCTTCGGGCAGTTGGCCACGCCTACGTTCACCCATTCGGAGGAAATCCTCACGGGGGCGCCGGCGACTATTACGTCAGGAAACTCTATCTCCCGCAGCTCGAAGCGGTATCCAATCCGTCGCGCCACGGCGAGGAAGCGCCCTTCGTTGTTGCGGTGGGAGACCTCCGGAAACCCGCTGACGCCGTAGTAGCTCACCCGGAGCCTTTCGACCTCGGCAAGCATCTCGTCATTCTTCCAGTTCAACGACAGCACTGCGTTCCTGGATGCCTCTGACACGTGCAGTACGGGCTGCTCGCCGTCATCCGCCGTCTTTATCGGAACGCCTGCGAGCCGATTCCTCCACCTTGTGCGGTCCTCGGTCGCATCAATCTGCACGAACGCCAGCGCCCCGTCGCCGGAATAACGCGCCGACAGCTCCGCAAAGAACCTGTCGGAAGGAGTGCCGCCGGTGAAGCCGAGGGCGAAGCGACGTCCCTTCGCGACCCAGGCGCGCACATATGTGTCGATCAGATCCCAGCGTGAATCGCCCGACTCGGGCACGACAACGCTCCACGGCAGACGCAGGCAGACGACGCTCGCGCCGTGGAACCAGTCGAACGTGTCGTATGGGGCAAGGAGGGGCTCGTAGGCGTTCATTCCGTCCTGGCGGTAGATCACAATGCCCATGCCGGGATTGTCAAGAATCTCGCCCGTAGGCTTCGGGCGGACCACTGTCGCCTTCGGCTGTGCCGGCGGCCTGCCCGCCGCCTTGAAATCGAGGTACGCGCAGTAGTCCTTGTCGCCGGTCTCGGCAATCGCACTCAGCGTGCGTTTGCCGAGGGGACCGGCGTCAACCTCAAACGGCCGGCCGAGGTCGCCCATCGGCGCCGCAAGGTGGATGCGGAACCCAGCCACGTTCTCCGGAATGACCTCGAACCGGTTGTCTCCCCGGTTGAACGCCTGCAAGCGGAAACCCACGAGCCGCTTCTTCATGACGCGGTACGTCTGAGCCTCGTATGCCTCCCAGGTCATCGCAGGCTCGTAGTCGGAAAGCTCCACGGTGTCCAGCTCCACGGTTCCCGGCACGGTCGCCGTGACTTCGAGCCACCTGGACCTTGTCTTGCGTACAAGGCACGGTTTCTCGGAGCCGCATGGGGTGACGACTGTCGCCGCCGCCGCGTAGGGCTGGCGTCGGAGACCGGCCGCCCACTCGACGAACCCCGCGATCGCCTCCCGCGCCGCAGGCCACTTCAGCCCGTGGCCGCCGCGATAGGGGAAGAAGACGTGCTCGACGCCGTCGCGTTCCATGACTTCGTGCGCGGCCAGCGCAAACGAATAGCCTGTCTTGTACTGCGCTCTGGGCAGGGACTCGTTGCTGTAGCCGGGCGCACAGTCGAAGATGCCGTGCTGGACGAACATCGGAGTGCCACGCAATGCGCGGAAGTCCGCCGTGTTCCAAGCCCCCGCCGCCGCCCAGACGCCTGCAAGCCTGTCGGCGAGCACGAGGCCGAGGTGATAGGCGCCGAAGCCACCCATGGACTGTCCCCCGAGTATGATCCTGTCCCTGTCGATGCCGACTTTTCGATCGACATCCTCGATGATCGCTAGTATCTCCTGCTCGGCGTCCGAGTGGTTCCATCGCCAGTGGTCTCCGCACGCGTGCGGTGCGGTGGCTGCGACAGTTATGCAGCCGAGCTTGTCCACCTGCGGGCGCAAAGCAGTGTTGTCCGGCTTCAAGTACATCTCTGGCTGCGTGTTCTTCTCTCCGCCGCCCCCGTGCATGAAGATGAAGAGCCCCGGGCGCTTCGACAGGTCGAGGTTCTCGGGCACGTAGTAGTAGATTCGCCCGTAGTCCAGGCCCGGGGCCGGTTCCGCCCAGGAAACGCCTCTGGGCAGCCCGCCGGCCACTGTATCTGCAAACGCAACGTCAGACGCAAACGTCGCCGCACACAGCACTGCAAATAGAATCGGTCTTTTCATTTCATTTCCCCCTACATGCGGATTGCCTCTTTACTTACGGATGCAGCAGCTACAACGGCTACGATGATGGTTGTCGGTCTCATGCGGCGTATTTTACCATAATTTGCGTTCGACGAATCTCCAATGCCTACCGAATAGGTCTTTTGGTATTTATGGATGGCGCATGTGTATTTCACCGCGACATGTATTTCATCGCTCCTCATACCCCCTGGTACTTTTGCCTACTGGTGCTCTTTTCCTCTGCTGCTCTTTCGCCATTTGCCGATGCGTTCCCCGCCGGAGCGGGTGCCGCGCACGTCCATCAGCAAGAGCAGTTTTGCCTCTTGACATATTACGCGGCGAGTAATATACTGAGCGCATGATTTCTTCGTCAAGTGCAAAGACACGCAGGAGCTGTACGAGACCGGTGCGAACCGAAAGTTTGCGTCGATTGCCCGTGTGGCGTTGCGCAAGCTTGACATGCTGGCTGCGGCGACAAGGGTTGAGACCCTTCGTGTGCCTCCGGGCAACAGGCTTGAACGGCTGCGGGGAAGCAGAAACGGGCAGTGGAGCATCCGTGTCAACGACCAATGGCGGGTGTGCTTCTGCTGGAGTGGGACTAACGCCGAGAATGTTGAAATCGTTGACTATCATTGAGGAGGCAATTATGCGCAACAGAAACTTGATACATCCGGGCGAGATACTTCAGGAGGAGTTTCTTGTGCCGTTGGGCATCAGCCAGACGCGTCTTGCGCTGGATCTGCATGTACCCGCGCCGCGCATCAACGCGATAGTGCGCGGCAAACGGGCCATTACCGCCGACACGGCGCTCCGCCTTGGGCGGTACTTCAAGATGGAACCGCAGTTTTGGCTGAACCTTCAGTCGAACTACGATCTCGGCGTCGCTTCGGGCGGCGTCTGGGCGAAGATCAAGAAACTGATTCCGGTCTTTGCGCCTGACCGCGCCGCCGCAGTTCTTTGAGGTGTGGGTAACGGTCTTTGAACTATGATATACTTATCCCTGATTATCCGCAAAAGCGGGTATAAGTTGGTGTAACTTGGAATGGGCAGGGATTGATATTTGTCTCGCCAAGTTGTTATGTAGGGGCGCGGATTCGGGTGCGGAATGTCGGAGAAAAACATAGATTCCGCACCCCATAGCGCGCGCCTTGCGCTGTGGGGGATGAGTTTGGTATAATTTGCGTCGGCGAGAAACAACTAAGATAATAAACGGAAATAAGCGATGAAGACTCTCAAAAACGACGAAATGACAGTTAGAGGCCGGGGTTGCTTCTTTGTGTGTGCGATGGTCTTGTGTGCGACGGCGCACGGCGGCACATACACTTGGCTTGCGAGTCCAGAGAACAAAAAATGGGATACGACATCCCAGAACTGGAACGACGGCACCGCTAATGCCGCATGGGTCGACAACAGTTCATCGCCAAACGACGCCGTGTTTCCTAGCGGCGTGACACCGCAGATTACCATACCGTCCGGCGAAACGCGGTATGTAAACAACATGACCATGTCCGACAGTTATGACATCCTGACTGGCGGCGATATCAACATCGCGGGAGAACTGACGGTCAACGGCGGTTCTACTCCTCGCATCAGGGCCAATTTCGTCGGTCCGTGTTTCCGCATCAACAGTACCAAGACCTTTTATTTCCTTGGGACTGGATCCACTCATACTTCCACGCGCCTTAGAGGAAACTTCATCTACGCTCCCAGCGGCGATCTCTGTTACGGACCAGTGCCGGACGTTCCTACGGACAACATCTTCGTGGACAGCGGATCCGTCACTCTCTTTTCCGGCGGTTCCACTACGCTTGCGCACAACCGCACAATCAGGGTTGCCAGCAATTCCACTTTGGGATTTGGAGTTGAAGCCAATCGCGAATTCATAATCAACAGCCTTATCAAGGCAGACAATTCTCCCGGTTGCGATTTCAGCACAAACACGTTCACTGCCATAAGCGGGACTTGGCACGGAACGACTGTTTTCGATCCCGGTGAAGGACGGACGAACATTGTAGGTCATCTGCGGAACGAGAATGGCCGACTGCGCATCGCGAGCGGGCTTACGTATATTGGAGGCGGCAAGTCTGGAGGCGTGGGCAACGAGGCGGCGCTGTATGTCAAAGGTGATGGAAGCACATTCAAAGACGATAGAGGCATCCTGGAGATGACCGGGGGCACGATCTATTCGTCGCAGTCCCGCTATATTCAGGTGTCTGCGTATGGTCAGGTCGCTGTGACGAACAACAGCAAGCTGCACGTGTTCAACTGCACGTGGCTGCACGGATACGGTGGTTCTCCTGCTCGTCTGACGGTGGGCGACGGAGGCGAACTTGGCATGGGCAATATGCACGTCAGCAGGTCACAGATCGGGACAGAAGTTCATCTTGAAGAAGGCGGAATAATAAAGGCCCTCAAATTCACGCTCGCAAGTGACGTATCCGATCCGGTGGGAATATTCAGGTTCAACGGCGGCGCTGTCCAGTCCAGGCAGGGGTACACGGACTTCTTCGGGACGCCCACCGGTGACAAGTGGGAAAAGGTCAGAGTCCTTGTGGGCGAAAAGGGTGCGGTGTTCAACACGCTCAACGGGCAGCCGCTTTACGTGGGGCGTCCGCTTCTGAGCGACGCGGAGCATGACGGCGGCATCCGCAAGATCCATGGCAACTACATGGTGCTCCTGACGACAAACTGCTACAACGGCGCGACGATCGTGGAATACGGCGGCATACAGCTTCGCGCAGACAACGCGCTTCCGCCCGGCACGACGCTCTGCCTTTCCAACAGTGCAAGCGCATACGTGGACGCCAACACCTACAACAGCGCGTCTCCTGCCCGTGACACCGAACAATGGATTGGACGCGTGGAAGGAGCTGGCGAAATACGGAACTGCTCGCAAGTCCACGTCACTAACGCCATTGCGCCGTCCGCTACCGGGACTATCACGTTCAAGCAGACGTGCGACCTGCGCGGAGACTTCGAGCCTTCCGCCAGCGAGAGCAGTTGCGGCGTTCTCAAAGTGGAGGGCGTTAATCAGTCGATTTCCGGCCTGACGCTCAAGTCGTCCGGTCTCTCGCGGCTTGACAGGAGCCCGGGGACCAGATATCGGATATTCAAGGCGACGAACGGCTATACCGGCACGTTTGCCCTTGCCTCCAGCTGGTCGCCGGTCTGGAAGGTGGAGTATGCGGACGACGGCGCCTATATACGCCCGGTCAAGGGGCTCGTGATTGACTTCAGGTAGCCCGTCGGCCGCAATCAATGCGCGAATACACATGAGGATAACCATGGTTAATGTCAACAAATCGCAATTGGTACGATTGTTCACAAATCGCAAATATCAATTTGCGTTGTTGGCGATGGTGGTAGCGTGGCTGCCCGCCGCCGCCATGGCCGCCGAAGAGTGGCCGGTCTTGAAGACGTACGAAGGTGCTTCGCTCAGACGCGTGAAGATGCCGATGGGCGGCATCGGTACGGGGACGATTTCGCTTTCCGGGCGCGGTTCGCTCGTTGACTGGGAACTGTGGAACCGCCCGGCGAAGGGCCACATTCCATCCGGGCTCAAGGCGCCGCACTTCGCCATACGCTGCGAGACGGCAGACGGCGCAAAGAAGGCGCGCATCCTGGAGGGGCCGCTTTTCCCGGACGAGTACGAGGGTGCGATTGGATGCGTCGTCCCGAATCATGGATTCCCCCGCTTTAGGACGGCCGTGTTCAAGGCGGCGTATCCGCTTGCGCAGATCGAGCTTCGCGACGATGCGTTTCCAGTCGCTCCGCGGCTAGAGGCGTTCAATCCGCTGGTGCCGGGCAATGCGGACGACAGCGGCATTCCTGCGGTTCTCTTCCGCTGGGTCGTCGTCAACCCCACGGACAGGCCGCTTTCAGTGTCGCTCGTCGGGTCCATCGTAAAGGACGAGTGCGTGGAGATCGTAGTGCCGGACGGATCATGGGAGAAGACCCGCGCCACGTACGTCCGCGATCCGGGATGGAACACCGGGGCGGACCGCTACTGGAGGACGTTTCTCGAAAGGGGGGAGGTGGCCGACTCGCCGAAGGACGAGCCCAACGCCAAGAACGACCGCAAGGCGAACCAGACATGCGTGAAGTTCCGCCTTGCGCCGGGCGAGACGCGGAAGGTGCCGTTCGTCATCGCGTGGCGCAATCCCGACCGCAAGGCGTGGGGCGCATACGACAGCAAGGATCCTAAAGACGTCGTCGGGAACTGGTACGCCACACGGTATTCCACGGCGATGGCGGCGGCCGAAGACCTGCTGGCCCGCCTTCCGGAGCTGGAGGCCAGGACGGTCGCTTTCGTCAAGGACGTTCTTTCAAGGAAGGCGCCCGATGTCGTCAAGGAGGCTGCGCTCTTCAACGTTTCCACGCTGCGCAGCGAGACGTGCTTCCGCACGGCGGACGGACACTTCTACGGCTGGGAAGGCTGCTACGACAGGTCGGGGAGCTGCTACGGGAGCTGCACGCACGTGTGGGGCTATGAACACTGTCTCGTGGACATCTGGCCAGAACTTGCGAAGGACATGGTCGAGACCCAGTTCGGCCCGGCTCTCGATCCTAAGACAGGGCACATGAACTTCCGCGTCCCGCTGCCGCGCGAAAAGGCGATGAAGCAGCGTGGCATACATGCGGCGGCGGACGGCCAGATGCAGTGCATAGTCAAGGCGTACGAGGTCTGGAAGAAGGCCGCTGCGGACGAGTGGCTGCGCGGGATCTGGCAGAACGTCAGGAAGGCGATGGAGTTCTGCTGGATCGAGGGCGGATGGGATGCCGACAGGGACGGCGTCATGGAGGGCTGTCAGCACAACACGATGGACGTTGAGTACTACGGCCCGAATCCTCAGATGGAGTTTCTCTATCTTGCGGCGCTGCAGGCGGCGGAGGCGATGGCTGCGGCGTGCGGCGACGGAGCCTTCGCGACGGAATGCCGCGCATTGCGCGAACGCGGCGGCGAGTGGACGGAGCGCAACCTCTTCAATGGTTCGTACTACGAGCACAAGGTCGTTCCTCCGAAGAAGGGGAAGATCGCCAAGGGACTGTGCCGCAAGTACATGGACGACAAGGAGTTCTCCGATCCAGACTATCAGCTCGGCGCGGGATGCCTCATCGACCAGCTCGTCGGCGACTTCTCCGCGCGGGCAGCAGGTCTTGCGCCGGTTGTTGACGCCGAGCACGAGCGCATCACTCTTGACACGATATTGGAGAAGAACCTGAGGCGTCCAGACGACGATTCGTTCAACTGCATGAGAAGCTATGCATTGGCGGGCGAGACTTCGCTGAGGATGGCGTGGTATCCCGAGGGGCGCATGCCGGAACGTCCCTTCCCCTACTACAGCGAGACGATGACCGGATTCGAGTATGTCGTGGCGGGGCTTCTTGCGATGAACGGCGAATACGGGAAGGCGGAGGCCGTCGTGAGGAACATACGCGACAGGTACGACGGCGTGAAGCGCAGTCCGTTCGACGAGGCGGAATGCGGCCACCATTACGTCCGCGCAATGGCTGCGTGGACGGTGCTCAAGGCCTGGAAATGAAGATGAGATTCATGCGGCGGCTGTTTGCTTCGGTCGCTCTGGTTCTGCAGGCCGAGGTGGCTTGCGGCGTTGACGGGGACGCGTCCGGCGACGCTTCGATTCGTCCCGGATTCACAATCTCCTGCGACGCGACTTTCCGTTCCGTCCCGGACGGCGAGACGACGATCGCCTGCAAGCTGAAGGAATACTGGCTTCGCTACGATCGGCTGGCTGGCGGCGGTCTGGGCAAATTCAATCTGTTTCTGTTTCTGGACGGCAGATGGCGCGGGCCGGCGTCGCTGGCGCATGAAGTCAAGGAAGGGCAGAAATACGCAGTCACGGCGGGGTGGAACGGGATGGAGGCGTTCATCTCCGTCGACGGCAAGGCGGGGCGCAGCGCTCGGTGTCTGGGGCGCAGCGTGCCGTTCGCACGTCCCGTCGCTCTTGGAGCCAGGGGGAAGATCGACGTGGCGAACTTCCGCGTCGTGAACGACGACAAGCCGATCGTCCAGATCGGCAGATTCAGGTCCCGCGAACTGATGCCGCGAGCCGGCGCATCGGCAGGGCTCGTCGGCAATGTGTCCAACATCGGGCGACGCCTTGACGGCTGCGTGTTGGAGGCGAAGGCGAAGGGAGGCGCCGCCGTTTCTCCTGAACGCATCGAGATAGGCGTGCTCGAAGAATGGGCTTCCGTGCCGGTGGAGTGGAAGGTCGATGCGGGGAAAAACGGCGTGGCGGACCTTGAATTCGTCCTGCGAGACGTGAAGGGCGGCGACGTTGGACGCGCGAGCCACAAGATGTTCTTCATGCCGGAGAAGGAGCCGGACTTTTCGGCGGAGGCCTGGAATCCGCCAGTCTCGCCGGTGCGGACGTATCACATCGACGCCGACGGCGGCGACGACTCCCGCGACGGCCTCACGCCCGCGACGGCGTGGAAGTCGTTCGCGAACACCGTCGATCTCTCGCTCGGCCCAGGCGAACGGCTGCTGCTGAAGCGCGGGTGCGTGTTCAACGGGGAACTGCGCCT
>Ga0310696_10008432_pt1 | contig 12014 bp, 7 predicted proteins | sample AusTroGonzalo_MG_4_FD_203885 | JGI IMG/M metagenome (GOLD analysis project Ga0310696, IMG submission 203885) | Bovine rumen microbial communities from tropical cattle in Woodstock, Queensland, Australia - Gonzalo_02 (v2) (version 2) | ecosystem: Host-associated > Mammals > Digestive system >... | reverse complement strand
GCTGGTTCAACATAAAGATCCTGACGGGGATTCTGCTGCGCAATCTGAAAACTACTGGCGGCACCCTGCAACAGAGAGGAGCATTGGAATGATCTTATCAGACAACGGCCAGCCCGGCCTCGCGTCGCCCCCCCGGCCGGAGCAGGAAACATCCGAGCCCGCGATCATCCGGTTTACGCGTTTGTTCAAGCGCGACCTGTGGTGCTGGGTGAACGCCATGCAGAAACTGTGGTGGCTTTTCGCCATCTTCCCCATGCTTTTTGCCGTGATTTTCTTCTTCTTCCGGACCATGACCACCTCGTCGGTCTACGTGGCGAACTGCGGCCTCATCCGCCAGGAGGTCACCGACACCCGGAGCGGTATTCTGCCTCCCGGCTACGTCAACGTGCAGAAATCCATCATCGTGAACCTTTTCAAGAGCCGCGCCGTCCTGGAGGAGACCGTGAAGCGCCTGAGCCTGCCCTACACCGCGGAACAGCTCTTCAACAACATCGACGTGAAGACGGAGAGGAACTCCGATTATTACGTCGTCTCCGCCAAGTCCAAGGACCCCACGATCGCGGCCACGCTCGCCAACACGCTCTCGGACGTCTTCATCGACGAGTATAAGAAGCTCATCAGAAAAAACCTCGAGGACCTCAACGACAGCTACGTCCGCACCCAGAACGAAATGGAGAAACAGCAGGTCGACCTGAACGAGAAACTGAAGTCCCTGAGCGCGGAAAATAACCTCACCACGATCGAGAGCGACATCGCGTTCAACAACCAGCGCCTCCTCTATATCGAGGACCAGCTCGCCAAAACATCCTCCACGCTCGATTCCGCCAAGGAGGCCCTGTATGAGCTTCAGGGCGAACTGGCGAACACCGAAGAGGAGATCGTCTCCCACCGAGAAAAGAGCACCGCCGCGGAAGACGAGCTCACGAGAGCCCAGGCCACGCTGAACTCCTACGAACAGATTTACGCGCCTCACAACCCGATCCTCATTCAGCAGCGCGAATTCGTCAAGAAACTCAAAGACGCCATCGAAAAATCGAAGGAGGAGGACGACGTCGACAGCGACATGAACTCCAAAGTCATCATCTCGCGAAATCCCGCCTATACCCAGCTCCTCGTCGGCATCGCATCGAAGAAGGCCGAGATCACCGCGCTGACCAACGACATCAAGCTGAACAACGACATGGCCGTGCAGCTCCGTGCCCGCCGCGAACTCCTCTCCAGACTTCAGCCGACCATCCGCCAGATCGAGGCCGACCTCGCCCAGAACAAAGACCAGATCAATCGCACCAAAGTGCAGATCGTCACCATCCGGAACTTCCTGGACCGCTCTTTCTCCGACATCAGCATTCAGGAGCTCGCGAAAGCCCCGACCGTTCCCCTCGGACGCAAGCGCGGCGTCTGGACCGCCGTCGGATTCATGTTGGGCATATTCATTGCTTCGCTGATTCTCTTCGGCTCCGAGATATTCAACCTCTCGATCCGTTCCAACGTCGACGTCGAGGACGCCCTCCGGATCAAGAGCCTCGGCATGATCCCCGTGCTGGAGCAGGCTCACCGCGCCAATTACTACAGCGCACTCCAGACCATGGTCAGCAACGGCGAACCGTATTTTTCGAAGGGCTCCCCTGATGGCGGCTCCATGCTCATCGTCCTCGCTCCGAACAAGCGCGTCGATATGGATGAAAAGACCCGGGAGGAATTCTGCGAGACCCTCAAGATTCGCATGGGCTGGAAATATGTCATCGTTTCCCCTGTCACGGAGGAAGAGTTCGACGCCAAGCAGACGCCCCTGCTCATCAACGACTATCTCTATCAGTTCACCGATGAAGCCCCGAAGCTCGGAAAAGACCGGACCGTCTACTTCCGCCTCGACGACCTCTCGTTCATTTCGCCTCCGACCGACGAGCAGATCAAGCGCATCAAGACCGCCTACAAGTCCGCTCAGGTCATCGTGTGGGACCTCTTCGAGTTCGAGCTGCACCGCCAGCTCTATGCGGAGATCGCGCGCAATGCCGATTTGACCATCATCCCGATGAAATACGCACAGACTTCGAAACTGACGATCTATCGCAACCTCCAGTTCCTGAAGTCCTTCCATGTCAAGAATATCGTCGGGCTCCTCTATCAAGTCAACAACAAGCATTACTCCAAGGTGACGTTATGATGCGCATCCCTCTCAGGATCCTGAAAGCTTTTCTCCCGCTTCTCACACTGGTTGCCGCAGCCTGCAATACCGCTCCGTTCGGAGCGGTTGCCGTGCCCGGCATGACGTCCGTCGAGCCGAAGTTGGAAGGGGACGAGAATGCTGTCCAGGAGGAATTGAAGGCGCTGCACGTCGTCAACCCCACGCCTTACGAGATCCACCCGGGCGACACCTTCACGCTTTCTGTTTACAATCAGCCCACGCTTACCTGCTCCCTCCTGATCGCCCCTGACGGCACCTCCAGCCTGCCCCTCGTCGGCATCCTGAAGCTCGGCGGTATGAATCTCGAGGATGCCTCGCAGCTCATCCAGTACCGTCTGACCCGGTATCTGCGCGATCCCCTGGTGACTTTGACGCCCACCTCCATGAGCGGTTTCTATTTCACGATCGCCGGTCGCGTCAGAGGTCCGGGCAATTACCCGGTCTCCATCGGTCAGACCAGACTTCTCGACGCTTTCGCATTGAGCGGAGGTCTCGAGACCGGCGTGTTCCACGGAGACACCGTGGAACTCGCGGATTTGGACAACGCATTCATCAAGCGCAACGGCAAAAAGCTGCCCGTCAATTTCAAAAAGCTGATCTACGAGGGGGACGACCTTCACAACATCCCGCTCCTCAGCGGCGACTACATCTACGTCCCGTCGACCATGTCGGGGTCCGTCATCTTCATGGGCGAGGTCAAAGAAAACTCCTACGTCGGTTTCCACGAAGGTCTGACCCTGGTTCAGGGCCTTGCCTACGTTGGCGGCGTCGTCACCGACTCCCACAGCTCCTACGTCAAGGTCATCCGCGGGGGCATGGAGAACACCGTGGTCTACACTGTGGACATCGACGAGATCCTGAACGGCCGCATGAGGGACTTCGCGCTCGAGGCCAACGACATCGTCTTTGTCCCGCAGGATGGTTTCACCAAGTGGAATTCCATCATCCGCAAAATCCTGCCTACCGTCCAGTTCATCAATATGCTCGCCGGTCCTTTCGGCTCCGCCATCGGTTACTTCAATTTCTGACGCGGATTCGACAGTTTCGGACAGGGGAATCGCTCTCCATGGTCAAGACACTGGCATTCATGTTCATCTTTCTGTACCTCGTGCCGTTCATGACGGCACTGTGCTGCATGTTTCCCACGCTCCGTCACGTCTGTTTTGCCGGGATGCTCTACTTTACCAGCCGGGAGATCACCCTGAACATTCTGCCCTTGACCGATTGGCGCGGCACCGCGCGCGGGTACGCGTTCTCCGCAGTTTCTCTCTTTGCGCTTCCGCTTCTCCTGAGTATGATTTGCAGTTACCGGTACAAGGTGAGGCTGTTTCCGCCAGGCGCCTTCTTCTATTTTCTTTACTTTCTGGCCATTCTGCTGTCGGGCGTCAATGCCCCGCACATGCGTCCATGGGGGTTCGAGGTCTACAAGATGGCCTGGATGTACATCACATTCCTCGCCGCGTTCAATTATCTCAACAACAGCCGGAACCTGACCTTTTTCATCTATATGGTCTGTATCATCCTCATCTATGTCTTCCTGGTCGGATTCAACCAGAAGTACAGGCAGGGGCGTTTTCAGATTTCCTCGACGTTTCCGCATCAGAACTCCCTCTGTCTCTATCTGGAGTTGTTCGGGCCGATGATCCTGGGGGTGCTGATGAATGAAAAGATCGACAAGCTTCTATTCTTTTTTTGCCTGACCGCGTTCGGCAGTTCCGTTCTTCTGGTAATCTTTACTTATTCCCGCGGCGGTCTTGTCCTTTACTTCGGCAGCGTCGCCGTCGTCTGCGCGCTTTCGATCCTTTTCCACGGTTTTTCGTTAAGACGCATGATGCTCATGTTGATCGGTCTGCTGGTGATGCTGAGCGTAGTAGGTTATGCATTGCCACGCATCATTACCCGATTTACCAAGGCCCCCGAGTCGTCTAAGAATACCAGAATCCATCTTGCCATCGCGGCGAGACGAATGGCAAATGATTACAGGCTCGGGGTCGGCGCGAATAATTTTTCCGAGTTTTCGGGCGGCGGCGACAAATATAATTATACGATAGAACAATATCCGGGTGGGATCCCGGAGTTTGGCGGAATCGTCGAGACCATTTATCTGCTGGTCGCCGCGGAGTGCGGCTGGTGGGGCCTCGGTACGTTGTTGCTATGGTTCCTGTATTACCTTTTCCTATGCTTGTTTAACTTGATCCTCTTGCGGAAATACCCGTGTTCCGGCATTTCCATCGGTCTTTTCGGCGGACTCGCCTGCATCTACACGCACTCCACGCTCGAATGGAGTTTGAAGCAGTATAACAATTTTGCCGAGATGATGATCGTCTACGCCCTGATCGGTGTCATTGCCGTCAACCGCAAAAACATCAGGGGCGCCTATCGGCGGAGTCAGATCAATTCGCAACCCGAGTCGTCTCCGCCATCTCCGCCGTCCCCGCCTCCTCCCGGACCGGATCTTCCTCCGCCGTCCGGGGCGGATCACCCCGATTCCGAACCCGAACCCCAGGTTCCCGCGACCGCATAGGAGATATCCGCATGAAAATCCTTCTGGGCGGTGTCCCTTTCGGCTGCGACAACATCGGCGACGAGGCCATTCTCGCCTCCGTCGTCGGCGTCTTCCGCAGGATTTGTCCCTCGGCGGAACTTGTGGTCTGCACCGGCGACCGCGAGGGTACGGAGCGAAAATTCGGCTTGAAAACCGCGCCGCTGTACGGGTTCGATCGTGCGTTGCCGGTCTCGGGGCTGACCGAATCTCTTTCCGGCGTCGATTTCTATGTCTGGGCGGGCGCCACCGGGCTGTCCGACTACCCGGAAATGGCCTGTTCCCTCCTCGAAACCGTCCATGCCGCTGGAGTCCGGTCGATCGTGTGGAACGTCGGCATGAACGATACGTTCAACCCGAGTTTCTTCTCGCTCGGCGGCGGGAAACGCGCCTTTGCCGACAAGATCCGTTCCGTTTGCGGGCTCGATTTGGAGCGTCTGTGGCGCGAACGCCGTATCCGCGCGGTCCGGCGTCGTCTCGCGCTGGCGCTTTCCCGCTGCGACCTCGTCGTCGTCCGCGATCCGAAATCCCTGGAGTCGCTTCGCCGCTGCGCGCCGTTCCCGGACGCCGTTTCCGGCGCGGACACGGCCATCCTTCAGACGCAATGCGCATGGGACGAGCTCCCGTGGGCCGCCACCGAACGCGACGTCTTCCAGTCGGCGTCCGCCCGCTTGGCCGTCTGCATCTCGGAACAGAGCCGCATCCGCGAGTTCGATGCGTTTGCCGACTGGCTCGACGCCACGCTGGAGTCCCGCCCCGGCCTGCTCGCCGTCACGCTCCCCATGAACCCGAAGACGGACTACGAAGTCATGCTGAAGCTCCGCGGGATGTCCCGCCACCCGGATCGCATCCTTCCGCTCCGTTTCTTCGAACCCGAGCACGTCCAGGCCGTCGCTTCGCGCTGCGACCTCATCGTCAGCAGTCGGCTTCATCTGCTGATCCTGGGGCTGAACAACCTCGTCCCCGGGGTCGGGATCGCCCGCGGCAGCAAGATTTCCGACTTCATTTCGCAGTTCGGCCTGGTGACCGCCGGTTCCACCGAGCAGCTCGATCTGCCCGTCCTGACCGCCGCCGTCGAATCCGCCCTGACGCATCGCGAAGAGTTCCGACTCCGCGCGAAGTTCGTTCGCGCCGAACTCCTCGCCGATCTGGAGCAGGCCATCGGCCTCCTGAAACAGACCCTCGAATCCGCCCGCTCGGACTGATTCGTCACCGAAACCCCTCTCCTTTTCGACCGCCATGGCTCTCATCGGAAAAGCGATCACTTGGATCCTGCGGAACATCCTCGCCATTGCGGCGATCACCGTGATCCTCTGTCTGCTGGCTCCCGGCATCCGTTCCGCCCGGGAGAACGCCGCGAAACTCCGCGAGAATCAGGACGCCGTCCTGGCCGCCATTCAGTCGCTCGAGGACGAGATCGCCTCCACGCGCCAGTCGCTGGAGAACCGCCTCTCCCTGCTCGACCACTGGCGCGAACAGCGCAACGAATGTCTCGTGCAGCTTTCCAATCTCCCGAGCGCGTGGCGTCATCCCATCGACCACTGGGCGGAGTACACGCGCCTCACGGCGGAGCAGAAGCGTCTCAAGCTTCAGATCGACGCGATCGAAGCGTCCATCGAGAAATACCGCGACACGCTCGCCCGCCTCGACCAAAACCGCGAAATGCTCCTCTTCCAGCTCGAAAGCGTCACGCGTTCCCTCGCGGACGTGCTCTCCCACGAATGGAGACAGAACGGCCTGCGCATTCTCCTCTTCACCATCTGTTTCGTGCTTTTTACGCCCCCGATGTGGCTTGTCTTCATGTATTACTGCGTGGCCGCGCTCATCGAGAAGGCTCCCCCCGTCCGCATCCAGACACGTTCGTCCGACGGTGAACTCGAACCCGTTTTCCACCGCGCCGCCCGCAGCGTGACCTACGAGATACCCGAGGGGAAGACGTTCTACCTGCGCGCCCAGGGCGGCGACTGGGGCAAGGAACGTCACGACGTGGTCTGCCGGACCAAGTTCCTGTGGCGGTGGAAGGCTCCGCTCGTTTCGATCGCGGCCGACCTCGTGGAACTTCTCGCCTACCGTCGCGATCCCGCCGCGAAGACTCCCGGGCAGATCAAGATGACCTCGCCGAGGGACGACGAAGTCTACATCCAGCAGATCGAACTCCGCGGGGGCAGGGGCCTCGTCCTCACGCCGCGCCATGTGATCGCGCTGACCGACGACGTCCGGGTCCGCGCGGTCTGGAGTTTCAAGCTCCATAACTTCATTTCCATGCGCCTGCGCCACATCGTGTTCTACGGTACCGGCACGGTCTTCATCATCGGCGGCCGCGGCATCGACGTCCAGCGGATCGAAGCCGGCTCGAATGCCACGCACAAGATCGAGGACGGCGTGCTGGTCGGCTACGTCCCGGGCGCGGCGTATTCCCTGTGCCGGACGCAGACGTTCTGGGCGTATTTCCGCGGCATGACCTCCCTGCTGGACTATCGCCTGTGCGGCGGCACGTTCCTCACCCAGAACCTGGTCGGCAGGCACGAGAAGGAAGTGCTCGGCAGCGGGTTCGACCGGTTCATGTCCGTCCTCCTGAACGGCATCGGCAAGCTCCTCGGCTTCTGACCGCCGAGTTCGGAGCGTCCCGCTCGTCAGCGGAGGAACGATCCGTAGCCGGCGAGTCCGGCGAGGATGCCGGAGACGATCTTGTTCTGGTACTCGGCCGAAACGATCTTCTTGAGTTCGGCGTCGTTGGAGAGGTATCCGACTTCCACCAGCACCGCCGGGCAGGAGGCGTTCCCGATCACGTAGATGGCCTGGTGCCGGGTGCCCCGGTCGGCGGCTCCGGTCGCCGCGACCATGCCCTTCTGGATTTCGTAGGCGAGGCGCGAACTGTTGGCGTCGAATTCGTTCGCCGACTGCTTCTCGGTCTTGACCTTGGAGCCCTTGGTCTCGGTCCCGCCGACGGGCACGGCGCGGTAGGTCTCGATCCCGGCCGGGGTCTTGTTCGTGGACGAATTGCAATGGATCGAGATGTACAGGTCGGGCTTGTATTTCTTGCACAGCGCGGCGCGGTCCTGAAGCGTGGGGTAGGTGTCTCCGGTGCGCGTCATGATGACGCGGAACCCGAGCTTTTCCAGCTGGGTCTGGAGGCGTTTCGCGATTTGCAGCGTGTAGACTTTTTCCTTGTGGTTTCCGTTCATGGCGCCGGGGTCGCTCCCGCCGTGCCCGGCGTCGATCATGATGGTCTTCATCCCGAGCTTGACCGCCGTCTTGTTCCGCATGAGCGGGTCGAAAACGGTCAGAAAATCGACTTCGGAGAGGTACGGCTCGCCATTTTTCAGGATCATCGGGTACAGGAAATGCACCTGCACGCCGTTCACGGTCCCCTCGCGGTAGGTGGCGGAGATCACGGCTTTGCGCGTCTTGTCGTGCAGGACCGCCCCGGAGATCTTGTCGTTCTTTTTGGCGTAGGCGAACGTGAGGCCGTAGTTCACCGCCACGTCGCGGAGATGCACGTAGCGGACCTTGTTCTGCGTGATCCTGCGCAGTTTCATGGTCGCGACGTCCTTGTCCGGCGGGACCGAGGCCTGAGCCGCGGCGGCGGCTTTCTTCTTCGCGGCGGCGGCTTTCTGCGCCGCGACGGCCTTCTGAATGGCCTGGGCGCGTTCGATCGCCTGCTGGCGCTGTTTCTGGATTTCCTCCGCGGTAAGCGGTTTCGACGCCACCGGGTCGGCCTTCGCGGGCGGCGGATTGGCCACGGTCGTTCCGGCTGCCGCTTCCGCCTGGGCTTTCGCGGCCGCTTCGGCCTGCGCCTTTGCCGCCGCTTCCGCGGCTTCCTGCTGACGGCGCACGAGGTCGGCGCGATACTGTTCCAATGCGGCGCGTTCGGCCGCGAGCTGGGCTTTCATCTTTTCCAGCCGGGCGCGTTCGGCGGCGATCTCCTCGGCCGTGGGCAGTTTGCCCGCTTCGGCCGCCGAGACCGTGTTTTTGACCGCCGTCGCGGCCTCATTGGCCCGAGTGGAAACATTCGGTAGCGGCACGTCCGTCACCGTCTGCGCGTAGGACCCCGGCGCGAACGCGATGAGTCCGGCCGTCAGAAGAAAGAAGAAACGCAGTCGGTTTTTCATGGACTCACTTCTCCTCGACGGCGGGTTTCGGTTCCGCGGATTCGGCTTCGGCCTTCTCCGCTGTGTCGGTGGGCTTTGCTTCCGCGGATTCGGCTTCGGCCTTCTCCGCCGTGCCGGCAGGTTTCGCCTGCACGCGGATTCGTTTTGCCGGGGGTTCCGCCAGCAGTTCGTTCAGTCCGCCCTTCAGCAGGAACACGCGTCCGTTCGCGGTACGTTTCTCGTATTCGGCGCGGGATCCGAGCTGTTTCAGGCGGTGTTCGAACGCGTCGTCGGGCTCGCCGATCTGACGCCTCACGTTCTCGGGGTCGAACGTCACGGTCATCCGTCCGGCGTATACGTCGGTCCCGGCCTCCTTCGATGCCTCGTCGAGCCTGGCGAATTCGATCAGATACGCGAACCCGTCGGCCATGACCGTCTGGAAGACGTCGTCGAACTTCAGGTCGTCCGGCGGATTCGCCACCAGATCGACCGAGAACGGCGCCGCCAGGGCGGAGAATTTCTGCGAGAACGCCTCCAGGTCGAGTTCGCCCTGCGGATAGATGAGCGTGAACTTGTCCTTTGCCGCCGTCACGAACCAGACCGTCCCGGTCGTTTCCGGGTCGGAGCCGTTCCGCTGGAACCGCGCGTACGTCGGACTCTCGGGTTTCGACAGGAACAGCGGCTCCAGCCACTGGCGCGGATTCGGCACGCACTGCTCGAACACCCGCGAGATCAGGAAGACCCGGCTGGTCGCGTCCGGGTACCACACGCGGACGTAACGCCCGTCGTAGCCCTGGATCGCGAGGTTGCCGATTCGGTCGGCCGCGAGGCGCGTATGGCCTCGACCGAGCATCATCCGCAGGAGTTCCGCGCCTTTTTCGTCGCGGAGCACGACCAGGATGCCTTCGGCGTTTTTGGACGAGGACGCGCTTTCCTCCTTCGTTTCGAGGTTCAGCTCGCGGAAGTCCTCGCCGCCGGCGATTTCGAGTTCCTTGAGCGGCGCGATCTTCGCGAGCCCCTCGAGCAGTTCGGCCACCTGCCCGGAGGCCGCCTGCGCGCCGTCGCGCTCCTTCACCGCCCAGTATTTGCCGTCCGGCACGAAATCGAGCGTCGTTTTCTGCGTGCGCCAGGAGATTTCGACCGTGCGGACGTCCTCGGACCTGAACTGGGGCAAGGCGAGCCGGTCGGCCGCCGCGCCGGAGAACGTATCCCTGCGGAGTCTGAGCTCGGAGACGACCGCGAGCGCCGTCACGGCCGCGAGGAAGAGGATCAGGATGACTTTCTGCTTTTTCATGCGCTGCGCTTCCTCCATTTGAGCTTGCGGCCGACGCCCCACGCGATACCGCACAGGACCACGAGGGCCGGGATGAGCACGATATTGATGAACCGCACCGTGTTGTTGATATGGTCCAGGTCCTGCCGCAGCTGGAGCCGGATTTCACGGATTTCGCGTTTGCACGCGGCGTCCTTCTGTTCGTAGGTGTTCAGCAGTTCCCGCTGGTCGTCGGTCAACCTCGCCGCGCCGCCGCTCACGATCAGCTGTTTGCGGATGGATTCCACGCGCTGCTGGAGCCGCATGGACTCCTCGGCGATGGCCAGGATGCGGTCCTTGAACGCCAGATCGGCCTTCATCTGGCTCTCGTTGATGCGGGTGAGGGGGCGCGACATCGGGATGCGGCTGCGGAGCGAGGAGAGGCGACCGCCGCCGCAGAGCGATTCCACCACGTTCTCCATGAGCGTGATGTTGTCGTTGCTGCGGACCACGATGGTCTGCCCGAATTCGTCCTTGGCCTGGGCCACGCAGGCGTCGTGGAACAGCATGTCTGAGTCGCCGAAGAGGTAGACTTCGCCGGGCTTCCCTTCGTCTTCCAGTCCGTATGCGCTGGGGAACTGCCCCGTGATGTGCATCAGCAGGTCGAGACGGTCTCCGCCGCCGTGGCCGGGCGCCGCGAAATCCGCCAGGATCTTCTCCGGCTGTTCCTCCACGCCGGCGGGCATGCTGAACTCGGTGGTGTACACGAGCGGCTCGAATTCGAGGCCCTTCGGCGGGTTGCGCAGGTCGAAGAAACCGGCGTAGTTCATACGGAGCGACGTGAGGCCGCCGGTGATCGGGCTGCCCCGGTCGATGCCGGCCTCCGTGATGCACAGCGCCGTCGGGATCGTCCGGCGCACCCCGCTCTTGTCGAGCTGGTCGTACTTGAAATTCATGTCGGCGGCGAGTTTCGACGGCGAATACCGCACGCCCCACGCCGTCAGCAGCGGTTCGAGCGTGGAGTCCGTCATCTGGACGTAGCTGTAATCCTTCTGCGCCGAGGCGAGCGCGTACGCCGACAGCGGATCGACGAACACCGCCAGGCGGCCGCCCTTCACCAGATACGCGTCGATGGCCTCGAGCGTCCTCTGGTCGAATTCGTGCGGATGCACCACCAGCAGCGCGTCCAGCCCCTCCGGGATCGCCTTCACGTCCGTCGGGACGGTCGTCAGCGTGTAGTCCTTGTCAAGCTCGGTGAAAAGATACCACGCGGCCGCTCCGGCGCTGCCGGTCTGGGGCGAGGGCGCGCGCCCGAGCACCGGGAACGGGCACATCACGCCGACCACGGGGCGTTTCGGGTTCTGCACGTGCATCACGCGCCGCAGGAGTTCGTATTCCAGCATGGATTCGTTCTTCGGGGAGAGGAACGGGATCGGCAGGCAGAGCTGCCCGGCGGAGACGGTCATGCCCAGGAAGAACCGGTCGCCGCCGGCATTTTTCGCGGGCTGAAGCCCCTCGATGATCGCGGCTTCCTCCTCGCGGGTGTCCGCGCCGGGCGTGACGATCTCGAGCGAGACCTGCCCCGCGGCTTCCTTCTCGAACTCGCGCAGGAGCCACTTCACGCGTTCTGCGTAGCCCAGCAGGTCCTTCGGGGTGTCCGCGCCTGGGGGCGACACGTACAGCCGGACCGTCACATGGCGTTCCAGCGACCGCGCCAGCGCCTTCGCTTCGGGCGACAGCGAATACGCCCGGTCGGCCGTGCAGTCGATGCGGATTCGGAACGCCTCCGCCGTGAGCGCCAGGCAGATGAAGACGTACACGGCGACCGCGAACGACAGCGCCGTCGACAGCACGTTCTTCCACGTGTAACGGTCCCGGAGCGCCCCGGGCAGGAAAAGTCCTCCGCCGCCGGAGGCCGCGTAGGCCAGCACCGTCCGGGCGAAG
>Ga0310696_10008431_pt1 | contig 12015 bp, 14 predicted proteins | sample AusTroGonzalo_MG_4_FD_203885 | JGI IMG/M metagenome (GOLD analysis project Ga0310696, IMG submission 203885) | Bovine rumen microbial communities from tropical cattle in Woodstock, Queensland, Australia - Gonzalo_02 (v2) (version 2) | ecosystem: Host-associated > Mammals > Digestive system >... | reverse complement strand
GACTGTCGTCCAGGCTGCTGCTGACCGTCGTCAGTGCGTCAAATAGCGAGTCCCCGTTAAAGTTATACGGATTGCTGACGCTGTACCCAAACGTGCCCAGCGTCCAGTCGCTCTGCTTGCCCAGGATGAACCGCACCGTCGTGGACGCCGCCACCGTGGTCACGTTGCTCCCGGCAATGTCCTTCGGCTGCACCTCGCCGAACATCAGCACATCCCGCAGCGTATTGATCAGGTGCTCCAGCTGGATCGTCCGGGTGTTCGTGTCATACTGCTGCTCCACGGTTTTAACCCGCCAGACGATGCCATTCCCAGGAGCCGACTCGTCCCTCAGCCAGTCGCTCACACTGATCACCGGCGCCTCCGGCCCAACCGTGACCGTGGCCGTGCTCTGGCGCTCGCTCAGCTGCAGGCTCATGGTCTCCGGCATGAACCTGTTCTTCACCGTCAGGCTGTGCGGATTCAGAAGCGCAATCACAGGAACCTCGCCCTCCATGTCACTGTCATTTCACAGGCGCGCTGCGCGCTGTAGCTGATGCTTTTCACCCCCGGCGTAACCACCAGGTCGTCCGCGCTGGTCGCCGTCCGCTTAGCCATCACGCTCCGGTAGCTGCCGCTTGTGTTCCGGATCCGCATGCGGATCAGGCCCCGGTCCGTATGGTCAATGAACAGGCTTTCCCGGGCCGCCAGCGCCAGGTCCGTGAACGCGATGCTCTTCCCGCCGACGGATACCGTGGCGGTATTGATCAGGGCGCCGCTCTTGTTGTCCAGCTGCACGTTCAGCTGGGCCGGGGCGCTCCCGCCGATCTCAATGCTGCCCGTCTTCGAGCTCACGCTTCCGCCGATCACGGTCGAGTTTGCGCTTTCTTCCTCCCAATAGGGGATCTCGTATGCTTTAAATGTCACGGAAAACTCTTTGGTATAATCCCGCATGCCGCCCTCTCCGGGGGCCTGCTCCAGGACCACGCGCAGCCTGCGGTTTGGTTTGTAACCAACCGTCAACCATGCCCCGCCGTTTTCCCTGGACGCGGCGGCCGCCCAGGCGTTGGCCGCTTCCAGCACTTCCGCCCGGGCCTGCATGCCTTCCTCTGTGATGCCGTGCTCCAGGATCGCGAACGTCACCTTGATCTCCGTCGTATCCCTTCTGGATCCGGTGATTCGCTGGCCGTTTCCGGCCGCGCTGCTGACGGTGCTGATCGTCCCTTTGCCTTCAGCCGGCTCCACAGCCCGGATCACGATCCGCTCATCCACCTCGTCCAGCTGGACGCCTCCAAGCGCCACCCGCCTCACAAGCTGCATCTGATCACCACCTGCTTATCATTCGATAATGTTATAGGAAATGCTCTGGCTGACGTAGGGCGCCACCAGCTGGCCGACCTTCTGGCCGTCCATGGTCACGGAGATCCCGCTGACGCCAGCGCGGACAGCCTGCTGCATCAGGCCCGGCACGCTGTTGAACCGCTCCAGGTCCGCGCTGGTAATGTTCGCGCCTCCCTGGCCGTAGCCGGTCGGGTTCCAGCCTTCGGAGTCGAAGAACTCCGGATGCCTCTGCAGCACCTGCTCCACCAGGCCGCCGGAGTCGTTCCCGTTCAGCCAGTTGTCGAACATGCCCTCCATCAGGGACACGGCGTCCTCCGTCAGCTTGTATCCGTCCGCTTCCAGCTGGGCATACAGTTCATCGCGGGCCTGCATGGCTTCCTCGGATCCGTAGTTGTCCCGGTAGGCCTGCCAGTATTCCCACATCCGGAACCAGCTTTTGTCGGACATCGTGTCGATCACGTTGTTCTCGTTCCCGCCGGTGCCGTAAATCTGATTCAAATCCGCGTCCTTCAGGTTTGCCTGGACCAGGTCCCAGCCTACTTTCCCCAGCACGGCGAACGCCGCCAGCGGTCCGAAGGTGCTCAGGCCGCCCATCATGGAAAAAGAAGACCCGGCACCGAACAGCGCCGCCGCTTTCCCACCAAGCCACGCGCCAACTCCGCCGCTTGTAGCTCCAGAGACTCCGGATGTCGCTCCGCTCGCCCCGGCACTCAGCGCCTCACCGCCGATGCCGAATCCCTTGATCAGTTTGATATTGGCCACCAGGCTCGCGATCTTTGCGATCATCTGGGCTCCTTTTCCGGTCAGCCACACAGCCGCCAGTGCCTCGAAACCCTTGACCACCTTGTCCACGTTTCCGCTGTCCGCAAACCACTCAAGCACGTCGCTCAAAGCCCTCAGCGCATCGCCGATCAGCCGCACATATCCGTTGTCGCTTCCCTGCAGGCGCTCGCCGGTCGCGTCCAGTGCCTCCGCCGCTCTCCCGATGGCCTCGCCGAGCCTGGTGAAGAACTCCTCCATGTTATTCTCCAGGTCATCCAGAGCGCTGTCGTCTCCGTTCATGAAGGCGATAAACGCATCCAGCATGCCCTGAACATTTCCGACCAGGTCCAGGCTCAGTTGCCCGACCGCACCGGCAAGAAAGCTTTCCTTGAATGCCGTCCAGGTTTCGCTCAGTGTCTGCGCGTCCAGCGCCAGTTGGTTCATGGTCTTGATGTCTTCAGCATCCAGGCCAAGGCCGCCGTTTTCGACGTCAAACCGTTCCGTGTTTCCCATCACGACGTCCCAATTCGCCATCAGCCAGCGAACGTCGTTTGCGCCGCCTTTAAAAATTTCAGAGGCGCGTTTGTTCCACTCGGATCGGTTAATGTTCGGATCGTCCCAGAGCTCTTTCATTTTCTGCAGGACGACCATCGTGTACGCCAACTCGTCGTTATAGTTGACGTCAGAAATCCCTAGCCATTCGGTGATGGTTTTGTCACCCTTGCCTTTTGCCAGGGTGGTCATCATGCTGCCCAGCAGGTTGAAGTCCTTGCCGGCGGCGCTCAGGGCACGATCCCACTTCTGGATCTCCGTCGCGCTGGTGCCGAACATGTCCGCCAGGTCCGTCCAGTTGTTGGCCTTCGAGGCGATGTCCATCACCTGGCCCCACAGGTCGCTCACAATGTTCTGGATCACGCCCAGCACATTCTGGAAAGCCTGCTCCAGGCTGTCAGCAATCCCGCCGGCGGCGTCGCCCACGGCCTTCAGGCTGTCGGCAAAGCTCTTTGTGGCCACCACGCCCAGGTTTGCGTCCTTGTCCACGTCCTTGAACGCGGTGCCGACGTCCTCCAGGCTGTTCTGCATGTTCGCCAGGGTCGCCCTGGCCTCGTTCAGTTTCTGCTCCCACTTGGCAACAGCTTCATCGTTGTCGCCGTAGTTCTTCCGGACCTCCTCCAGGGCCGCCTTATAGGTTTTGACGATCTGTTCCTGCTCTTTGATCTGCTTCTGCAGGTTCTTGGCCCTGACCTCATTTTTCTGCTGGGCGGTTGCGTTGTTGCCCAGCTCCGCTGTCTCGGCCTTCAGCTCGCTCCTCAGGGTTTTCAGGTTCCGCTGTGCTTCCTTCAGCGCGGCGTTGTACTGTTTTTCCCCTTCAAGGACGATCTTCTGTTTGATATCACCGGCCAACCGTCTCTCACCTCACCCCGAAAGCCCTCTCGGCGATCTTTCCGCCGTTCACCCGGACGTCGTGTTTCGCCCGGATGGTGTACATGTCTTTTATAAAGCCGGGCGTCATCCGCCTGGCGTCCTTCACGCTGATCCCGGCGATGAGGGCGTACCCGTAATATTCCCGGACACGCGTCTCCCGCCGGTCAGTCAGTTTTTTGCTTCAAGCTCCTCCAGGTATTCGTCATGCACCTGGTCGTCGGCCTCATTGCCGCCCGTGGTTTCGCTTTTCATGCCTGCCGTGATCGCCTCCGCAATCGCTCCGCTCAGCTGGTGGATGTTGCAGTGCGCCACCTCGTCCCCGGTGATGTTTTCAGGCAGGTCCATCTCGTTCCGTGCGCTGTTCGCCAGGATCCGGAAAATGCTCTTCATGGCCTTCGCAACGCTCTTCCCGTTTTCGCCGCGCATGGCCTCATACATTTCCCGCACGCCGCCGAACTCTTCCTCGATCTGTTCCATCGCGTACATGTCAAATTTAAGCGGATAGGTTTTCCCTTTGATTGTAAAGCTTGCCATGATCCTTTCTCCTTTCAAAAAAGCCGGGGCGGAGGGAATCCCTCCGTCCCGTTCCGTCATCAGGTGATGCCGGCCTTGGTCTTCAGCCAGGCGACCGCGTTGGACTCGGTGTCCTTGCGGTTGGTGGCGTAGTAGATGGTCGGTCCGCCGCTGGTCAGCACCACGCCCATGGCGTCGCCGGTCAGCGTCTCAGTCTGGAAGTCAACGTTCTCGCCCTTGGTATTGGTGGAGTCGCTGTCCTTCGAGAACTGGACCTTGTAGAACCAGTAGCACTTGTAGGTGACGGTCCCCTTGAACCGCTCTTTCCGGTAGAAACCGCAGCCGACAAAGCCGGCAGCCGCATCCGTAACGAGCAGGTCCGCTCCGCTGGCGGAGCTCTCAGCCACATAGCCGAGGAAAGCTTCTTCCAGCGAATTGTTCAGGTTCGCCAGCTCCAGGCTCAGCGTTGCGCCGGTCATGCTGTTCTCGGAGTCGATCTTGTGATCGTCCGCGTAGAACTTCGCGTCCTGGCGTTCCTCGCTGACGTCGGCCCTGATCATGTAATCGGTCAGCTGCACGCCCGTGCCGTAGCTGATCGAGCTGCCATCGCCGCCGCTGGTGTACGGGGCATAGGTCAGACATTTAAGCCCGATTTTCGCCATTGTGTTATCCTCCGTTCATCTGTTAAGTTCTTCCATGCACAGGTTGAACTGGTACTCCATGACCGCCAAGACACGAGGCTCGACACGGTCGCGCAGTTTCTTGACGTATGGATCCTTGATCCGTGTACTTTTCCCGCTCGCCCTGCTGTTATAGCCGATGATGATGATCTTGTTTTTCATTTCATTGCTGACGCCGCGTCTGTCACTTCCCTGGGGGTAAATCTCCACCCAGATGCCGTCAATATCCTCATGGATGTCAGACTGCTTGACGCTGCGGCTCATGTCTCCGCTCATACGGTGCTCGTCATAGATGTAGGTTTGCGTCTCCTTCTCGATGACCTTCGCACCGGCAAACAGCACTTTTCTCCGGATCTGCCGGACCGTTTCCGGATCCAGCGAGTCCAGGGTGTTTTTGTGGAAATCCTCAACAATGAACTGCGCCACTGTCATCACTCCCCGGCAGGCACTGTCACGGTTTCCGTCCAGGTCAGCGGGCCGAACATCATCACGATCCACTGCCAGCGGACCTTGCCGGTAGCAAAGTCGAACTCGCGGTTATTCGTGTGCGTCAGGTCGACCATGCCGGCGTCCTCGAGCGCCTCCAGCTTCTGCTGGATCCGCCCGGGCCACTCGCTGCTGTCGTCCTGGACATAGGCCGTCACGATCACGTTCCAGGCGCTGTCCGTCAGGTGGCCGTCCGCCCACAGCTGCCGCGCGGTCCCGCTGAGCTCCACCACGCCGTAAACGTCCGGCGCCTTGTTCACCCATGCGTCCTTCGCGAACTCGATCCCCTCCAGCTCGTTCAGCTTCGCGATCAGTTCGTCCACCGCGTCATGCGTTACCGTTGTCGTTGTCGTCCGGGCTGTCGTCCTCGTCCGTGCCACGTTCGTCGCTCCTTTCCACCGTGATCTCGATGCCGTCATCCTCCGTCAGGTACGTCCTCACCACCCGGAACTTCTGCCCGCGGAATTTCACGAGCCGCTCGTCCTGGTAGTCGTCGGCCAGCGCCAGCTTGAACACGTACTCCGGCCGGAAGCCGGCGTTCAGTGCGTCATAGTATTCCGTTCTCCGGACGCTCTCCACGGTGCACATCACGGTCCGCTCGGTTTCCGTCACGGCCTCGTGCACCCCGTGCCCCGTCCGGTTCTCGCTGATCAGCGTGATCACATCCGCCCGCATCATTCAGCATCACTCTCCGCATCTCCGAAATCGGTGTAGCCGGTCGCGTGCATCAGCTGCGTCTTCTGGACGTTGTAGCTTTCCTTCAGCCGTTCGTAATCGTTCGGGCTCCCGAAGTGCATCCGCACATACGTGAAGACCGCCCGCATGCACAAACTGTCGGTCAGCGTGCTCGTGTCCTGGATCCCGCTTTGCGTCACCGTGAAGGACACCGTGCCAGGCAGTGTCACCCCGGCGATCGCCAGATCATGCGCTGCCGCGTCCATCAGGGAGCAAAGCTCTCCGTCATAAGCGTCCGCCGTGATCCGCAGCGCCAGCTTGCACTCTTTTAGCATGGTGTTCCCTCCGTTCAGTCGATGGCGCCCTTTTGCCGGTACGCCTCGAAAGTTTTGTCCGTCACGATGGTGCTCGCCTTGTGTCCCACCTGGATCTTTGGGTCCGCCCAGATCTGCGTCCCGCATCCGCGGGCACGGATACAGAAGCTCAGGTCCTCTCCGTAGCCCGGCAGCGGCATGAACAGCTCGTGGTAGCGATCCGCGACGGCCTGCACCACCGACGTCCGCATCATCACGCAGCCGAAGCCGCACGCCTCCACCTTGAAGGGCCCGTCCTTCGGGTAGTCGATCAGTTTTTTGTTCTCGTTCTCCGCAGCGGTGAGGCCCTGCCTGAGCTTCTCATAAAGCACCGGCGTGAATGGCGGTCGCCGCATGTGGCAGATCCCGGCCACCATGTCCCGGCCTTCCATGTCGGCCATCAGGTCGACCATCAGATCCGGGCTGAAGACCATGTCGCTGTCGATCCACAGGATGAAGTCCGCCTTCTCGGCCATGGCCATCAGCGCCAGGTCGTTCCGGCTCTTGTAGACCAACGACCCGGGCAGGAACTGCACACGGGTCTGGCCCACCTGCTTCATTTTGATCAGGCTTTCCACAAATTCCACCTGCAGGGTGTCCAGGCAGGGGACTGCAATCATCGTTTTCATCTTCCGATCCTTTCCGACCCTTTCACAAAAAGCGCCGCAGCGGGGAAAGGATCAAAGCCCGCTGCGGCATATCCTCAGACCGTCGCCTCAGGATCAGTGTCAGGCCGTGGTGCTGACCAGACGGACAATGGCGTCATCCTTCGCCGGCTTGGAGTCAAAGACCGCCACGCCGCGGTACATGATGCTGTTGCTCTGGAAGCCCGCGGACTCGTCGGCGTCCACATGGATGTCCTCGCTCAGGTTGCCCACCACGTCGGTGAACTTGCCCAGATACAGGCTCTGGTTGGCGCCGGCGACATAGTCGTCCACAACCACCGGGTAGCCCATCAGGCGGCCGCCGATGCCGGAAACGGTGTCGGGCACGAAGATGGGGCTGCCATTGCTGTCGGTGATCTTGGCCACGACGCCGTACAGGGTCTTCTTGTTTACCAGGAACTTCGCTTCCGCGTCATAGGCCGCGGGCAGCAGCGCGATCAGGTCGCAGACCTTGCCGTAGGTGTAGGTCTTCTCCACAATCTGGTTGTAGGTGGTCCAGGTGATCGCGGCGATGCCGTTGGTCTCGTCGTTAATGATGTAGTCGTCGATGCTGCGGGCGATATCGCCGGCGAGCATGTTGACCAGCCAGTCCTCGAAGGCGTCAATGGACATCAGCTTCGCGGTCCGGGAGATCTGGATGATCTTCAGGAACTCGTAGCCGTTCAGGGAGACGCTCACGGTGGTGTCCGCAGCGGGGCTGTTCACGCTGTTCTCGGTGTGCTTCGCGTCCGCGGTGTTGCGGGTGCCTTCCGCGACGAACTTGATCGCGCCGGCAACGCGCAGCAGGGTGATCTCGCTGAGCATCGGGGCCAGCTTCTTCATCTTCTCGAAGAACTTGTCGCTCACCAGGGTGGGCACCGCGTTGGTGGTGCCGGAGGTGTAGGCGCGCTTTTCTTCCTCGTTCAGGTTGCCCTGCAGGTTCCGCAGCCACAGGTCGCGGTATTCGGGAGTCTTTACGTCGTACATGTTCTTGACCTCACTTTCGATAATCGGTTCGCCCGTCATCCGGGCCACTTCCTCGGCCTTCTGCTCCATCTCGGCAGCGGCCGCCTTGCGGGCATCGATCTCCGCGCGGAGGGATTCCATCTCGCTGATGCGTTCCTCCAGCGCGTCATTGTCCAGCGCGTCCCGCTTCTCTTCGCTGGTTTCTTCCGTCAGCTCCGCCAGTCTGGCTTCCAGCTGCTCGGCGTTGAGTTCGGCAAAGTTCATTCTTCTTTGCCTCCTTCCGTCAGTTTTGCAAGCCTCTCCAGCAGCGCCGTCCGGCGTTCCTGTTCAGCTGCTTCGGCCCGTTCCTCCGCCAGCCGCTTCCTCGCGCTCTCCAGCGAGGCTTTGGCGCTATCCAGCGTCTCGCCCTCGGAAGCTGCCTGGATGCTCGTGCCTTCATAGGCCGGGAAGGCCACCGCGGAAACCTCGAATACTTTGCGGATGCTCATGATCGTCCGCTTCGGGTAGTCCGTGTCCGTGTCTTCCCAGATATCCTTATCCGTGTCCACCGTGAACATGAAGCTCATGCCGCTCATGTCGCCACGCTGGACGGCGGAATAAAGCGCCCTCGCCTCCGCGTTGTTCTCCGTGTCGAGGTCCACGCGGATCTCCATGCCGCGGTCGGTGACCGTCATCTGCATGGTGCTGTTCTCGTTGTTGTTCCGGCTCCTGGCCAGCGGGATCATGCTCGTGTTGTGCCCCACCAGGAACCGCACATCCTTCAGGTCCGTGCCGGCAAGCGCCTGGTGGTCGATCCGCTCCTGGTACCATCCCAGGTCGGTATCCTGGTCGAACACGATCGGCGTGCCTGTGATGAAGGTCCCGTGCTGCTCATTCTGCTCCGCCCGGATCTCAAAGTTAAAAGCCCGTGTTTCCTTATTCATCTTCATCCTCCTCGCCCTCGTCCGGCTCCGTGTCCGGCTCGTCCGGTTCTTCATCGTCCGGATCCTCGTCCTCCGGCTCCGGATCCCTGCCCTCGTCTGCGAAGTAATACTCGCCGCGGATCGGGACGTGGGTCCCGGTTCCGTCCGGCAGCGGATCATAGTTGAACAGCTCCCGGATCTCGTCGATGGTCAGGATCCCGCGATCGCCCAACTGCTGGGCCATCGCGATCTTGGATCCGACGCTCATGTACTGCAGGCGGTTGGCCGTGAACCGGATGGCGTTCCCGCCGTTGATCTCCCGCTGTGTGAAGACCATCCGCGTCATGGCGTCCGACATCTTGATGGCGAACGTTTCCAGACAGCCGTTGAAGAAGCTGTCCATCTGGTCGCCGGTGGCCTTGTTCTGCAGGATCTCCTCGCTCACACCGAAGTAGTTCATGACCGACGTCTGGATCAGCTTCATCTGGTCCGGGTCGACCTTATAGCCCTCCTGCTTGATCTGCTGGATGTTCGCGAACTGGTTCCCGAACAGCAGCAGACCGCCTGATCCCTGCTGGAAGTTGTTCCGGTCAAACCGCTCCCGCTCTTTCCGCAGGTCCTCGTCGAACTGCTTGGACGTCAGCTGCGCCATGAACCGGAAGGTCGCGCTGTTCTTCACGCCCTCCGCGATGCCCTGGTTCACCATGTTCACCAGTTCCATCGTCCCGTTCAGCGCGCTGTTCTTTTCGCCGAAGAAGTCGTCCTTCAGCTGATGCTTGACCACCAGCCCGATCCGGCTCAGCGGCAGGCTCTTCTTCTGCCCCCGGACGAACGTGAACTTCAGCCAGGGCTCCCCGCCCACGTCCACCACTTCGCACTCACTCGGAAGCACCGGGTAATACCCGCTGACCTCGCCCATGCTGTCCAGCAGCGGCACGATGAACAGGTTGTTCTGCACCTCGTAGATGTTGCTGCAGCGTTCCAGGAACTGGCTCCATGTCATCCACGGGTTCGGCGCCGATTTGGTCGCCGTGTACAGTTTCATCCGGGCCGTCCCGGTCATGCTGTACTGCAGTTTCGCCGCGTGCCTGGCCTTCGCGTCCACTGCCGCCCGCACCAGTTCGCTCTCATAGATCTGGCCGCCCCAGGACCGGAAAACCGGCTGGTACGCCGTCAGAGTCTGGAAGGTGGACCCTGCCGGGTCTGCCTTCTTCCGTCCGAACAGCGCCTCAAACAGTCCCATCGTCTTCACCTCTTGTTGCTCAGCTGGGAAGCCAGCTCTTCGTAATAGTTGTGTCTCATGCAGATGGCGTCGCTCAGTGCCGCCACGCCGTCGATATGGGCCTTCTGGTTAAGTTTGATCAGGCGCCGCCGGTTCGTTCCTTCCTCGAACTTGAGCGCCGCATCCAAAAGGTGCACCTTCATCAGATCGTTGTCCCCGATGCACCGCAGCCGCCCGTCCTTGATCATGCCCTCCATGTCGATCAACACGCCCGTCAAATTGCTTCCCTGGCTGACGCTCTCCATGGAGAAACCATCCGCTTCCATGTCCTGCACCAGGTAGGCCGCAGAGTACCGGTCATAGCCGACCTTCAGCGGCAGGATCTCGTAATCGCGCTCCAGCATCCGGAACCACTCATGCACCTGCCTGTAGTCCACCGTGTTCTCACCGCAAACCGTCAGCAGTCCACGCTCCTTGTATATCCGGTAGGGAAGTCCGTCCCGGGCTGTCGCTTCATCGACCTTGTTCTCCGGCATGAAGAACATCACATCGAACCAGCTGATGCCGTCCTTCTCGACCACAATCACGGCCGCCGTAAGGTCGACCGCCAGCGACAGATCGATTCCGCCAAGTGCATAAGAGTGCCGCAGCTGCTCCAGCGTCATCTCGTGTCCGAAACACTTCCGGATGTCCTGAGCCGTCAACCAGGACATGCTTGATGCCTGTTTGATGCAGCAGTATTTGACCCTGAACTCAATCGCTTTGCTGATGGATCCCTCCGCGATCCGGATCTCCTCCAGCATGTAGTCCACACTGGTGGAGACGCCGAGGTTCGGGTTTGCCTTTTTCAGCTCCTCGATGTCGTTCCACTTCTCCGGGTCGTCGATGATATACAAAAACGGAGCGAGCCTTGTTTCCTTGCTCGTTCCGTTCAGTACCGCAGTAGATCTCTTGATCAGTTCGTCATAAATGCCGTCGTTCTCATAGCCTGCCGTGGTGATCCCAAACATCAGCGGCTGAGACCGTGCGCCAAGTGCGCTTTTGAACACCTCATACTGTTTAAGGCCCGCGTCCCCTCGCCAGGAGGCAAGCTCGTCCAGGGAAACGAACGACGGGTTCAGACCGTCCGTCTTCCGCTCGCTGAAGGCCACCGGCATGGCTGAGGAGTTGCTTTCTGCGATGTAGATATCCGTCCGGCGCTTCTTGGCTTTAGCCGCAAGTTTCGGTTCCTTCGAGATCATCTGGAAAAACGCCTCGAAGGCCAGCCTTGCCTGGTCTAATCGGGAAGCTACGAAAAACGCCCTGGCTCCGTATTCGCCGTCAGCGAACATCATGTAGGCACTGATGGCGGCGTCAAGCAGCGTTTTCCCGTTCTTCCTGCCGCAGACCACCAGTGCCTCGCGGAACTGGCGGAGACCGTCTTTGTCCACCACCCCGAAGATCACGGAGACCAGCGCTTTCTGCCACACTTCCAGCTGGATCAGCTGCGGGGCCAGCGGCCCCTCATGGTGCCGGCAGTATTGCTGGATGAAAGCGATCGCCCGGGCGGCCTTCTTCTGGTCGAAGAAGAACCGCTTTTCCTCCAGGCCGTGCACGATGAACTCGTACCACTTCTCGATCCATCGCCCGACAGTGACGGATCCGTCCTTGATCTGCTGGTAGTAGATCAGGATGTAGTTTTTAGATTTCATCCAGATCCAGCTCCAGACTGTTGTCCTCCGCCGGCGGTTTGCCGAGCTTTGTGACGATGTCCAGGATAATCCCGGCCGTCCGGTTCGCCGCATCCGAATGTTTCGGCAGTTCCTTCACCAGCGGCGCCGCGTAATCGTTCTTCTCGCCCTTCAGGTAAGTCTTCTGCGTCGTCAGGTCGCCTTCTTCGATGCCTTCCTTCAGCATCTCGATCACTTTCTGCTGCAGGTCGTACTGTTTCGCAGCGGCAAGGAACAAAGCGTTCTGGTCGACTCCGTAATTCTTCGCCATTTTCAGCAGATCGTCGTAAGTCGTGCGCGTTTTCGCCATGTCCTCACCTCCTTAAAAAAGTCACGCTATCCCCGATCGGTTCTTCGAAGG
>Ga0310696_10008430_pt1 | contig 12016 bp, 7 predicted proteins | sample AusTroGonzalo_MG_4_FD_203885 | JGI IMG/M metagenome (GOLD analysis project Ga0310696, IMG submission 203885) | Bovine rumen microbial communities from tropical cattle in Woodstock, Queensland, Australia - Gonzalo_02 (v2) (version 2) | ecosystem: Host-associated > Mammals > Digestive system >... | reverse complement strand
GGAAGTCCTGACGACCGTGTTCGTCTCGCGTCCAAGCGCGTCCATGAAGTGCTGCGTCACGCGATAGTGATTGTCGCCCGTTGCGTAGTTTTCGTAAGGCGCGTATCCCGGCGTATTGCCGTTGGCGTTCGGAAGCTGTCCAAGGGAGACCTCCTCCATCGCATAGTAGAGGTGGTCTTCGCCGGTCACCGCGCTTCGCAGAACCTTTCGCCCGGTGCGATCCTGACTCCAGAGGAGACGGCAGCAGGAGTAGGCGTTCGTGGTGAACGAGCCGTCAGAGTAAACCGTCGAGCGGAGTCGGTTCTTGCCGTCATAGAGATGCCGCTTCTCGTCGAAGGCGATTCCGCTTGCCGTGTGGACGCTCCATTCGCGGAGGACGTTCCCGTATGTGGTGCAGCGTTCCGAGACGCTTCTCGTAGGCGCTTCAATGCCGCCTTTAGATTTGCGCTCGGTGGTCGTAAGAACGCCGGATGCTATCGTGTAGTCGTATGCGGTCGTAATGCCGTCCTCGTCCGTGGATGTCACCGTCGCCCCGCGCAGCAAGCGCGGAATGCCGGGGGCATCGCCGTCGTAGCAGGTCTCCGTGCGATGGGCATTGCGGACGTCGGCTATCGTCGCGTCCTGCGCGCCTGCGGTTGTCGTCTCGACCGTCACGGTCGCGTATCCGTTTGCCGCGCCATGCGTATAGCGCGTCCAAGTGCGACCGATGAGCGTGACCGTTCCGTCCTCTATGAGATAGCGAGCCTCGGTGCGAACCTTGTCTGCATCCGCAGATGCTGCATCATCTCCTGCAAGCGGAGTGTAGTCATAGACTGTCGCCACCGCCGTGAACCACTGGTTGCCCAGCCACTGGACGATGTCCTGGCTGTCAAACGCATCGGCATCCATGTAGTCAAGCGGCCACTCCGGGCAACCCGAACCGTCGTGCTGGTCGAGCGTCAGTATCGTCCTGCCGTCGGCGTCGTATGCGCTGAACCGCCAAGCGCGGGCGTTGCCACGCTCAAGGCGGACGTTCCCGTTGCGCTTCGGGTTTTCGTTGTCCGTGTAGTACGAGGCGAAGGACTCGTTCCAGTTGTCGTCGCCCCAGCTCTTTTCGGCGTAGTAGGTCTGGCGAAGGACGGCATTGGCGAACGATCCGAACCGGCGCGACTCGGTTATCGTGTGCGAGAGAACCGCATTGTCCGCATCGCGCAGGATGCGCTCCTCGCGCTTGTACCCGTCCTCGTTGATGTCGCCTGTGGCGACGAGTTCTTCGGACGTCTGCGATATGTTGTCGAACTTTGTCCAGTCCCCGTCGTCGTAGATGTACGTTTCGTCGCTCATCGTGTTGTTGAGACGGCTGATCTTCCAAAGCCTGATTCGCGACGCCGAGCCGTTGACGTTCAGTATTCTCCACGTATGCTCCAGCTTGCCGGAGTCCGTCTCGGTGATCGTCACCTCGATTCCGTTGGCGACTGGCTGTATTGAGAGCGTCCGTCCCCTGTTGTCGCCGCAGACGATTGTCCTCACGCCGCCGACGGACGTCTCGCTCACTTGCGCATCGTCGCGGCTCAACACCTGCAGGGTGTCGACGCCGATGGTGAGCGGCTCCTTCGTAAGGAACCATGCAAATCCGCTGATCTGCCCCTTGCGCGGGACGCCGAGGGGGATGCGGAACTTGAGCGAGCCAAGTCCGCCGCCCTCAAGGGAATCGCAGTTGCCTTCTTCGCAGCCGCTGCATTCATCGCAGCCGTTGTCCGAGAGAAGTTCCGGACCGCTTCCGGCCTCCGTCGAGACATCGTGTGTCGCCGTGCCGCTCCACACCTCTACGTCTCCAATGTAAATCGTGCCCGTCACGGTCTCTCCGTTCACGACAAGGTTCGTCGAGATGTCGGCATAGCCGCTGAAGTCGAAGCCAACGGAAAGATCGGGAGCGCAGTTGCAGACGTAGCCACCCGACGAATCGGAGTGCCACTCGCGCCACAGGCAGCCGGAATCGAGCGGATATTCGTATGTCTCCGAGTAGCCTCCGCTCCACCAGTCATAGGCAAGGCCACCTCCGCCTCCGTGATGTCCTTCTCCATAAGAAACGCAGGGGGCCAGAAACGCGAGGTAGCAGTTGTTCGTCGCAGATGGCGACGGGGAAGCGAGACGCAACCTGCCGCGCAGAACTGGCTGGGCATACGCCGAGAAATCCATTGTCGGTATCGGATAGACGCCGGGAGCGTTGACCCGCAGCGTCCCGTTCCCTTGGAACTGGAGTCGCCCGTCATCAGTCGAGAGTTCAGCCGTTGTCTCCTGCGGATAGAGCGCGGCCTTGCACGGACGCTCCGAACGGTCGATTGAAACAGGCACCGGCCCCTCCTGCTTGATCTCCGCAACCGTCCAGACGCCGTTGGATGTCGTTACCCGCTGTGCGTTCTCGACCTCGACGTTTGGCGAATAGGCAAGGAGGTAAAGCGGAGAGCGGCAAGACATCGTTGTCGCCGTCTGGCGGAGGCGGATGGTGAGGTTCGCCGGGCTGTTTGTTGAGACAGGCAGATAGAAGCTGTCTCCTGCGGGCGACGCCGTCTGCGTCCCAGATTCGCCTTCGGAATCCTCCCAGTCCAGCGCAAGCCCCTCAAGGCGCCACCCTCCGGCCCGGTTTGGTTTTGACGAGAGGAAGAACTGCTCCCAGCCGCCGTTGCGGGCGATGCGGAACGTCCGCTCATAGATGTTGCTCGCCACGGTTGGGCTCTGCGCGACGAATCCGTCCGTGATCTTCCAGGCCGCTATTCGGTTCGTGGACATGAACACGGCCTCCGCCCCGTTTGTCGGATTGATGCCGGAGGCGAGCTCAAAGCCGACATTGAATCCGTTTGCACCGAACGCATCCGTCGAGTCAACGACGTTCGTGTCGCCGAACCAGTGGCTCTCGTAGGCATCCGGGACGCCGTCGCCGTCGAGGTCGTCAAGCGGAGTGGCGGAAGCTGGATCGGGGTCGGAACCGTCCACGAGACCATCGTTGTCGCTGTCGCGCCCTGCGGGATTGGTGCCGTTGGCAACCTCAACGCCGTCCGGCAGACCGTCGAAATCAGAATCCCACAGCATCGGGTCTGTACCATATACAAAAAGCTCGTCGATAAGCCGCAGTCCGTCGCCGTCGCGGTCTTGGTTTAAGATATCCTCTTCCGAAAGCGGATAAAACGCCATTGAGGTGACGTTCGTTGGCAAGGAGTTGGTAGCCCATGTGTTCCCAGCGAAGGACGCACCGGCGAGGATGTTGGTGACGGAGTCAACATCGAGCCGCGAAAGGTCATAGCGGTAGATGAACTGTCCGTCGGTCTTGAACTCTATCTGGAACGAGATCGGCTTGCCGGTGTCGCGGTCGAGGAGCGCGTTCTGCCATGTGATGAGCAAGGAGCCTTCCGGCGTTATAACATACCACACCTGGCTCGGCCTGTCGGACTCGTCGAGAAGGTTCCAGTTCGCCTGCGGGACGATGCCGAGCGAAGCGATGAAAGGAGCGAACCAGTTGTTCGTGGCGATAGCCCCGTTTACCTCACGAATCAGCGGCTCAATCTTGCCAAAGGAGTAGATGCGCAGACGCGAGACATCGTTCGTGGCAACCTTGAACGTCCAGTTCGTGAATGCGGCGTAAATCCAGTCGGTTGCAGCTCCGAACGCCCTCCAGTCGTTGACGATGGTCGCGTTGGGCGGCGGCGTGAAGTCGAACTCCTCGTCCGTTCCGATGCGGGTCATCACGAATCCGCGCTCGAAGTCCGCCGCCTCAATGGTATGAGTCGTGTTCGTCGAGGTTATTGGCTCGAAGCCGGTGAGGTTGAGAGTCGCCCCGCCACCCAGGGGCTGGTTGGCAGGATGCAGGTCTGGGTTGAATTGCGCCTGTCCCTGCACGCCATGTATTTCACCGCCTGGCAAGTTCATCGGCTGCAAGTTCCCGACTCCCGGCCCCGGCACCATCTGCGGCACGTTGTTCGTGCCTCCGTCGCCGCCGCCGCCACTGCCGCCGCCGTCGCCAGGCTTTACGCTCGCATAGACCCACATTCCAAAGGCGAAGACGCCAAGGAGTATCCGCCCGACCCAAGACTGCCCCTTGAAAAGCCTTACGACATCGCGAAACGGATGAATATCCTTCTCATGCGCAACGGCAACCATCAACGCCACGAAGGAGGCGAACAGAAGAAACAGCAAAGAGCCTGTCCATATCTTCATCAGCATGACGTCACCTCAATCTTATGGCAAAACCGCGATGCGATGCACTGTACTCAATCCAGTCCGACAGCGGTTCCATGCCGCGTCGGGTCGCCCGCATCAGATTCCACTCCCGCCGCCATATCCACGTCGGCGGGACATTCGTCGCCAAAGTACCGAACTCCGCCGCATTGACACCAGCAACAACGACTTTCCTAACCTGCTGAGAACTGTATCTGACCTCCAGATGCAGATCAACGGAGAAGCTTTGTGACGAGTTCAATGCATCCCAGTCAAACATATCGCCTGTCGACGTGTTCTCGATAAAGTAGCGTCCGGCGCGCCAGCCGAACCTGGCACCCACTTCCTCTGCCTCAAGGACGCCATTCGTGTTCGCGTCCGTCCCGAATGCAAGTTCTAGATTGTTTGTCGGAGTTCCGTCAAAGCGGAAGTTCAGGTCGGAATAGCTGATGTCGGCCTTGTTGATGGGAATGTTCGTCGAGACCTCCGTGTCGGCGAACGGCGACACGGGCATCGTCGGCACGGAGACCGTCCATGCCGATGCCTGCATCCCCGCCGCTGCGACGAGGATTGTCAACAAGCTTCTCATACCTCTCCTGTTTCGTTGTGTCATCAGAAGCACCTGTTTGCTATGTCCGTCGCCGTGTTCTGTGCGCCACGGCGGTCGGACGGGGTTTTCGAGATCGGAATGCGGACATTGGCGTAGTCGAGCTTCCAATGCTTGTTGCCCGAGACGCACTTGAAGCCTATCTTCTCCAGCGCGGCGATTGTGCGGGCGTCGACGAACGACCCTGTGTCCTTGATTATCTGCTTCAGCTCCCTGCGGCGGCGTTCGAGTTCGGAACCCGGCTTATTCGCAGAAAGCACATCTTCCAATACAGCCGCCCGCCGCTCGCGCTCTGAACTCTGCGCCGCCTCCAGCCCCTCCGACAACACGGCAAGTATGTGTTCCCGCACTTCGCCGGGAAACGTCTCCGCCGTCGCCGGCGGCTTCAGCAGGCCGGCAACCCGCACTTCTCGGATTGACTCGGATTCGACAGGCTGCGTGTGCGGCGCAGTGAGGGCATCCTCCAGCTCGTTCTTAAGGCGCAGAACCTCGCCGCGCAGACGGTCGCGCTCGGTCTCCGCAGAAGCCCGCGCCTGCCGTTCTGCGGCCAACCGCTGCTCAAGATCGGCCGATTTGCGCTCCGCCTCCGCCTTTGCCGCGCCCAAAGCCGCAGATTCGGCGCGCAGAGCCGCTACGTTCGCTTCGAGCGACTGGATGCGCCCGTTGTCCGCCCCGACGCCCGGAGCGCGTGTAGGGGCTTCTGGCGCGTTCAGTCCGAAATAGGCAAGTGCATCGTCACCCGCCGCCTTCTTCGGCGGCAGTGGCTTGACTTCCACCACGGGGTCGCTCTTCTTGAACATCCCCTTGGACAGCTGCGAGAAATCTGTAAGCGTTCTGCCCATTACGACTTCGCTTTTCTCTTAAGCGCATCCTTCAGCGTCTCGTACCGCGCCTTCTTCTCCGCCTTGGCGAAATGCGTCTCCCGGCTCTGCGGGAAGTCCATCGTGTACGCAAGGGGATGGTCGAACTGCTCGCTAGTGAGATCGAACACGGCTTCGCCAACCACATTGAAGCAATGGTAGTTGCCGTCGCCGAGCGGTACGCCATATACCTCGCCACCGAAGATGTCCTGCACCAGAAAAGCCGTGATGGAGCATTGTCCGCAGGTCGGGTTGGCCTCGCTCCATTTTTCCTGCATACGAGGTGCGCACGTCTCCCGCCGCCAGCAGCCGAGCATCAGCTGGTACAGATTGCCAAGCGAACCGACGACCGCATACTCGGGGTTCGTCGGCCTCAAGTTAGAATGTTCGCTTCCGTAGAACATCGTCACGGCTCTCCTTCAACTTGCGCCACCTTATCTTGCTATCCCTCGTTTCGCTCTTCTCGATTTTACATCTCGAACTTCTCGATCTTCATCTCGCCGCAGTCGTTGATGATCGCGACATTCTTGACGAACGGCTCGGAAGCGGAGTGAGCCGCGAGAGCTACCTCGTCGCGCCAAGTCTCGCAGATTAGAAGTATGCCGGGGCGTGTCGCGGACGAGAACACGTCGTAGGCAATGCAGCCGTCCTGCTTGAGCGAGGCGGCGGTCAGTTCCTTGGCGGCGGCAAGAGCGTCATCGAGACGGCCTTCCTTGGCCTGGAAGAAGCAGTTTAATCTGAGCATGGTTTGATTCCTTTCTTTGTTATATTCAACAATGTAAGCTGGCTTGAACCCCATTGTCAAGCCGCCAGCTCCTGAACGCGCTTTGAGGCGTCAACCTTGATGCGAAGTCGAATGTGGTACGGGGCGCGAGTGTTGGGGATTGTGTCCTCGTCACGAATGACCTCGGCCTCGGTTCCAAACTCCGCCTTGGCAAATGCCCGTGCGCCCTTGAGAGCAACCAGTTCTTCCGACGCCCCGATCGGCCCCTCGCCAAACTTCTCGATGAAGAGCGTCGTGTTCTCCGGCGGCATCATCGCCACAGAGACCACCCAGCCGTCCTTCTCGGAGGCGGCTTCCATCCGCTTCTCGATCTCGCGCTCTATCCGCGCCATCGTGTCAATGTTATCGCTCATGACTTTTTGTCCTTTCGTGTCACAGTTTTCAAGTTGTTCTTGGGCATCGGCGGCTTCATCCCCGCCTTCGCCTTCTGCTGCCTCTGCATCGCAGCAAGCCGTCTAGTCTTCACAAGTCCCATGAGCAACCCCCATTTATGCCGCCGATGCTATCCAGCCGTAGCCTTGAACGGCCATGTCCACGAAGTGCGAGAGCAGCAGGTTCGTCTTGGCGTCAAAGACCGGCTTGTCGTAGCTCTCGGGCAGATCGGCGTTGAGCGTTTCCTGAATCACGGCACGGACTTTCTCCCTGGGCTGCTCGTCCTTGTACCAGTCCACGACGAGAATGTCTTTCCTGGCATCGACAAGTTTCTTGTAGAGGTTCTTCGACGCAAGTATTACCTTCTGCTCCTCAGCCTTTGTTAGCTTGCGCCCTTGTATGAGGAGGTCGTATATTTCCAACTCCTCCTCCGCAAGCCCCATATCGGTCGTCCGTGCCTGCTCCTTGCGCAACTCCTCCATGAGCTTGAGGAGCTGCTCGTAGTAGTCCTCGTTCTCGCTTCCACCGGCGTTGTACTTGTCGATGATGTTGCGATACCGCTGCGAGAATGCGACACGCGTGACGTTCTTGTTGATGAGCTGCTGGAGAGCCTTTTCGATAAACTCCTTCAAGTCGTCAATTTCAAGCGCCTTGTAGGGCGACGACGAGATGGCTTTCCTGACTTCCTCTACGCTAATCTTGCTAAGGTCGATTACCTTGCCCTCGTGGATGACGTACTTGCTCTCGCCCGCCGCGTTCTCCGCCGCCGTGACGCTTGCGTCAAGCACCTGGCTCATCCGTTCGCGGGCCTTGCGTATCTTCGCATCGTCGATGAGGTTGCAGAAGATGCCGTGGAGGTATCGTATCGCAGCGAACTTCTCGTTTCGCCACCCCATCTCGAAAATCTCTGGCTTCGAGGCTTCGTAAAGCGCCATCAGCGTATTCGCAAGAACCTTGAACCTGTTTTTCGTCTCGTCCTTTTCCAGTATCTTGTCATACGCCTTGCGGTACTGTTCAAGCTGCTCGATGGTGTCGGGCATGGCAATGATGTCGTCAAGACGGAACCCAAGCCCGGAGAGGAATGCGTCGATTTCATCTATGCAATCGCCTATCGAGTCGATGAGCTTCTGCATGTCCTTTACCGGGAACTCGTCGCCCTTGTTCCCCTGCGCGTAGTCCCTCAGCGCCTCGCGCATGAACTTGAACACGTTTACGTAGTCGATGACGATTCCGCAGGTCTTGCCGGGAAACACGCGATTCGCCCTCGCTATGGCTTGCATGAGGGTGTGTCCCTTCATGGGCTTGTCGAGGTAAAGCGTCGAAAGCGACTTCACGTCAAACCCCGTCAGCCACATGGCGCAGACGAACACGAGCGAGAGAGGATCGTCGGGGTCCTTGAAGCGATCCTCGATGTCCTTGCCCTCGGGCGTTATCGCCTGCATCTTCGCGCGGTGCGTGGCAATGTCCAACCCCTTGTCCGCGAACTTCTTAACCTCGTCCGCCTCTTCGCTGACAACGACGGCCATTTCGACCTTTCCCATCCAGTCGATTCTCGCCGAGAGTTCGTCACGCTTCTCCTTGGTGTCCGCCTCGTTGCGCTCCTTGACGAGCTGTTTCTTCTCCTCGTTCCAATAGTGCAGCACCTTGTCGTACATCTTGACGGCGGTGAACTTGTCGACACTCACAACCATCCCCTTGCCGAGAAATCCCCTGCGCGGGAAATGATGGGCAATGTCGCGGGCAATCTTGTCGAGGCGGTCTTCGCGCTTGATGACCTCGAGGATACGGCTGGAGGAATTCTCGAGGAGTTCGCTCTCGCGGTCGTTCAGATTCTCCTCTTCGATGATCTGAACCACATCGTCGTCGAGGAAGTTGTTTGTGAGCCCGACTTCGGGTACGCGGCGAGAATAGAAAAGCGGAACGGTCGAGCGGTCGGCTATCGCCTGGGCGAAGTTGTACTCACTCACGTAGTCGCCGAACCACTGGTTGGTGAGCCGCTTCGACCCGAGGAGCGGCGTTCCCGTGAACGCGATATAGTTGGCGTTCGGCAGCCCTGCGTGCATGTTCTCCGCGAGCTGCTTGTATTGTGTGCGGTGGGCTTCGTCGACAAGAACGATGATGTCCTTGCGATCCGAAAGGACGGGATAACGCTCCTGCCTGTCCCAGCCGAACTTGTGAATGAGGGTTAAGACCATCGGCTTGTTGCCGGACAGAAACTCGCGCAACTTCTCCGACGTCGCCGGTCGGCACTCGTCCTTTTGCCCCACCACCTCTGTCCTTACGAAAGTCTTGTGTATCTGGTCATCCAGATCGTCGCGGTCGGTGACGACAAGGAAGGTGAAGTTGCCTGTCATTTTCCGCTTCACCTTCCTCACGAACATAACCATCGAATAGCTCTTGCCAGATCCTTGCGTATGCCAGAACACGCCCAGCTTGCCGTTCAGCCTCTCTCGGTTCTCCATCGCCCGCATTAGGTTGTTCACGCCCAGGAACTGGTGGTTCTTCGCCACGATCTTCACGCGCTTCTGGTCGAAGAACACGAAGTTCTCGATGTAGTCTAGGAGCCGCTCCTTCTTGAAGAGCCCGTCAACGAGGATCTGGATCGAGATGCCGTGTTCTGCGTACTCTTTGCGGTTGAAGTCCTCCTTTTCGCTGTCCTTCCTGAGCCACTCGAAGAAGAACTCGTAGTCCGCATTGAACGCGCCGAGGCGTGTTTCGAGGCCGTTGGAGAGGACACACAGCTGGTTGAACGCAAATATGTTCGGGACGTCCTTGCGGTACGACAGAAGGTTCTTGTTGTATGCCTCTTCAACCTTGACTGTCGAGTTCTTCAGCTCGATGAACACGACCGGCAGTCCGTTGATGAAGAGGAGAACGTCAGGGCGGCGGTAGTTGTAGTGGCCGCGAATCCACATTTGGCTCACAGCGGTAAAGACGTTGTTCGCAGGGCAATTGAAATCAATGAGGCGAACGAAGTCGAAGTCCTCCTTGTCACCCTTGCGAGTCTTTACCTGAATGCCGTTGCGGATGCGGTTGTAGAGGCGGTAGTTGACGTCCGTCATGTCCTCGCCGGAGAAGTCCCGACGAAGATCGGAGTAGATGCGGTCGATTTCCTCGCGGTCAATGCGCGGGTTGAGGCGCTCGAGAGCTGCGCGGAGAATTTTGGGAAGGACGCACTCGGCTGTGCTGGCACGCTCGGTAGGTCCGGGTTCGTCTTTCGCCTCCGGGGAGGGATCGCACTCTATGTGGTTCCAGTCGTTGTGGGAAACGAGCTGGTTGATGAACGCCTTTTCGATGTCATCTTCAGAAATAAAAGATTTCATGGTTTCATCCTCCCACTCATCAATCGCGGCAAAAGCAAATCGCGCTCCTTCGCCAGCAGAGCGTTCTGGCGCTGGAGGTTCCACTTGAGTTCCATTAAACGCTCGAATGGCTGATTGATGCGATCAAGAGCTTTATCATCGGGAATTTCTATCTTAATCTTCCGCAAATGTTTGTCTCCCAAATGAGCCACCGTTGTTCCAGTAATGGTCTTTTCAAAATATTCAATATGAGGAGCGATCAGTAGGAACAATAGGTAATTGCATAGCGAAGCCGATTTAGAAACAATCTTCACCACCCGCTGGTTCAAATAGGCTCTCTGACCATTCCAAAGGCACATATGGAATAAGCCGTCCATGCCAACGAGTATTGCATTTTTCTCAATCAGATATTTATCGTCGCATTGTTCAGACGTGAACGTGGCGGTTGAGTTGTCTTGAATATCCCTGATTCTGACCACGGGATTTAGCGTTTCGTCACTGCAAAATTGGTCTGAACGGAATGGATAACCATAACTGATATTTGCAACATCAAACAGGGGCAACGATGTGAATGTGACTTTCCCAGCACCGCGCTTTCTCACAAACCACTCCTTGTAAAGCTGCTCGGCCTTGGCTTCGAGGATGGCGATGCGGCGGGTGTTGTTTTCGATAAGCGCGTCGTACCGTCCAAGTTTCTCGGCTATGGCGCGTTGGGTCGGGAGCGGAGGGAGAGTGATTTTGATGCTTTCGATTAACGAGGGCGTTACGTGTGGGATTGCGCTACCGCGCTTCCTGTCAAATAGCTCGTACTGCTTGCTCTTTAATGTGTAATAAACAAAGTCATAGTCGCTATCAGCTTTAGGCTCTATTAAGAAGCCGTCAGTTACAAAAATCGGTTCATTCCAACGTGACACATAACCAGCGGATGCCCCGCTCCGAGATATAACAATGGCTTTGCCTGTATGGTTGTATTTGTCTATGTAGTAGGCTGGTTCCCTACCTCCAAGAATGACGGGATACGGACCTGGGGTTGCCTCTCGTTTTGTGATGGCCTGACCTTTTCGGATTGTCAGAACCTCACGCAAGAATGATTTTTGCCATTGCATCGTCGAGTTCCTGCCGCGATTAGCCAAGTATTGCCTTTTCGAGTTCGCGAGCCTCTTTGCCGAGGGTGCGCAGCTCGTCGTCGAGCTTTACCATCTCCGCCTTGAACTCGGCCTCGGTCATGCCGTCGTCCTCGATGACGACGCCGACATAGCGCCCCGCGTTGAGCGAGTAGTCCTGGTCGCGGATTCCGTCCTCGCCGTCGAGCTTCGCCACCTTGCAAAGCCCGGTCACGTCGTTGTAGGTTCCGTCGGGGAAACGCTCCTCAAGCCAGGCCAAAGCCTCGGTGTTGCCGCTCTTCTTGTACTCTGCCTTCAGCGCCTTGAACGCTTCCGTGTCGCCCTCGTAGAGCCGCGTGATGATGCCGAGGTTCTTGATCTGCCAGTCGCTGAACTTCCTGTGCGCACGGTCAACCTGCGTGAACACGCCGCGAGCGTCCACAAAGAGAATCTCGTCCTTCTTCTTTTTCTTCTTGTCGAAGAACCAGAGGGTGGCGGGCAAGGTGACGGACGAGAACATATTGCTCGGGAGCGTCACCATCTGCGAGATGAGGCCATCCTCGACCAGTCGCTTGCGGATCTCCAGTTCGCTGCCTCCTGCGTCGCTCGCCGAGTTCGCCATGACGAGCGCGGCTTTGCCGTTGGCGTTCAGGGCTGTCGCAAAATAGCCGATCCAGAGGTAATTGGCGTTCGGCACAGTCTCCTTCTTGTCGCCCGCCTTGCCGCCTTTCTTCGTCTTGTTGCGCGGTACGCCGTATGTGTTGAACCGCTTGTCGTCCTTGACCTTCTCCACGACG
>Ga0310696_10008429_pt1 | contig 12017 bp, 10 predicted proteins | sample AusTroGonzalo_MG_4_FD_203885 | JGI IMG/M metagenome (GOLD analysis project Ga0310696, IMG submission 203885) | Bovine rumen microbial communities from tropical cattle in Woodstock, Queensland, Australia - Gonzalo_02 (v2) (version 2) | ecosystem: Host-associated > Mammals > Digestive system >... | reverse complement strand
CCATCTGGGCAGCACCGGTAACCATGTTCTTCACGTAGTCGGCGTGGCCCGGGCAATCGACATGCGCATAGTGACGATTGGCGGTCTGGTACTCGACGTGAGCGGTGTTGATGGTGATACCACGCTCTTTCTCTTCCGGAGCGTTGTCAATCTGATCGAAGGACTTGACCTCGCTCAGACCCTTGGCGGCGAGCACCTTGGTGATGGCCGCGGTCAGAGTGGTCTTGCCATGGTCAACGTGGCCGATCGTGCCAATGTTGACGTGCGGTTTATCCCGCTTGAAAACTTCTTTTGCCATAATATTACGTTTAAAAGTTTGTTTACAAAATTAAACCGGCTTGAGGCCGGCTCAGTGGAGCCGATGATGGGATTTGAACTCATGACCTCATCCTTACCAAGGATGCGCTCTACCCCTGAGCTACATCGGCATTCTTGAGCGGGGTAGGAGAATCGAACTCCCATTTCCAGCTTGGAAGGCTGGCATAATAGCCGTTATACGAACCCCGCTTGAAATGGAAAAGTCGTCGGCTTCTCTTCCGCTTTTGTGGGCAAGGATGGATTCGAACCACCGAAGGCATCGCCAGCAGATTTACAGTCTGCCCCATTTGGCCACTCTGGTACTTGCCCAATATCGTTTTTACATTGCAGATCGTGAGCCGATGGAGGGAATCGAACCCACGACCTTGAGATTACAAATCACACGCTCTAGCCAACTGAGCTACATCGGCAATGTATTATTTCAAAGTCCCCCTATTTTTGGGACTGCAAAGATAGGAATTATTTCCTATTCTCAAAAACTTTTTGCAAACTTTTTTGAATCCCCGCCACATCCAGTCCACAGGCTGCATACTGCTCGGCCTGTCGCGCCTGGGCGATGAAGCGGTCGGGAATGCCGATGCCGTGCACGGGGATGCTCAGGCCCGCTTCCGCGAGGAATTCGCTGACGGCACCGAAGAGTCCGCCGGCGAGGGAGCCGTCCTCGACGGTGAGGATGGCGCGGTGGTGACCGGCGATGCCGCAAAGCGCCTCCCGGTCCAGGGGTTTGAGGAAGCGGAAATTGTATACGCTGACGCGTCCCGGCCAGGCGGCGGCCGCCTCCAGGGCGCGGTTGACCACGGGCCCGATGCCGATCACGGCAATCTCGTCGCCTTCCAGCAGCGTTTCGGCGCGGCCGAGCGGCAATGGCTCCGTCGAAGCGTCCCGCCAGGGGGTCCCTTCGCCCATCCCGCGCGGGTACCTTATTATAAAAGGTCCCTCCGTATGCTTCCAGGCCGTGTACATCAGCTGGCGGAGTTCGGTCTCGTTGCGGGGGGCGCTGACGATGGCATTCGGGATGCAGCGGTAGGCCGCCAGGTCGAAGGCGCCATGGTGCGTGGCCCCGTCCTCGCCGACCAGTCCGGCCCGGTCAAAGCACAGGACCACCGGCAGACGCTGGAGGGCGATGTCATGGATGATCTGGTCGTAGGCGCGCTGGGAGAAAGCGGAGTAGATGTTGCAGAACGGCTTGAGCCCGCCGGCGGCGAGGCCGGCCGAGAAAGTGACGGCGTGCTCCTCTTCAATCCCCACGTCGTAGAACTGCTCCGGGAAGCGGGTGGCGAAGTCGTGCATTCCGCTGCCCTGTGCCATCGCCGGCGTGATGCCGACCACCTGGCGGTCCTGCGCCGCAAGTTCGCAGAGGACGGCGCCGAAAACATCCTGGTAGCGGTCCTTGAGGTGGGGTGCGTGGATGCGTTCTCCCGTCTCGGGATTGAAATGGCCGGGTGCGTGCCAGGTCACGGGATCCTGCTCCGCGAAGGCATAGCCCTTGCCCTTGACGGTGAAGCAATGCAGCAGCCGCGGGCCGGAAAGCCCGTGCAGTTTGCGCAGGGTACGCACGACCTCTTCGATATCATTGCCGTCGATGGGGCCGAAATAGCGGAACCCGAGCGACTCGAAGAGGGCACCCCCGGGCTTGCCGACAAACCAGGATTTGAGGGCGCGGACCCAGCGTTGCATGAAGCGGCGGAACGCGTTGTCCCCAAGCAAATTCCAGACGCTGGCCTTGAACTTGTTGTAGGAGCGGCTGGTGGTAATGTTCAGCAGGTAGCGGTGCATCGCACCGGTGTTCCCCTCGATGGACTGGTTGTTGTCGTTGAGGACGACCAGGAGGTCGGCGTTGCTCTCGCCGGCATTGTTGAGGCCTTCGAAAGCCAGGCCGCCCGTCATCGCGCCGTCTCCGATCAGCGCCACAACCTTCTCCTGCCGCCGCTTGATCCGGGCGGCTTCGGCCAGACCGAGTGCGGCGGAGATGGAGGTGGAGGAGTGGCCCACGCCGAAGGCGTCGTAGGGGCTTTCATCCCGGCTGGGGAAGCCGCTGATCCCGTCCCGGGTCCGCATCGAGCGGAAAGCTTCCCGTCGTCCGGTCAGGATCTTGTGGGCATAGGCCTGGTGGCCGACATCGAAGACGATCTTGTCCGCGGGGGTGTCGTAAATATAGTGCAGGCCGACGATGAGCTCGACGGCGCCGAGGCTGGACGCCAGGTGTCCCGGATTCCGGGCGCAGCCTTCGATGATGCAGGCGCGGAGCTCCTGGCAGAGCTGGCGCAACTGGTCGAGGGTAAAGCCCTTGATATCGGCGGGGGAATTGATATGGTCCAGCAGTTCGTACATAGGGAATCAGGCTTTGTTGGGGGCGTCCAGGGCAAGCTCAGGGTGACGGCGGGCGTTGCGGGCGAACAGCAGGGCGATCACCACGGCGGCGACGCACAGGCCGGTGAACATCAGTTCCACGGCGACGGCGCCTTCCGGCGCACCGTGCACCCCGGCTTTGCCGAGAATCTCCCCGGCGATCATCTTGAAGGCGAGCAGCCCCAGGTTCTGCACCCAATAGACGAGGGCGAACGTGGTGCCCAGTACCTTGTCGGGAACGATCTTGGGGACGGACGGCCAGAGTGCGGCGGGCACCAGCGAGTAGCCGAAGCCCAGCAGGACCATCGCCAGGTACCCGAAGAAAGGAATGCCTTGCGGGGCGAAGCCCAGCAGCAGGTGGGCGAGCAGGGCGAGCGCCGAGCCGAGTACCATCCAGCGCGTGCCTTTGCCGCGGCGGTCGACCAGCAGGCCGAACAGCGGGGCGAAGATGACGGTCGCGAAGGGGAGCATGGACACCATCCAGCCTGCCGTGTCCGCCGGGATGGCGAAACGCGGGATCAGGATGGCCCCCGCAAACTTCTTGAAGGCGATGATGCTGCTGTAAAATAAAACACACAGCAGGCTGACCAGCCAGAAATTAGGATTCCGGAAGATGCCGACGACGTCGGCGAAACGGAACGGCTGATCGTCATCCCCGACCTGATCGGGGATCTCGTTCCGCTTGTCATACCGCGCGTCCATCGCGACGAACAGGGCCCACAGCACGAGCCCGGCGGCCATCAGGGCCAGGCCGAACACGGCGGGACGGGCCGTCTCCGCAAGGGAATACACGTGGCCGGCATTCTCGACGACCAAGCGCGGGGCGAGCACGAGGGCGAGCGCCGTGCCCAGCCGGGCGACAGCGAGCTGGAGCCCCATCGCCAGGGCCATCGGCCCGTGGCGGAACCATTTCGCAATGGATCGCGTCACGGCGGTGCCGGCGATCTCACTGCCCAGACCGAAGAACATGCAGCCGACGTAGGCGATGCGCAGCGAACGCTGCGGCGGGAATCCGGCCGTAATCGCGTAGAGCACGGCGGCTGCGCCAGCGACCATCATCCCGATGAACAGGGACCCCGTCACGCGGACGCCCCACTTGTCGAGCAGGATGCCGCAGACGACCAGGCCGCCGAAGACGCAGAGCACGCTGTAGCCGCTGGTGTACAGACCATACCCGGCCGCATCCCAGCCCAACTGCGTGCGGGCGGGATCTTCGAAGAGGTAGGAGATCGTCGAGAACATGTCGTCGAAGAAGTACGATGCGAACATCGGTACGACGAGACACGCCAGGGCGATCCAGCAGGTGGCTTTTGCGGGTCGGGTTGCCATCAGGGCCGCTTATTGTTTGATGTTCGGAAGCTCCAGGCCGATGCCCTTCTTGCGGTCGACGACCTTCAGCACGAGGCCGAGCACCAGGGCGGCGGCACCCAGGCAGGCCAGCATCACCAGCGGAGCGGTGTAGTTGAACTGGGTAGGATCCGTGACGCCGGGGTTGGTTTTGTCCAGCACCTTGCCGATGAGCATCGGGAAGAGCCACAGGCCGATGTTCTGGATCCAGAAGATCAGCGCATAGGCAGAGCCAATGACCTTGGCATCCACCAGCTTGGGAACGGACGGCCAGAGCGCGGCCGGCACGAGCGAGAAGCTGGCGCCGAGCACCAGGATGGTGGCATAAGCCACGATGACGCCGCCCACGGCGTTGCCCTTGAAGAGCGGCAGCACGAAGGCGAAGGTGAGATGGCAGGCGATCAACAGGATGGCTCCGAGTACGAGCATCGAGGCGCCTTTACCCTTGCGGTCCAGGTAGTTGCCCAGGATGGGGGTGATGAGCACCGCCAGCAGCGGGAACACGGCGAAGATGGATCCGGCCGACTGGGTCATATAACCCATATAGCAGTAGGCGATCAGGGCGACGATGGAAATGCCCAGGAATAAATAGCGATGGCTCTTGCGCTTCATGAAGTTGCTGGCAAAACCGGCGGCAGCCACGACCAGCGAGACGCAGTACTGGATGATGGTGACGGTGGTGCTGTTCCAGAAGGAATCAGCATCGAAGGGAGCCAGCGTCAGATTGCACTGGAGCATGTTCACCGCATACTTCTGGAAAGGGAAGATGGCGCTGTAGTACAGCACGCAGAGCAGGGCCACGATCCAGAACCCGCCGTCGGAAAGGATCTTGCCGATATCCTTGATCTTGAAGGGATCATCCTTCTCTTCGGCTTCGCCGGTCTGGCTGTCCAGCTTTTTGTCCATGAAGAAATAGACGACAGTCATGATCACGGCGATGCACATGAGCACCACGCCGAAGGCTACGCTGCGGGAGACGTCCACCTTACCGCCCAGATGGGCGAAGAAGGGCGAGAAGATCATGCAGGTGGCCACACCCAGGCGGGCCAGCGCCATCTCGGAGCCCATGGCGAGGGCCATTTCGCGGCCCTTGAACCACTTCACGATCCCGCGGCTCACCGTGATGCCGGCCATCTCGCAGCCGCAGCCGAAGATCATGAAGCCGCAGGCCGCCAGTTTGGCCGAGGCGGGCATCCCGCGGTAGAAGGGGGAAACGCCGAGCTCGTCGAACAGGGGAATGTAGTTGAGGTGGGTGGTGAACCAGGTCTCCAGGTTGCTGCCCATGAAGGCCTCGCTCACGGCGTACCACTTGATGCAGGCGCCGACCAGCATCACGGACGTGGACAGGAGCGCGGTGAAGCGGACGCCCATCTTGTCCAGGATGATGCCGGCGAAGATCAGGAAGAACACGAACACGTTGAGGAACACCTCGGAGCCCTGCATCGTGCCGAATGCGGTGGAATCCCAGCCCCGGGTCTCCTGCATCAGGTCCTTGATCGGGGAGAGGATGTCCATGAAGATATAGGCGCAAAACATCGCCAGCGCGAGCAACAGGAGGGCCGTCCAACGGGCCGCTGCGGAGTCGCGCAGTGTGGTTTTGATCTTTTCAGTCATCGTTCAGATCTTTAGGATTGCCGGACTAGAACGGCAGATCGTCGGTCGGGTTGTCCTCTGCGACGGGGGCTGCGGGAGCCTGCGGGGCGGGCTGGACCGGAGCGGGCTGCTGATAGGCAGGTTGCTGGTAAGCCGGTTGCGCGGGCTGCTGGTAACCGCCCTGGCGCGGATAGCCGCCCTGCGGCTGGTCGGACGGATAGCCTCCGTCTGCGCTGTCCCGGCGGCCGAGCAGCTGGAGCGTGTCCACATTGATTTCGGTCGTGTACTTCTCCACGCCCTGACGGTCCGTGTACTTGCGGGTACGGAGCCGGCCTTCGATATAGAGCTGGGTGCCCTTGCGTACGAAACGCTCGCACACGTCGGCGGGCTGCCCCCAGGCGACGATGTTGTGCCACTCCGTATTCTCGCGGGTTTCTCCGCTCCGGTCGCGGAAGCGCTCGGTGGTGGCGAGGGTGAATGTTGCGACTTTCCGGCCTTGTGCGCCGGGATTGTTTCCTTCGAGGTAACGTACTTCGGGGTCTCTTCCAACGTTACCGATCAGCATAACTTTATTCAGTGACATAGTACATAAAATTTTAGTTTGACAAGATAGGGATTTTTTGCAATCTTTGCAATATGATTCTTTCGCTGACGGGTTTCATGGGCTGCGGCAAGAGCAGCACGGGCCGGGAACTGGCTTCCCGGTTGGGGGCCCGTTTCGTGGACCTGGACGAGCGGATTGTGGCGCGTAGCGGCCGGGCCATCCCGGACATCTTCCGGACGGGCGGCGAATCTGCCTTCCGGGCCGTGGAGCTGGAGACGCTCCGGGACGTGCTGGACGATACTGGCGAGAACGAAACGCTCGTGCTCGCCCTGGGTGGTGGCGCGCTGACCCTGCCCGAGGCGCGCGAGCTCATCTTCTCCCGGACGCGCTGCGTCTGGCTTCGCACCCGCCTGGAGACCATCCGGCAGCGCCTGGGGGCGACCGACGCCTCCCGGCCCCTGTTCCGGGACGCCGACGCGCTCTACGCCCGCCGCGAATCCCTCTACGCCCAGGCCCCCTTCGTCGTCGACACCGACGAAAAAACCCCGGCCGAAGTGGCCGGGGAGATCATCGCGTTACGCTGAATCAATCCTTCCGGTACACCGCCTTCATCGGCTCCGGCGAGGGCTGCTCGCCCGTCATCAGCGAGTAGCCCAGCACGGCCTGCTGCAGATGCCAGGCCGTCCCGGGGATGTAGCCCGGGTGGGAGGACAGGCAGGGATCCTTGTAGTTCGCCTCCACCAGGTGCGCGCAGTCCAGGCGGTCGACGCCTTCGACGGCGCGGGGCAGGGTGTAGATGATGACATCGGCCGCCACACCCCCGGCGATGTCCGCGTGGCGGTACAAGGTGCAGGAGAAACCGAGGTCTTCCGCAGCGGCGAGGGCGGCCTTGCCGGCCCCACCGAAGCCGATGACGGCTGCAGTCCCCCGCGGGAGCGGCTCCAGCAGGGCCTTCACGCCCAGGTAATCCGAATTATAGGCCTTGAGCCCCTCCGGGGTCTTGACCACGAGGTTGGTCGCTCCGACGCGGCTGCACTCGGGGCTCTTCCAGTCGGCCCGCTCGAAGGCGTTGCCTTTGAAGGGAGCGGTGACGTTGATGGCCTTGTAGTCTGCCAGGAAGCGGGCCCAGGCCTGCTCGAAGTCCGGGGTCTCGATGAGTTCGTAAAGGAAGCAGCCGCCGTACGCGGCACGGAACAGCGCAGGGCTGAGCGAGTGGGCGATCGGGTAGCCGATCAGGCCGAATTTGTCCATAACTATTGGCGTTGTCTGACAGCTTCAAACAGGAGGATGGCGGCGGACACGGACACATTGAGCGAATCCAGCGCCCCGAGCATCGGGATGCGGATATGGGCATCGGCGGCTTCGCGCCAGGCATCCGTCAGCCCCGTGGCCTCGGTGCCCATCACGAGCGCGGTTCCGACCGTCATATCGCAGTCATAGTAGAGGGAAGAGTCCTGCAGCTGCGCCGTCAGGATGCGGATCCCGCGCGCTTTGAGGAAGGCGATGGCCTCGGCCGAACTGCAGGCGACGCAGGGCACCGTGAACACGGCGCCGATCGACGCCCGGATCAGGTTGGGATTCCAGAGGTCGGTCAGCGGGTCGCAGACCAGCACCGCATCGGCCCCGGCAGCATCCGCACTGCGCAGCACCGCCCCGAGGTTCCCCGGCTTCTCCACACGCTCCAGGACCACCACCAGCGGCCTTTCCGGCAATTCCAACTCCTCCAGCCTCCGCTCCTTCGCCCGCACCTCCGCGATGACTCCTTCGGTACCTTCCCGGTAAGAAACCTTGGCATAGACCTCCTTCGAGACTTCAAATACTTTCGTCTGCCCCGAAGTGGAGGCGGCAGCAGCCCCCGGAAACCGTGCCACCCTCGGCATCGTAAGAGGGGGGACCGCAAGCGAAGCGCAGCGGTGGGGTCCGAAGGACGTTTCCGGGGGCTGGCTGACGCGCAACGAGGGGCAGACAAACAGGGTGTCCACCTCGAAGCCCGCGTCGATGCAATGCTGAAGCTCACGCTGGCCTTCGACGACGAATAGACCGCTCTCGCGCCGCTCAGAAGACTTTTGCTGCAGCGCGAGGAGACGTTTGATCTTCGGATTCGAAGGCGAGGTGATGACTTCGGCCATTACTCTGCCTGTTCCTTATTCTCTTTCTTCAGGACCTTCTCCGGCCGCATCTGCGGGAAGAAGAGCACATCCTGGATGGTGGTCTGGCCCGTCATGAACATCGTCAGGCGGTCGATCCCCATGCCGAGGCCGGAGGTCGGCGGCATGCCGTACTCCAGGGCGCGGACGAAATCCATATCGATGTACATCGCCTCATCGTCCCCCTTGCTCTTGAGCGCGGCCTGCTCCTCGAAACGCTCCAGCTGGTCGATCGGATCGTTCAGCTCGGAATACGCGTTCGCCAGCTCCTTGCCGCACACGAACAGCTCGAAACGCTCGGTCAGCGTCGGATCCGTGCGGTGGCGCTTGGTCAGCGGGGACATCTCGACGGGGTAATCAATGATGAAAGTCGGCTGGATCAGCTTGTCCTCGCAATACGTTCCGAAGATCGCATCGATCAGCTTGCCCTTGCCCATCGAAGGCTCGATGTCCACGTTCAGCTTCTTGCAGGTGGCGCGCAGCTCGTCTTCGTCCATGCCCTTCACGTCCACGCCGGCGTACTCCTTGATGGCGTCGAGAATCGGCAGCCGGCGGTAGGCCCCGCCGAAATCCACCTCGTTCTCGCCGATGGTAACCTTCGTGGTGCCGTTCACGGCCAGGGAGATCTTCTCCAGCATCTTCTCCACGAACTTCATCATCCAGTGGTAGTCCTTGTAGGCCACGTAGATCTCCATACAGGTGAACTCGGGATTGTGCGTCTTGTCCATGCCCTCGTTGCGGAAATCCTTCGCGAACTCATACACCCCGGCATAGCCGCCCACGATCAGGCGCTTGAGGTAGAGCTCGTTCGCGATGCGCAGATACAAAGGAATGTCGAGCGCGTTGTGGTGCGTGATGAACGGGCGCGCCGTAGCGCCGCCCGGAATGCCCTGCAGGATGGGGGTCTCCACCTCCAGGCAGCCCGCGGCGTTGAAGTATTCGCGCATCGTCGCGATGATCTTCGCGCGCTTGAAGAACACGTCCTTGACCTGCGGATTCACGATCAGGTCCACGTAGCGCTGGCGGTAGCGGAGCTCCGGATCCGTGAAGGCGTCGAACACCTGGCCGTCCTGCTCCTTGACGATGGGCAGGACGCGCAGGGACTTGCTCAGCAGCGTGAGCTCCTTGGCGTGGACGCTCAGCTGACCGGTCTGGGTGATGAACGCAAAGCCCTTGATGCCCACGATGTCGCCGATGTCGAGGAGTTTCTTCCAGACGGTATTGTACATTGTCTTGTCTTCGCCGGGGCAGATCTCGTCGCGCTTCACGTAGATCTGGATGCGCCCGGTCTCATCCTGGAGCTCGCCGAAAGAGGCGGCGCCCATGATGCGGCGGCTCATCAGGCGGCCGGCGATGCAGATGTCCTGCAGGTTGCCTTTCTCGGGATCATATTCCGCCTCGATCCGGGCGGCGGTGGCGTTCACCGGATATTCGGCTGCGGGATACGGCTCAATCCCCAGCTCTCTAAGCTTCGCCAGCGATTCGCGGCGGATCAATTCTTGTTCGCTAAATTCTGCCATAATGAGCGCAAATATACGAAAAATGTTTTAAAGCAGCCGCTCCGTCGCCTCCCACAGACGGCCCTGCAGATCGGCGTCCCGGTAGCAGGCGGGAATCTCCTTCGAGCGGGTGCCGACGAAGTAGCGGCCACGCGCAGGCGAGGCCAGGGCGGCCAGCGGGGGGATGGCCCCTTTCTCGGGGGTCTTGATCAGCGGCCGGAAGAGGATGTCCGCCAGCGGATCGTACCAGCGCCCCATCGTGATGATGCCGGAGTTGACGATGCCCGGGTCGGCCAGGTTGACATGGAGCGCCGGATGGCGGCGGGAGAGTTCCTGCGAGAAATGCAGCAGCGCCAGCTTGGAGCGGGCATACGTGCCCAGCTGGGAGAAGTCCTGCTCGCGGGGGCGGAGCGAGGTTTCCGTGATCCGGACATAGCGGCAGGTGAGCGAGACCATGTTGACTACATGGGCCTCCGGCTCCAGGCGGGGCAGCAGCAGGCTGGTCAGCAGGAACGGGGCGAAGTAATTGACACAGAAGGTCTTCTCGAGTCCGTCCCCGGTCAGGGTGTAGTCCCGGCTGATGATGCCGGCATTGTTCAGCAGGGCGGAAATGCTTCCCGGCCCGAGTCCTTTGGCAAAGGCGCGGACGGACGCGAGCGAAGTCAGATCCAGCTCCCGTACTTCCAGCCGCGCTTGTGGCGCGGTGGCAAGAATCTGCTCCCGCAAGGCCTGCGCCTTCCCGGGATTGCGGCAGGCCATCACCACCTCGCAGCCCTGCGCAGCGAGCGAGCGGGTCACGGCGGCGCCGATGCCGCCGGTCGCGCCGGTCACGATCACCCGGCCGGTCATTTGAACTTTTTCCATAATCTGGCGATCAGCGGTCCCGGCAGGCAGGCGATCAGCGCCGGGAGCCATAGGTTCATGCAGGCGGGGCTGATCACGCGGCGGTGGCGGAACATCGCCCGCAGCGCGCGGCGCACCAGCCATTGCGGCGTGCGGATCAGGCCGATCCGGACGCCGCAACGCATCTGCTTCTCGCCCAGACGGTACAGCGGTGTGGCGATGGCAGCGGGGCACACGGTCGTCACGCCCACCCCGTAAGGGGCCATCTCGTAGGAGAAGGAGCGCCCGAAACTCCGCAGGTACGCCTTGGTGGCGGAATAGACGGTGATCCCCGGGACGGGCAGGCGCGCGGCCATCGAGGAGATGTTGAGGATATAGCCGCTACCCCGCTTTTTCATCGCATCCCCGAAGAGGATGCAGGCCCGGGTGACGGTCACCACGTGCAGGTTGACCATCGCCTGGACGCGGTCCAGGTCCTCCGCCTGCAACTCCTTGAAAAAGAACATTCCGGCATCGTTGACCAGCACGTCGGGCAGGATGCCTTTCTGCTGGCACCAGGCCAGGAGCCGGTCGGCCGCATCGGGCTGAGCCAGGTCCTGGAAATGCGTCTCCACCTGTACCGGGAAGGCGTTGCGCAGCGTCCCGGCCGCCTCGGCGAGCTCCTCCTCCCGGTTGCTGACCAGGATCAGGTCATAGCCTTTCGCCGCCAGCTGGCGGGCAAACTCCAGCCCCATCCCGGAGCTGCCTCCCGTGATCAGTGCGACCATCGCTCCTCCGCTTTTTCGATTTCGCGACGCAGGCTTTCCGGCAGGTCGGCCACGCAGCGGTTGCATTTCATTTCCAGGGTGTACATCCGCCCGATGCAGTAGTTGGAGTGGCGGCAGCCGCTGCAGGCCAGCTCCCCGCGCCGGAGTTTATTGATGAAGTCTGTGTCGTGGATGAGCGCCCGGGCCATCTGCAGGCCCTCGAAACCGGCATCCAGGACTTCTTCCATCTTCTCGCGCGAGACCAGGCCGCCCACGTAGATCAGGGGCAGTTTCACGGCGGCGCGGAACTGTTTCGCATCCTCCAGGAAGTATCCCTCCCGGTACGGCACCGTCGGGATCATCATGCGTCCGAACACCCGGACCATGGCCTTGAGCCACCAGAACTTGCGCAGGTCCATATAGTGCGTCAGCGTACGGATGGGCATCGCGCCCCGCATCACCTCCATCGGCGCCTTGCTGACGAAGCCGGCCGACAGGACGATGGCGTGGACGCCCAGCCGCTCCAGCTCGCGGGCGACTTCCAGGCACTCCGCCCGCTGCATGCCGCCGCGGAACCCGTCATGCATATTCATCTTCACGATCACGCCCATGTCGTCGCCAGCGGCTTCGA
>Ga0310696_10008428_pt1 | contig 12017 bp, 13 predicted proteins | sample AusTroGonzalo_MG_4_FD_203885 | JGI IMG/M metagenome (GOLD analysis project Ga0310696, IMG submission 203885) | Bovine rumen microbial communities from tropical cattle in Woodstock, Queensland, Australia - Gonzalo_02 (v2) (version 2) | ecosystem: Host-associated > Mammals > Digestive system >... | reverse complement strand
CGTTATAGCCGTTAAATACTACCGTGGTTTCCAAACCATTCTTTGTGATATTGATAACATCATCAGGAAGGTATTTATTCCATGTAGTTAAATCGTCAAGTACAAAGAACTCCGGCATACCATCAAAGTACATCTTGTAAGTAACGTTTCTGGTAGAATTTCGATACCAAACAAGGTAGAATATCTTGTTTTTGTCTATGTCAGCCAACGATATTTCATAAGTTGCCTTAGTCTGACTTGCAAAATCATAAAGCCATTTAAGTATTCTGCCCTTACGAGGGTCTTGTGAATAAAGCGGATAGCCCCAAGCCGTAGGCATTACGTCTAATAAGCCCCATCCAAAGTCAGGATAGTTATATTCAGCCTTTGTAGTAACCTCAATAACCATCTTTGTAGCACTACCCTTACGCATAGCCGTTTTCGGTACGAATTTAGCCTGAGCCTGTGTCCTATCATAGAACATGAACGTTCCATCTTCCTGATACCATGCGTAACAAGTTTCCTTGTTAATCTGACCGTCAAGGTATCCCGCATTTTCTAACTCTACGATAGGATTGATGTAGTGGTTATAGCTGTCGATCAGCATCAAACGTCCAATATCGTAATCGATATATTCAGGATCGCTAACAAGATTATCACCACGGCTTGTAGTTGCAAAGATAACGAAATAGTATCTTGCCTGATTATCCAACGTAGATACTGTAGCAGGACTAACCTCATGTTCGAGGTCAACCGAACCGTCACAATCAGCAAGGCTATTAGGTATTGCACCCTTCTTGTAGCCTAATTTCTGTAATGTGTAAGTTCCAGAAGTAAGTACAGGCATTTCAAAACCAACTTCAACATTGTTTCCGTCAAGGTAAATCTCTGTAATCAACGGAGCTAACAGATTCCTTTGCGTATTAACGCTGACAACCTTTGTAAATCTGTAGCGTTGTTTTGTTACCCCGTTATCTGTGAAATTGCTATACGGGAATATTCCGTAATAGTATTTTTTGTTTTCCTCAACCGTATCATCAATAAATGGTGTTTCGCTGTATTCATCACGGGTAGTGCTATTAACAAGTATCGTACAATCATCCCACGGATGTACAGGGACACCTGTTTCGCTTCTTACTACTATCGTGCCTACCCACGTTTGAGGTTCCGGCTGATTTGTAGATATATCTGACGGGTCATTCCATGTTATGTTTACACATTCATTATCCCTGTCATATTCAATAGAAACATTACTCGGTTCTTGCAAAAATCGTATTCCCGTATTACGACAATACTTGATAAACATTTCAGCAGATTCATCATTAACCTGTCCGATACCACCCGCACCATCAGCCGAATTGTTCTGACTATCCCCAACGTGCCATTTATCGTTAATCTGATACTTAGGCTGTTTACGATTGCCACGGCTTGTATAGGTATCAAGCATACTGCCTAAACCCTTTAAATGACGTTCAAGGACGTATGTGTTATACTCGCCTATGTCACCGACAACCTTAATGTTATCGCCAACCTCGATACAAAGATCGCCAACGTGTTCAACGTTCATAGGGGCATAACGCCTATGCGTAACCTGTTCACGGATATTAAGCGTAGCCTGTTTGATGTTTTCTTCACCGTCTGGCAAACTCTTAATGCCCGAAAGCACAAAGTTGTCAACGATATTGTAAACGCTCGGATGCCTGTAGGATGATGAACCCTCATAAGCAAGCTGAATATTGTTCTGGTCATAAACCCTAACAAAACCAATGCCCCAAACAGCGAAATCCTCATAAGTTGTAGGCGGTTTTCTGAAATCATCCGTAACAGTTCCAACAGTTTCAGCGTCATACTTAACAAGCGTAAGATACTCAAATACGCCCGTTCTGCTTATGTGTCCAAAAACACCATTAGCATTAAGCAAACCGCCCATAAAAAAGCCAAATGTGATCGTATCGCTTTCAATATTCTTCGGGACTTCGTAATCGTCATTTACAAGTTCGGTTTCCTCGTTCTGTTCGATAATGTAATCAAAGTCTGTAGCTATATATTCAAACAGGCTGTCCCTTAATTCCTTAACGGTCAAAGGTTCATTATCATTGTCAGCGTAAACCTCGTTATACCATTCCGTAATATCCCAATCCCTTAAAAAATGGTTAGCGTCATAAAGGATTATCTCTCTTGTACGCCTGTCAGCCGAATACTTGTCCGAATAGCAGATATATTGTCCTACCTGAAACAAGGTATCGCTATCCCCGTTAAAGTAGATGTAGATATTCAGCATTAAATCATCCGTGTTAGTCTTTAAGTTAGGAATACTGCTCTTATTGATTATGGTAAAGCTGACTTCCGCACTTTCCATCAAGCCCCATGTAAGATCATCTTCCGAACAAAGACTTTCCTCTAACCTAAAGGTATTGGTCTTAACGTCAGCCGTATGTATCTCAACTGTAGCAGATTCAACAAGTGGCGGTTGCCCCGTTACAGGCGTAACCGAAGCAGCTTCATCTACTATCAGTATGTCTTTGGTTTGATGGGACTTGTAAAATAAATCCCGGTAAGCATATTCAACCATGTTTTTATCCTTCCCAGATAAAACCTAACTTTTCGGCGGTTTTCTTGCCGATAGTTCCTGTTTCGTATTTCAGCCCATTGTCATGCTTAAAATTTTTACTTGCGATCTCGGTATTTTTGCCAAATACACCATCTATTGATCCGGGATTGTACCCTTTTTCAGTAAGTAACGCCTGAGCCGTTTTAACATCCTCACCCCTCATATAAGGGTCTGTCAGTTTAAGTTCACGCCTGAGTACAGGCTTTTCGTTAAGATCAACCCACCAATCAGGTCTTGCAATCTTTTTCCATTCACGCTTGAATAAGTTAGTCATTACTACGCCATCCGCAGTTCCCTTAGCCTCAATAACGGTCTTTTCGTCAATAGCATAGCCAACATGACCAAGTGAATCTGTAAACACAAAATCGCCCGCTTTAACTAACTCTAAACGTTCAATCTTGTTAGGAATAGCGTTATACATATCCTTAGCCCGCATATCGTAAGCAAATACGCCCTTTGACATAAGCCACTTCATGCCTAAGCCAGAACAATCAAATGCCAAAAGTGTAGCTATATCTATTCCGGCATCTATTTTTTTCTGTAGCAAAGTAAGTACGTTCTGGACAAGTTTAGGATCGTTTTTTTCCATAGCACAAAGTTTATGTAGCAATTCTACAAACCTTTCGCCTTGCGCTCCAAGTACATACATCATGCCAAGCATGGCAATTAAGTATGATTTAAACTCTGAAAACTTAGCTGTCACTTTCGCCATGGTCTACCTCCTGTTCTTCTTTAGCTTCTTTCTTCCCGGTCTGCGTTCCGAAATAGAAAGATACTACCATGGTAAATACTGTTAAGAACTGATCGCCACTTATAACCCCGATTACAGACAGATAAGCAAATACACCTGTCAATACAAAAGTTACAATCGACTTAACATCAATAAGTTTCGCTATCTTCTTTCCCATATCATCACCCCTTAATCTGCTGCCGTTGTTACACCACCGATAAATGATAATCGGCAAGCGTCATATCTTATCTCCGTTGCTGACGCTAAATACATCTGCGGTTTAAAGTCAGCCATGTAACCACGCTGAGTTACATACTCGTCTAATTCAGGGATATAAGCGGTTATGTTACATTCCCTGCCTCTTTCCTTGCCCGTAATGTACTGAGCCGCTATATTTGACATTAACGTTGCAAACTGTGTGTGATTTAGCTGAGGTACAGTTTCAAACTCAACCTTTAAGGCTTTCAGGGCTACCGCATCCCTATGCAAATAGCCCTTTTCATCCGTCCAAGGTTCGTAATCCTGCATATTTACATAAGCATAATAGCTGTCAGCCTTTATCAAACTTAAAGGTATGGTATAATCACCGATCTTGATTAAATATCCTGCGTATGCCATGTCCTGCCTCCTTATGCAAATGCACTATGCCCTAATTTGTTCTTATAACGTGCATCTTCCTCACGCATAACTGTAAACATTCCGTGAGGATCGCCCTCAATCCTGAATACAACCTCTGTCTGTCCATTAGCTGCTGCCTGATTAATTGCACTCGCCATCTGCGACATGAAAGCGTTGTTGCTGTCCATATTGCCGTAGTTGAAACTGCTACCATTAGGACTTCCGGTGTCAAGTTTAGGGATATTGTACTCATATCCACTAAATATTGATTTGACACTTTCTGACATATCCTCAGCGGCCAATTCAAGGTCTGGTATGCCATCCTCAATACCAAGTGCTGCACCTTCCGGGATAAACTTTGCAACCTTCCTGTACAGTTTAGAAGGTGAGCCAAACTGATTGTAGTCAGCATAAGCCTTATAACCGACTTCACCCATACCGTAAAACGCATCATATACGTTTCCATAAGCATCTGTAAGTCCACCGCAAACTCCAAACGCTATATGCCTTCCCATCTTATCGGCTTCGATTACCATGACGTTTTCAAACTTAGAAATAGCGCTTCGTATTGCCGACGCATTGGCATTACTGTCTACAAGATTAATGACTTCATTCATTGCATCCTGTACACTTTCCGGTAATTCTTCTCCAAATACCTGTTTAACACTATCTCCTAAATCTTTGGTCAATCCTTTTGTCGGAGCAAAGTGTCCAATCGCACTTTCGACCTTAGCAAAGATAGTATCGATATTGCCCACAACATTATTAGGATTCCATATCATATCACCGTTAGAATCGTAATGGGCATCTGCAAAGGCCTTCTCCATCTGGATTCTTAATTGTGACATATAGCCTATCAACTTAGGTGAGTTGCTAAGAATCGCAGCTTCTATATTGGTCATAGTATCTTGTACTTCTTCCGGCACTTTACCATTCCCAAGTCCGGCAAATGAATTGTTGATGCTGCTAAACATAGAGTTCATATCAGTCTTGCTGACTTTTTCACCATCCTCGATTTCTTTAGCAACATTTCCCATAGCAGACTTCATAGCATTAGGCAGTTTATCAGATGTGATTATCTGTTCTGATAATGTCATTGCCTCCTGCTCTGCTTCATTCATTTTCTTCCATGTCCCCTGATACTGTTCTTCCCAATACTTAAATTCTTCATTAAGTTTATCAAGGTCTTTCTGACGTTTTTCTATCTTAGGTTCTAAGACGTTGACAACTGCCAATCTTTGAGCAATACCCGAAACATCAAATTCACTCCACTTTTGATTTCGTTTATCCCATATCTTTGCTATGTCCTCAGCATCTTCGCCGGCAATAAGTTTATCAACAATATCATTAAACCATTGGTTACCGTAATCTTCTGTATGTCCATACCTGACTGCGGTATCAATATACATCTGTCTTAATGCTTCTAATTCATCTTCCGCCTGTTGTTTTTTCTCGTTAAGATCGTAAATATCTTTTTCGACATTTGCTTTCTCATTGGTAATCGTAGATAAATTATCTTTGTAGGCATTAAGATACATTTGTTCTTTTTGCAGTTCTAACAGTTTTTCAAGTTCGTCCTTAGAACCCTTATATGCCCCGGTCACTTTATCAATCTGACTTGCCAACTGAGGCATAACCTCGATAAGTTCATCAGAATAGTATTTCAACAGACCTTTTTCACCATCTGTCAAATCGTTATATCTTAATGATAGGTCATATACTTTGCGGGCAAGTTCATCAATCGTTCCGAACTCTATGTCCACATTTCCCTTTGTAACTTTAAGGTTTGTAATGATTTCTAAGGTATCTAATCCATGTTCATCAACCCACTCGTATTCTTCCTGAACAATACGTTCAGCATCAGCCAAAGGCGGAGGTTCTACAGCCTTACCAATCGCCAGATTGACAATGAGTGATACAAGTGCACCTATAGCAAATGCCACACCACCACTTGCGATACCTAATGAACCCGCAATAAGGGCTATTCCTGCACCTGACATGGCAGAACTTACAAGGGATTTAACTATGGATTGTACACTTGAAGCAGAATATTTACCCGCCTTGATTTCTGTGATATTATCTATCATCAAGGCTACTCCGATTCCAAGAGTAACAACCCCAACACCAAGTTTCTTTAAGATTTCTTTCGTCAGGCCTGCTTCGGTAAGTTTTCCGGCAATACTCTTTGAAATGGTTGTCTGTAATATCTGACCAAGCCCGGTATATTTTAAGGCTGTAAATCCGGCTATGATAGCGGTTTCAAACGGAGCCGCATTAAACATTCCATGCCATAAGTCTAATGCGGCCTGTATTCCGGCAGAAATAACCTCGCCAATACCTTCAAAGACTTCTTTCCACTTTATACCGCTGAAAAATTCACCGATTTTTTTACCGATAGTTTCCCAATCGACTTTTCTAATGGCATTACTGATAAATTTCGTGATCGAGATTACAAGACCAGAAATATCTTCGCCCGCCTTAAAGAAATCACCTACCGAAAAATCACCGATTATATTTTTAATAGGCTCTAAGGCAAGGCTGATATATTCTGAAATTTCCTGAGCCTTGCTTGTCATTCTTGCATAGGCTTCGTCCCAAACTTTTTCATATTCGGCCGTAGCTTCAAGAATCTGTTTTGTTAAATCTATCTGGTCAGACAGACCTGCTCCTGCCTTGCTATTATCACCACCGATAACCTTTAACTCGTCAAATTCACGGATTCCCTTTTTGGTTTCCTTCATTGCCTTGTTAAGATCATCAACGGCTTCGGTATCTTCTTCAAATGTATCTGCAAAACCTGTACCAAATTCATCAAGATTAAGCTGTATTCCAAGCATACTTGCTATGTCTACAAGCAATCTCTTGATAGCAAGTGATAATCCGTTTATATAGGGCAGTGTTCTTGAAATCCACGGGATAAACAACTGACCTAATACCGTACCTACTTCTTTGAGATTTGTCTTTAATTGTCTTAACTGATTAGCAGGTGAGTTAATAGTATGTGCTAAATCGCCCCATGCAACCTTACTCTGGTCAAGTATGGCGATCAATCTTAACTGAGCTTTTTCAGCCTGTGACATTTCCGATACAGACTTAGTTATGCCATTAGCAAAAGCATACTGTTCCAAACTTGCGGATGTAATGTCTATACCATATTTGTAAAGGCTTCGTGCCATGCCGCTTAAACCACTCTGTAGGTTTTGAGCGACCTGTTCAAAGTCAAGGTTTTTCAGAGAACTCATATCTCCGGCAAGCATACTAAATGCTTTGGCCGTTGATTGTGCTATCTCCTGTGACACACCCATAGCATTTGTTATACTTGCTACAGATGCCTGATATTGTGTCAATTCTGTCAGATTCAAACCTAATGATTTCGCATTGGTTGTTTTTATCAACCTTTGTTCAACATCAAGTTCCAGACCTGACATTTTCTTTAACTTCTCCTGTAAGGTTGAAGTAAATGCCTCCGCATATGTTTCTGCACTTCCCTCACCTGCCCTACGGAACGAATCAGTACCAATCTTAGTCGCGGTAACATCAAAGTAGTTGTACGCTTCAAGATAGTCAGCGGTAGATACAAAGGCGTTTTTTAACCCCTTAGCTGCCCTCATTGCCAGCCAAAACTCTGCATACATCTTACCGATAGCACTTGCAAGACTTTTAGCTTTTTTAGTGGAACGGGTTGCAGAAATCTCAAATTTATTGAGTGAACTATCAATCGATTTCGCAGCATTTCCCACTTTACCACCTTGCTGAGAAAGATTTGCAAGGCTATTTGTAAAGTCTATGATACTCTGATTTACTTCGGGAAGATTTGAAATAGTGGTGATAAGATGTGCTAATGCAGATTCCAGTTTAGGAATGTTTGTGATTGCGGATTGAGCACTCTTGTTACCAAACTTTCCTAAAGCTGATATTAGTTTCTGGATATTATCTGTAACGTATGTAACACTTGCAAGATTTGAAAAACCCATAGAAAGAACAGCCAAACAATTAGCTAATCCGTACAGTTTATTAGTATCAACTGTACCTAAAGAACCTAATTCCTTGACTATTCTGGTGTAATCGGATGCCCTTGTAGCACCCTTCATATGTTCAATTACAGCATTAAGATTTGATAAGCCGAAAGAAAGCTGATTCAGTTTACTTGTTTCAAGGCTACCAACTACAACTGACAGATTGTTAAGCCTGTTCGCAAGTTTATCTATTGCCGTGAGCGCTTTTTGAGATTCTGCCGTAATTTGTAACGTTAAAGTTTCTAAATCAGCCATTCCTTTATACCTCCGGCTTTTTATGTTCTAATTCCCAATTTGCTTTCATGGTTTCTAACTGAGCCACGAATAATTTTCTCTGTTTGCGGAGATTTGATTCGTTTACTTCCTGTTCGGACAATGTTTGTGAGAATGGCTGTTTAACATACTTTGATCTCGCCTTATATCCGGCAAGATTATGTTCTACCGCCGTGGCAACAGCCGATTCAATATACATTCCTAATTCCCAATTATTTACATCCTGCATCTGTTTTTTCAGTTTTTGAGCTTTAAAAACATATTCAAGTTCCATAGGACAACAAGGTAATACTTCCTGTTTTGTAAGTCCCAATGCTACATATGTGGGTAGGATGTCCGAATAAAATCTCTCTGTATATGTCAGGTGTTCTTCTGGTTCTTCTTGCTGACTTTCTTCTTCAAGGCTTCCATCTCCTCGTTCGCTTTCGTCAGCAGGTTGCCGAAAAAACCTTCACTTAAAAGTTCCTGTGCTATCATTACGAAAACATTAAGAAGTCCATGCTCATCAGGATTCTCCTCATAGTATTCGTCTAAAAGAAGTCCTATATCGTTTTTATCTTCTACCGGGTTAAACCTCTTAAAACCCTCAAACAGCAAGTCCCTTGTAACAGTAAACATCTTACGCACAAAGTCCATATTGTTAGGGTTATCAGGATTAGGCTGTAAACCTTCTCCATGAAGAAATCCCATAACCTCTGCTGTCTTATCAAGTAAATCGGTATCACAGAAACTGTTATATCCAAATTTAACTTTGTATTCCTTGTCTTTTATCTTTAAATTCATCATATTATTTTTCCTTCCCTTCTTACATAAAACCGATAAACGATATAAATATATTAACCTTTAAGGGAAGGGGCAGCTTTCGCCGCCCCGTTCCGTTTTCAGGGGTTTAATTCCATCAGGTGAACGCAACCTTAGTTGACATTCCTTTAGGATCAACGATAATAAGCGGGAACTCTACTACCAAGAGTTCGTTCTGACCTGCCTCAGGCTGAGGTATAGCCTCAGGGGGCTGTGCGATTACAAAGAACGCATCTGTGAAACCGGGTATAATGGTTTCAAACCACATCTGTAAGCCGGATGCCTTAGCGGTCTGGTAAGCCGAAATAAGGTTAGCCCACTGCGTATAAGTTTCACTTGTAAGGTTAACAGCGATAGTCCAAGTACCACCTGTTTCACCACGTCCTGCAACGGTCTTTGTAACGTAGTCCTCTAATGCTGACGCATCAATAGTCGCGGGAGTAACTGTGATACCGCCGATTGAATTGATTCTGTCAAGCTGAGTAAAACTTGTAGGTTTTTCACCTGAATAGCCGCTTCTTTCTACACCATAGCCGAATGTAATTCCAAGAGTTGAAATTCCGGGGATTGTAGCTGCCATGTCTTTATTCCTCCTTGTTAAATATCATGTTAAAAGTCTATTTCTTCATTTGCACCGATTACCCGGCGGAAACGAGAAATGATGATGTAATTGTCTGAGGTTTCTCTTGTGATCTCACCTCTATTAACTACGTTGAAACGCAGTTTTTTGAAATTATCCAGAACACAGCCGGCAACCTTTCGACAACCACCTAATCCCTGTGACTTATTGACCGTTATATGGGTTTCAAATGTCACCATCATAGCATTTACCGTAGACCCTTCAAGGTCTGCCCCAACTTCGGGACTATTAAGCATCTGTATGTAGATTGTAGGGAAATGTGGAGTATCGTTAAGTTTCTGCTGCTGAGTAATCAGCAAATCGGGATATGTTGTGGATAGTGTCTTTTTAAGCCTTGTTTCTAAGATGGTATAGATTTTGCTCTCAATCTTAAAAGTCCAAGTATTATCAACTGCCACTTCCGAACACCTCCCTTGCTGTATTTTCTATCTGGGTAATTATTTCTATCACGGCATTGTGCATAGGCCTTCCGGGTGTGATACCGTCAACCGTATGCCAATTACCGCTTAAATCCATATACCGCCAAAAACTCTCATTAGCGTGTGTCTGCCTCGGGAATGTCCCCCGTCCTACGGGAGTACCATCAGACAACGTACCTGTATTACCATTTATGTCCTCCCATATTACGGCGTGTTTACCCGAACCAAATTCTTCCATTAGTAACGGAGATACAATCGCATCTACCTGCTGTCCTCGTCTGAGCCAGCTTGATATAAGCGGACTTGTTTCTGCCGCTACAATCTGTACGGAAGATTCATCCTCAAACTTCTGGAAAATGATATATTTCCCTAATTCAGCTCCAACACTGCCTTTAGCTGCCGTGATACCTTTATCAGCCAATCTCCGTTCCAAGGTTTTAATCTTTTCCCGGAAAGTACCGATATAGTTTTTTAATTCATCTGCGGCTGCCCGTAATTCTGAGGATTTCAAAGCTGATTTGATAATCATTCCTTCTTCACCCGCTTTTTGAGCAATGCCTTAAACTGATTTAAACTGTTATTTGTTGCAACAACCGTATAATCAGCCGTACTGCCATCATTAGTTCCTGTAGGAGCTTCTGTTTCGTACCATATAAGGCTTGTTTTTGTTATCGGGAGATAACCTTTATCTGCGACAATGATTGCATCATAAGCAGAAACATCATACCCAAACTCCGCCTCGACAGCTTCACCGCCTGAAAAACTGATACTTGCCATAAAATCAACCGGGGATTCATATGTCATTTCATAACCGCCTTCGTTAATCGAAACGGTTTCCCCATCAACTGTCATGGTTTCACTATCTGTTTCGGCTGTGCTACCATCTAACAAGGCGTAATATAGTAACTGCTTATTCCTGTTTAATGTACGCATAGTCTTTATCCCTCTAACTTATCCAATCTGGACAATATGTGTTTGATTAAAGTTTCCTGTTCTACCTGTTTTTTCTGGACTTCATCAAAGTTTTTTCTCATGTCCTGCATCTGCAGCTTAATGTCATTTGCAAAATCAGCGAAATTTTTTGATAAGGAATCCATCTTTACATCAAGCCTTGCTATAACTTCGGCTTTCTTTGCTACATCTTCGTCATCAGCCCGTTTTTTAGACTTGACACCAAAGAATACGGCAAAAGATACAGATATGACGGAAACCAATGTAGTAAGTGTTATCGTAATATCAGGCATATCGTCACCCCCTTAAAGGACTTTGACAAATGCGTGAACATCCGATATTAATTTGTCCCTGTCCCGGTAATTCCTTGAAACGGAATTTTCCGTATGAGAAGTCTGTCCCTCTGCTCCTACCTGAGCGTAGTCATATCTTGCCAGATTAGTTATGGTCGCATAATACCGGGTAGACAGTTCCGCAAGTATTCTTTCATCAGAATATGAAGAATTTTCATACTCTCTTTTAGCCATAACCTCTCTAATGGCAAGTTCAACCTTTACTGCAAGTATATCCGCATTAAAACTCGCTTCTTTTCTCATTTCGGCAGATAACAAACCGACTATTGAAGTCTTTAAATTGCTAATGTCAACCATCTGTCAGCCTCCTTGCATAAAGATTTATGCTTTAGGTTTCCTTCCGCCTTTTTTCTTTTCCGTATCAGCCTTTTTCGTAAGAACTGATTTCGGTTCATCAACGGCTACGTCCTCTACGGGTTCTTCAACCGATTCCGTAACGGCTACTTCCTCAGTAACCGCTACGGTTTCAGTATTTTCAGTTTCGATAGGAACGTCCTCACCGGGAAAGTATTTCTTGCCATTAAATTTAACCGTGTACGGATATTTCATGGCTGCCTCCCTTCCGGCTTAGTAAGCCTTGATAACGTATGTTTCATCCATTCTCTCGAATGAAGGAAGAACGATCT
>Ga0310696_10008427_pt1 | contig 12019 bp, 15 predicted proteins | sample AusTroGonzalo_MG_4_FD_203885 | JGI IMG/M metagenome (GOLD analysis project Ga0310696, IMG submission 203885) | Bovine rumen microbial communities from tropical cattle in Woodstock, Queensland, Australia - Gonzalo_02 (v2) (version 2) | ecosystem: Host-associated > Mammals > Digestive system >... | reverse complement strand
TCGTCAAAAATGTATTATTTTCTATGAGTAGTTCTTTCACGAACTGGTTGGGATGCGGAAGGAGCGAGATTCCGCAGCGTCCGCAGCCCGAGAAGTAGTTATTGCGGATAACGCCATAGCTAAGTCTTTCATAGATAACAATACCTCCGTTCTGGGTTGGTGACGAGGATCCAGCCGGAGCTCGCCCTCCGCGCTCGAGATAGTTATCCTCGATCGTGACAGTGTCGCCTCCGGCAACGATACACGCGCTCCAGTCGGATCCCGCTCCGTCACAGTGGATATAATTCCGTGCGATCGTGAGATATTCCAGGGTAAAGCCCCGGTTTTCAAGTTCGCACATGGTAGCGATTCCGATCCTGGCCCCGCGGATAGTATTATCTGTGATCCAGATACTCTCGCCGCCATGAGCATCAATAGACTCCCAGTTCGCTGTAGATTCATCGTAAAAGATCTCATTATGATGGACTCTTATTCTCTTACAGTTGGAGGAGCTGGTCCACACTCCGTGGTAGCTGATGCCGATGGCGTATGTGTTTGGATATGTCAGACTCACCTCGCTGATCTGGTTATTGTATATCTCGACGTCCGAGCATGTGTGGACCGCGATCGCACAGTATTTATAATACTTGATGATGTTATTATAGATCTTGAGATTGAAACTGTCATCAAACGTGATGCCGCGTTCCGCGCTGAAACCATAAATAAAACAGTTTCTCACTGTGATATTTCCGCAATTCTGGAAGAATACGGGAGCCACATAATTAATGACGGATGTCATTGCGGTAGATGTTCCGATGAATCTCAGGCCGTCCAGGATGACATTCGAGATGTTCTGGCCTCCGAAATAAGGCTTGTCCGTCGAGGAGTCGGAGCTTGTCAGTGAATCAATAAAGTGTCCGGATGTCTGGAGCACTCTCGCGCCGCTGAAAAGATAGATCGTGTCCGTGATCTTGTATATGTTCCGGAGGACCATGATCTTATTCGTGGCCTGGGCATCTGCGACCATGTCGAGGAATGCCTGTGTGTCGTCCGCGACTCCGTCTCCAACGGCTCCGAACTCTTCCGGAGTAGTGATCACGAGGTCCATATTCTCGAGAGCCGTGATCCTGCCGTCGAGGAGATCGTCAGCATCAGCCCGGTCGATGATCTCCTGGTCGATACGTCCGCCGAGCGCAACATCAGCCGCGTCTCTGTCGAGGATCTCCTGCTGGAGCCCAGAGTCCACATTATTGATAGATGACACAAGGCTGTTGATCTTTTCGTCTACAGTGTATGGAGAGATGTTCGTCCCCTCGATGAATGCGGTTCCGGCCGGCATGTCAACGAGTACCTGGTACAAGACTCCGTTCCAGAAGACAAGGTCTCCGGTCTGGAGTGCCGCGCCGGTCGTGGCCGAGGTCCTCGCGTTGTAGGCGATCTGGTCCCGGAGATCGTTGATATTATCGTCATAGTTGAATATCGGGAGCCAGTAATCGGTATTGCTGATATCTACTCCGGCCGGGACCGGCTGTTTGGAGAGATAAGCAGTGCCGTCGGAATCGATGACGCATGTGAGAGCGGTATACTGCTCCGTGATATCCCATGTGATAGGATCCGCGAATGTGATCACGGCATTCTCAAGATATTCGTCCAGTTTTGCACTGATATCCTTGAATGCATGGATCAGCCATCCGAGATCGGTGTCATATGTCCTTGTATGAGGAAATTCAAAATATGCCATTTACCACACCTCCAAAAACATTGAATGTCTGAGATTCATCGCGATCCACTTGTAAATGTTGAACTCCTCCAGGAGACCGAGCTGCTCCCGGATAAGCTGAACGTTTGAAGTCACGCCGATGTTTCCGTGTACATGACGGAGGAGCTTCTCCTTAGTATCTGCGTTCTCAGATGCGTCCCTGTCGTGTTTTTCGTACTCACTCCCACTCTCCTCCCGGCTCGAGTCCGTGGTGTCGTTTCCGGTCCTCTGAGAGCTTTCTGAGTAGCTGTCCGTATTATATGCGGAGACTTTGTCCTCGGTTCCGTTGGTGACTTCGACATGGTCGGTGACGCTGCCGTCCCTGTCGAGGTCTCTGGTGATCTTCTCGAGCTCTGAGCGTTTCAGATTCTCATCGCGGCTCATTTCCTCATACCGGTCCGTGTTCTCGATCGGTGAATATTTTGCCTTGATGATGTCTATGAGCTTCTCGAATGTCCACTGACGGCTCCGGAACCACTGCCGGATCGCTGACTGCATGATCTCCGGCTCTGAGTACAGAGGAGTCAAAAGACCGCATTCGAGCATGATCTCCGAGCGCATGATATCCGCGTCCAGATCTGCCGGCACCGGAAGATCATCCAGCATCGTCGGGAGAAAGTCCACCTGATTCTGAAAATTCATCTGTTTCCTCCTTTCCCTCATTCCACTCGGGGATCCTTACCCGGAGATCGAGTCCGAACATCTGGTTCGCTTTGTCGAGACCCTCGCGGATGTTCCGGATCCAGAGCTCCGCACCGGCCCGGACCTCCTGCCGGTTGGAATCGACCTCGTTGGATACCAGCCTCTCGCGCTTCTCTGTATTCGCGTTATTAATGCCGATATCGCTGAGAAAATCATTGACGATCTGCTGTTTGAGCTCCTCGATCTTATCCGCAATGTAGGATTCTTTCACGCGGTTGAAAAGCTGCCGGTCCGCGAGCCTCTGCACGAGGTTGTTTGATACGAAGACTCCGGGCTTTCCCTGGTTGATCTTGTCGAACATGAGCTTATAGCTTTCGGCCTCCTGTTTGGAGTCGGCTCCGAAAATGGCGGCAACTTTCGAGTTCATCAGATTGACCGCGATCGAACTGTCACACATGGAGAGCAGGACTGAATATCTGTTGATAATGTCCCACACTCCGGTATAATTGGGCTGAAGCTTTACCAGGGCGCAGTCGACATCTATGGTCTTCTCGAACGATCCAAGGACCGGATTAGCGATCACGCATGTCGTCGGATGGTTGAATACGTTTACACCGGACACGCCGCACTGGAGCGGCAGCACTCCCATTTCAGTATCGCATATACATAGATGTCCGTCCAGGAATAGCCGCTCATAGAAATAATCCAGGTCCCAGCCATCCGGAAATCCGGAGAATTCGTAAAGGCCGTAGATCTTCCGCGTACACCAGTTTCGATAATACCAGAGGACCGATCTGTTATTCAGTCCCTCCACACTCTGGGGCTCCAGGGAGAAATAGGAGGCGATCAGATCCTCGTATGGGATGTTTCTTTTTCTACTCAAGATAGATACCTCCGTCTAAAAGTTTGTTGATCTGTGTTCGTTCGCTCTCCAGCATGTCTCCGGCTACGGATGCATTCCGGGTCTCTACATATCCGGAGAGGCCGCTGAGGCTCTTTACCTGGTTGGCCGGGGTCCCAATGATAGAAGAAACGGAATCCGGAGCGACTGTCGTGTCGTGATAGATCACGATACAGCTTGTCGTTCCCGGAACTCCCAGGACCGCGCCTCCGAGGTTGGACCCGACTGCTGTCGGATTCGCCTGGAGGCTGTTCGCAACTCCGACGATACCGGCCGTCCCGGCTGCGACTGCCGGAAGAGCAGCTCCTCCGGTCGCGACTGTCGCGCCTATGGCAGCGGCTGCCGCGCCGATCGCGGTCGCGCTTTGGATCGGTGTTACGTTGGACGCGCCGATCGGGAACGATGATGCGATGTTTGTGCTGTACTGCCGTATTGTCTTCTTGGATGTATACAGCCGGAATATACAGTTGCCGGAAGTGATATCCAAAGTGCTTTCTACACTTATACTTGTCTCATCCATTACCTCGTTGGGAGGAATGCTTACGATCCCCAAATATGGGATGTGCAAATATATCTCGTGATAGGGAGCGTTTCGTCTCCAGTCGGTCGCCTGCCATGGGATCGTTACATTCAGAATATCATACACGATCCGGGCTGATGCAGTCACATATTTATGGGATGTGCCGGTGTCATACTGGCCGAGATATAAATTTGCAGATGGTAATGTAAGAGAGCTAAGGCTGACCGGGAGTAGGATCGCGCTTTTGATAGAGTCGCTCGCCTTTCCGGTTGCGATGAATTGCCGGCCGATCTGGGTTATGTTGGTCAATATAACCTTAAGAATATCCTCCACGCTTGTAAGCAGTGTTATATCCGGCATCGGCAGCATATCCACATTATCCAGCCAGTTCCCCATATTATCGAGGAGATATGTCGCATCGCTGATATCCATAGCATAGGCCCTTGTGGATGTCTTGCCGGTGATGGTCACGATCGCACAGGATCCCTTTCCGAGCGTCGCATGGTTCGCACTGGATACAGCGACGACGGGAGTCGTCTTGATACTCAGCCTCCGGTCCGTGATCTCCGTGTTTGCTGTCGTATCATAGGCGACAAATGCGGATGTTGCGAGGATGTTGCTCTTATAAGTTGCGAGAAGATCCACGGAGCAGGAGATCGCCCAGAGATCATTCCGGATCGACTCGATCGTGGATATAAAATAATACCGGCCCATGAACTCCGCATAGTTATAATCCGGATACCCGGTCCAGTGGAGGATAAAGGTCGGTGTTAAGATCTGCGTCTGGTCCTTGAGGTCGATACTCACCTCAGTCCCGGATGATGGGTCCGGGACTGCTGTCGAGTTTTGCCTCTTGGAAAACTTATACAGTGTCAAGGTGAGTGACATAAAGAGGACCCTCCGTTTTAGTTGAGCGTGAAGTATACGAAATTCTCGCTCAGATCGTTGAACCAGAGCTGACGCTCGTGCCAGTACTGGTTATAGTAGAGACCGGCCGCGTTGAGCGGAGTGGTCGAGATGACTTCATCCTTACGGTACATGCCGAGAGCATCCCTGTCATGTACGACTGCGATGATGTTGGAGACGGTCGTGCTGGTTCCGTCGGACGCGCGCTTTACGATGATCTGACCCGGAGTGATCGGATCCTGCCAGAACGGCATCACTTCGAACGCGTTATCGACGGAGATCAGCTCCTCATGGAAGGCTGCATACTGGACGACAGTCTGAGCCATGCGGTTGAACCTGGAGAGGATCTTGACTCTCATATCCTCCTTGGGAGTGAATCTCGCGACGGAGCCGTCGTTATACATCTCGCTCATGGACTGCATGCAGTCGAAAGTCTCGTTGATGCGGGCGATCGCGTAGGACATGAAATCCTTATCGAACGGAGCAGTCGCTGCCGTCAGAGTGGAACCGGTCTGGGAGTTATACTCGGTGACCAGGTTGATCACGTTGGAAGTCTCCGCGATGAAGTTATTGAGGCAGGTCTTGCCCAGGTTCTCGAGTGCCAGCTCGACGGCATTCTGGACCTCGCCGAAGACGGCCGCGATAAAGCCGCCCATCTGCTCGGCGGACTCGAACGCTTCTTTCAGATGCTCTCTCTGGATGGTGACCTTGAACTGATAAGGCGTCCTGGTAACAAAGAGCTTCTGAGTTACGACCGGCTTCGCGACGACATAATGGTCGACTGCGGTTCCGTCGGTGAGACCGTAGGACTCATCGGACTCCGCGTCCGGCATGTGAACTTTGATCTTCTGGAGGATAGCTCCATACTCGAAGTCATCCATGACCATATCCGCGAGGCGGTTCCGGTATCTGCGGAAATCAATGATCGTCTTTCCTATCCTCTGAGCCAGTGTGTTCAGAAAGGCCTCCGTATTTGTGGAGCTGGAGAGGACTGTCGTGCCGAGTGCTACAAGGCCCTGTGTATCGACTGCGGCGATCGCGGTCGAGCCGAGGGACTGTGCTGCTATACTGTTGACAATAGTATAGATCTGATTTGTAGTCATGCTTTAACCTCCTTTAAAACAGTTTATTAAGCATTTCCTCAACACTCTCCGAGGGCTCCACGGACAGCCTCCTTCCGAGAGTGAAATTGAGCTTTTTCGTGTCGGCCAGCTCCTGGCGCGTTGCGGCCTCTGTCTCCTTGAGCTTCTGGTTCTCCTCCAGGAGAGAGTCACGCTCTGCGATGAGATCCTCGTTCTGTTTTACGATCTCCGCGATCTGGTCCTTGAGTTCCTGTAATTCGTCCATATTGACCTCCTTAGTCAGAGAGGAGGGAGCTGCTAACGCTGACAAGGCATCCCCAGGCTTCCGCCCTCTGTCGTGGGATATATCGCAGCTCCCACAATATATTGTACTATAATTGTATTTTTATGTCAATCTAAGCAGATTCATGCACATGAGCTTTACCTCGTAGCTCTCATAGAACACGATCCCGCGGATGGCAGCACTCCGGAGCAATAGACCAAACTCCCTCAAAAAGAGGTTGTATTTGTCCTGGTCATACATCCGGCTCGACATGTTCGGGACCTGAGAAGCGTAAAACTGCGGACTGCTTTTGTGTTTGTAGAAGTAGACCGCGGCTCCCGGTATCTCCGCATAACAGAGCGGGAGATATTCCTGAAGCGGTCTCTTTCCCACATTTTTATATGAATCGTATGTAAATTCATTCTCCAAGGCCTCCCTCGCTGCATTCGATCCGCTGATCAGCTTATAGTTTGCGGTCTCTTTCTTGAGCTCCGAGATGTCAGCCGTCGGGAGCTCAACATAGAGGCCCGGCTCTCTGTAGATCTTCTCTCCGGCCGCGATCATCTTCTGGATCCGGTCCACAAGTCCGTATCCGAGGAGGATGTCGTTCCGGAGCGTCTGGGAGTTTGAGAGGAGATAGCACCGGAGCGGTTCTTCTCCCTGGAGCTCCCTGTTTCGGTTGATGGTCTCATACATCTGCTGGAATGCGTCGAACTGGTTAAAGCTGAGAGTCCGTCTCTCGATGAACTCATCGAAGAGAACATAGCGCACATCCGAGAGATCCACTCCTCGGAGATTCGAGAATGTCGAGAGTGCTGCTCCGTATCCGATCAGCTCCCTCTCCGGATTCGTATAATCATAAACGAGATAGTGTTTCTTTTCAGCTACCAGCCGGACATCGCGGTCCATGTCCAGGGAGATCCGCTTGAACGGATTCCCGAAAGCCGTGGCACATTCGTCCATCTGTGTCTGGGTATTCCGAAGATAGAGAAAAGGCTTCTTTTCCTCTAAAAGAAATTTGGCAGCCGAGTAGGTCTTACCAATGCCCCGGCCGCCAATGATGACACAGATGGCCTCATGTCTCCATGACTGCTCACTTATGTCATAGTATTTCATCTTCTGTTTTTCCTGCTCCTCTCCGGCTCCTCAAAGCCCTCTTTTGGTTTAGGACTGTCCGCGAACTCGATCTGTGAGATCATGCAGTCGTTGGTATAGACCTTGTCTCCGTCTTTGTTCTCATAGGATCCGGTCTGCCATCTTCCGGTCACAAGAGCTTTCTGTCCTTTCTCGAAATACTGGGCGATAAAATCGGCCCTCTTTCCGAATGCTACGCACCGGATGAAATCCGCACCGGCATCCTTGCCCTCTCTCTGGACCGCGAGAGTGAATGTCGCTCTAAGTCCCTTGTCTCCGTCCGAGTTCTTATAGCTCGAAGTCTCCGGATCATCTACGAATCTGCCCATTAAGATAACGTTGTTCATGGTGTATCTCCTTTCTTGTCAGCCATGATATTAAATTGTTGCCTCTCCATTTTATATGAGATTCCTCATTCCTGCAACATATTTTTGGATGAGGTCCTTATACTCTCCAGTGAGTCCGAGCTTATACTGTTCGTCTACCAGTGCCACGTTGGACGCTGTCTCAAAAGTGCAGCCGTCCACATGCTCGAAATGTCTCCCATCATCGTTATAATATGCTACAGTATGACCGGCCTTTTCGATGACACATCCGTCCTTGAATGCGTCAAGGCCGTGTTCCGTGAAAAACTCAGAGCCTCTCTTTTTGTTTACTCCGGCGATCGTCGTTATATATCCCTTGTCCTCCTTTCCCTTTATCTTGACGATATACCTTTTGGCTCCGAGGTCTTTCCATTCCACATAGTCCGCTTCATGCTCCCAGGTCCCGGGATAGTGCCGTACTCCTTTCGGATCATCGGCATAGTAGCCCAGCTCCTCGCATCTTTCGATCACGCTCCTATTATACTGCTCGAACCACTCGCTGTGATCGTGCCGACATTTCACGGAGTCGGTATCCACATAGACACAGTCCTCTCCGACGGCCTGGATGGCCGTGTGGAGTCTTTGTCTCGCCCTGGCCGTGATGAATATGCCGACATCGTACCGGAGAAAGTTGTTGCGGCTCTTATAGTACTTAAAGAGCAGCTCTTCGAGGTCCTGTTCCTGTTTCCGGTATTCTCCGTCTATGTATGTCCATTTCGGCTTATCTACTCTCTGGACCATCATCCCATACGACGAATTGAGCCGGTTCTTGCTCTTATTGTATTCGTACTCTTTACGATCGACTCCCTTGAGCTGGGTCTTCATCCGGAAGTAGTGCATGACCTGGGCCTTATGCTCCGGAGGGAGCTCCCCGTATTTCGTGACATACATCTCCCGGATCCAGCGTCTCGTCCATGTGTATTCACTCTCTATGATCCGGAGGTCGATGTCCGTGATCCAGAGCGCAACGAGTCCGGGATCTCCTGTCTCGGGATCCTCGACGCATTTGAGGATCCGGCCATTGTCGTTTATCCGCTGCGGCGAACAGTATCCTCCGCGGAGCGTGAGATCGATCGGGATGTATGGCATCCCGGCCCCTCCGGTATACCGGAGATTCTCGAAGCATACATACATAAGTGCTGCCATGTCCCTCATCTGATCCTTGTCGTTCCATGTCTTCGGATGGACCGGTGTAAACTTAGCTGCCGGGAAGGTATCGAGGAGCATCGCGGCCGGATAGCTGGACGCAATATCCCATGACTGTATATTGTGGAGGATCTGTCCGGAGTACCAGTACGAAGCGTGTGTATCGCCTCCCCGGAATGCTTTCCGGCAGATCTCATACATCTTGGCATCAAGAGCTGAATTCTGCCACTGGGTCCGGAGATCCGGGTTCTTCTGGTATGCTTTCCGGAAGTCCCTCCGGACATAGCCGGTGTTCGTGAGAGGTATCTTCGCGAGGTTGTCCTCCCTCATGAGATAGGAGATGCAATCACAAAGTCCCCGGACATCACAATAGCAGTATGAGATCTCCTCCGGAGTAAGGACCGAGTCCGGTGTCCTTATCTTGCTGTAGTCATAGAGCTCGCCGTCATTCTTCATATATAAGCATCCCGGAGTATTCTCGCAGAACTTTCCGAGCGTCATATTTGAGAGCGCATAGCTGCATCTAAACTCTATGCAGCCATTCGCGAGGCCCTTGATCGGATGTCTCTCGGCCTTGCAAAAGACCTCGGACCAGTCCGCAAAGAAGCGGCAGAAGGCAAACTCGAAGGCCATGTTGTGGATGTATACGACCAGCCTCCGGTCCGGCTTTAAGTTGAGCCGGTCCTCCAGCTCCTGCATGAGGATCCTGAACTCCTGCCAGGTCCTCCCGAAGAAAACGCTTTCTCCGATGCAGAACTGCCAATGGTACATAAAAGCCCAGGGCCTCTCATGCTTCTGATCCGGCTGCATGTTCGTGGTCTCGATGTCGAACGCTGCCGGAATGTTAAGATATTTTATGCTCCGGTTCCTCTGTATATCTGCATCGTAGTAGTGCTTTGATACAGTCTTTGTAAAACAGTATTCGTCAAGAATGGAGGCATCCTCCCGGATATCGTATACCGGCTCCAGATGCCTCCCATCTGTCCGATCTATGACTCGTAGTCTCATTCCTCTCTGTTCCTCTAAAATTCAAACCATGTGTCCATCATCTCGAAGACATCCGGCCGGAGAGCGTCCTCCATGCTCGCCCAGCTCTCAAAAGATTCGAGGATATCGTCAACGCTCTGGACATCGTCCGCGAGCATCTTCGTAAATTGTTCCAGATATCCTCCGGATCCTCCCATGGCTCCCTTGTACTCGTTCCATAGGTCCGACTCCACGAACCGGTTGAACTGGTTGACGGCCTCCTGTGTGACCTTGCCATCGATGCCGAAGCGGTCATATAGTGAGCGGAGCGTTTTGTTATCTACTTCACGGATGCCGGAGATCGTAGACTCCTTTTTTGAGAGCGCGGAGAGGGCTTTCTTCACGTTCTTAAGGAGTGCCTCAGCTGAGCCTGTGTGGCTTTGCGAAAGACGGCTCCGGCCTCCCAGCGAGTCCCGGATGCGTTGATACGCGTCGCCGGTCTTGCCGGCTTTCTCGAGCTCTCTCATACGCTGGTTAGCGCGTCGGCCAAGCTTCTCGGATAACGCTCCCAGTTCATCGAGAGCCGCGTTATCTCCTCCGGCAGCCTGACCGGCCAGCTTCTCGAGGCGGTCCAATGTTGGTAAAGGTTTTGCTCTTGCCATTCCTCATCAGACCCTCCTCGCGTACTTTCGCCACTGCTCCGGAGATCCGAAGAAATAGTCCTCGTCGATGCCCTGACCTTTCCACTGCCACATGGCCATGATCTCCCAGGGCGCGATCTTCGAGGGCTTCTGCTTCTGCCATGCCGCGAGCCACAGACCGAAATCATTCGCAGCCGCGAGGCTGAATTTCGGAAGCGCGGACCGCTGGCAATAGAGGAGCGGTTTTACATTGATCTTCCGCTGGACCAGTTTCAGCCACTCATAAGTCCACTCGCCGACATTCTTAAGCTCCAGGGCGCGGCCCTCTACATCGAGAGCAAGGACCGCGACTCCGGCGAGATCCCCGACTCTCGAAAGGAAATGCTCGACCTCCTCCTGGGGAGTGTTGTTTTCCGGTCTCGCGTAGTGATAAAGACCGATCTGGACTTTCTTCTGCATGATCATATCACGGCCTATCATGTCGATGTAGCTCTGCATCATAGGATCCGTGAATGTACATCCCTCCGTCGCTTTCATGATGACGAATCCGTCCCTTGCTTTCTTATACAGCCATTGCTCTCCATAGGCCCGGATCACGCTCCGGTTATGGTGGGATATGTCAACTCCTTGTAATATCATGCGGCCTTGTCTCCTCCTTTCATAAACTTAAGCATGTCTTTCAGCTCTGTCAGAGCCTGTGTGTTTGCCTCCAGCACAGACCGGAGAGAATCGATCTCCTGCTTATGGCTCTCGTCCTGTTTATTGACCAGCCAGAAGAGAGCCCCACACGCGCAGATCGGAAACCCGACTGTGCTGATCGCCTGCAAGATCACGTTTACATCCATCTAAGCACCTCCTCCACAAGATCCCGGACCTTGTCGATCTTGACCATGGCCCAGAGCACAGCGAGAACATTGATCGCTGTGCAGCAGCATAAAACGAGTATCACATCGAAATAAAACTCTATGGACATGAGCATCCCTCCTTTCTCCTATAAATATACGGGATAAACTTATGTAAATACAGTATTGACGAAATGCGTAAAATATGATAGCATGACCTTAGGAAACCTTAATATTTTCTTAACAGAGAGGAGAAAGACAATGTACAAGATCAGAGTTTACGACAAAGACGGAAACCGGAGATATTCCGATCCGCTGAACCCCGGCGACTACGACGCGGCCTTCAGCAGCTACCAGGCGGCCGAGCGTTTCGTCGAATGGCGCGAGAGACAAAACAACAGATGCGTGATTATTCATGAAAGAGAGGAGATCTGATGAGCGGCTGGTTATTCTGGAACGGAGGCCGGAACGAGTCCGGCTCCGACATCTCCCTGGAGGAGCTGATGGATGCACTCGCGAGAGAATGCGAGAAAGACATGGAGCGGAGGATCCGCAAAGATGGAGTTATAGGAGGAGAGAAGATATGAGTGAGACAATGAGATATGTAAAGACGCTCATCGAGATCGATCGAAGACTCGCGAGCATTTATGAAACTCTGGACCAGGATGAGATCTACGATCTGAGGGCTGAGATCTGGAATATAATAGATTCTTATACCGGAAAGCCGGTGATCGGATATGAAACTAAGGAGGTGCTTAGAGGATGACACTGAGAGACTTACTGGAGAATGCTCTGATCGGAGCGATTGCCCTGGAAAATGAGCTGGAGCAGGACCAGATACGAGATCTGATGAGAGTCTGGAAAAGAGAGTATA
>Ga0310696_10008424_pt1 | contig 12021 bp, 10 predicted proteins | sample AusTroGonzalo_MG_4_FD_203885 | JGI IMG/M metagenome (GOLD analysis project Ga0310696, IMG submission 203885) | Bovine rumen microbial communities from tropical cattle in Woodstock, Queensland, Australia - Gonzalo_02 (v2) (version 2) | ecosystem: Host-associated > Mammals > Digestive system >... | reverse complement strand
TGTGTGCACCATCTTGATCAGTCCGCGCATCATCTGCTCGCAGGCCGAAAAGTCGGCAATCACGCCGTCCCTCAACGGACGAACGGTACGTATGTTGTCATGTGTCTTCTCATACATCATCTTGGCCTTCTCGCCCACGGCAATCATCTTGTCGGTATGGCGGTCCAGCGCTACCACTGACGGCTCGTCAACCACAATCTTATCATCACTGATAATGATGGTGTTGGCCGTTCCCAGGTCCATGGCTATCTCCTGAATAAAACTAAAAAATCCCATCTTTTACTTTGAACTTTGAATTTTGAACTTTGAATTTTATGATTACTTCTCGAACCAAGAGTGAATTGCTGTGTCGTAATGACTGCTGACGCCGAAGGCGCGTGTGGCGAACATGCGGCGCTGCTCCTTCGTGGTCACGGCACCCTGCTTGTTCAGGATGTCCAGCAATACGCTGTATTCAGCCTTCGAAGGCACGATGACTACATCGTTGAAGTTCTTCGCACCGGCACGAATCAGCGAGATGCCGCCGATGTCAATCTTCTCGATGATGTCCTCCTCGCTGGCTCCGCTGGCCACGGTCTGTTCAAAAGGATAAAGGTCGACCACCACGAGGTCGATTTCAGGAATCTCGTACTGGTCCATCTGCTGACGGTCACCCTCCAATTCACGTCTGCCCAGGATGCCTCCGAACACCTTCGGATGCAAGGTCTTTACGCGACCACCCAGTATCGAGGGGTACGTTGTCACGTTCTCCACCTTCTCACACTCGTAGCCCAGCGACTCAATAAATGTCTGCGTACCGCCCGTCGACAGGAATTTTACACCCTCGTCGTTCAGTTTCTTCAGCAACTCTTCCAGCCCATCCTTGTGAAATACCGAGATGAGCGCAGTCTTGATCGTTTTCTTGTCTGCCATAATATATAATAACGCGTTATAAAATGTACAATTGGGCTGCAAAATTACAAAAAAGATTCCACTCCTCCCAATGTTTTAGGGAAAAATTTCCTCCTATTATAAAAAAATAATATAAGTCAATTGCCATTTCAAATATATTTTGTATCTTTGCACCAAGAAATATTCTAAAATTCATATTTCCAATGAAAAAAATATTTGTTTTTTGGGCTTTCACAGCCCTTCTTTCAACCACCGCCTATGCTGGCGGACTGATGACCAATACCAATTATCATATCGCCTTCGACCGCATGATGGCCCGAGGCGCTTCGTTCGACATCGACGCAGCCTATTCCAATCCCGCAGGACTCGCCTGGGGACATGAAGGCTGGCAGCTCTCACTCAACTTCCAGAAACCTTGGCAGAATCGTGATATCGCCTATAACGGCGTCAAGTACGAAGGTGTGGCTTCTGCACCCATCGTGCCTGCCCTGTTTGCTTCTTACAAGAAGGGCCGCTGGGCCATTTCCTCGATGATTGGCATCGTGGGCAGTGGTGGGTTCGTGGAGTACGACAATGGCGTGCCCATGTTCAACGTCCTGCTGGGCTCAGTCGTCACTGGGCTGACACAGCAGTTGAACGAGAAAACCAATGGTTTCGCACCCATCGTTTCGCCCGATCAGTTCGACTCCGAGATGAAGGGCAAGCAGTATATCTATGGCGGACAGATGAATTTCACCTATAAGATTCTCGACTGCCTCTCGGCAGCTGTGGGCTTCCGTGCCAACTACTACGACGGCTACTATCGCGGACATGTCAATGCCAACCACTCGCAGATGGGCAACCTCGCCGCCCTCTCGCTCGACGTCGACCAGAAAGGGTGGGGCTTCACCCCCATCATCAGCGTCAACTACCATCAGGGACCCCTCACGCTGACAGCCCGCTACGAGTTCCGCACCAAGATCGAGACCAAGAACGAGACCAACTCCCTGTCGGCGTCGCTCAATTCTGATAAGCTCATCGTAGCTCCGTTGTCTCAGCTCGTTCAGCTCGGCGCCTTGCCCGCAGAGACGGCTACTCAGATGGCCACACAGATCAAAACCACAGTGGAAAGCGGTCTGGCCACCTACACCGCACCCTATCAGGACGGTGCGCATACCCGCTACGACATGCCCGCCTTACTCTCCGTAGCTGCCGGCTATGAGTTCACCCCCAAGCTCCGTGCCACCCTCGAATACCACTTCTTCGACGATAAGAACGCCAAGATGGCCAACGACCGTCAGGACGAGCTCACCCACGGCACCCACGAGTTCCTGGCAGGTGTCGAGTATGACATCAACGACCGCTTTACCATCAGCTGTGGCGGCCAGCGCACCGACTACGGACTCTCCGACGGTTACCAGCAGAACACCTCCTTCGCCTGCGACAGCTACAGCATCGGACTGGGCGGCGCCTGGAACATCAACGAGAAGATTCGCCTGAATGCCGGCTACTTCATCAGCATCTACAGCGACTACGACAAACAGGCCTCCTACGGCATCGAAACCTATTCGCGCACGAATAACGTGATCGGCCTCGGCATCGACTACAAATTCTAACATCCTAATACTAATTTTATTATTAATTTTAACAGTCTTATGAAAAAAATCGCATTTGCACTTTGCTGTGCAGCAGTCATGATTCTCACTTCATGCGCCACGCATAAGTCGGATTGGGTAGTTGGTAAGAAAGTGGTCACCTACGACATCCTCTTCGATGTCAACAAAGCCACCATCAAGCCAGAGTCAATGAAAGAGATTAATCGTATCAAGGCTATTATGGACGAGAATCCTAACATTCGCTACGAGGTACAGGGTCACACCGATTCTACGGGCGATGCAGCCTCCAACCAGAAGCTCAGTGAGCGCCGCGCACAGGCTATCGTCGACAAAATGGTCGAGCTCGGTGTCAGCCGCAGCCGCCTCGTTGCCGTCGGCAAGGGCGAGTCAGAGCCTATCAGCAGCAACGATTCCGAGGCCGGGCGTGCTAAAAACCGCCGCGTTGAATTCGTCGTCATCCAGTAAGCAGCCTGTCTGCTTACCCCCATCACACAAGGAGGCCCGAGCATTCACCGCCCAGGCCTCCTTGATTTCCTTCTTCTGGTTCGGGTTCGAATACATCTCGGACGACATTACGTAGCGGTAAGTATGTAATAATTTTTAATAGTTAATGTTTGATGGTTAATTAATTCACGCTTACCGATTTCCTGATATCTATTTTTTGCCCTGGGAATGGAGAAAATTTTTGCAGGCCTGAAACAAATTTTTCGTTGCCTTTCGCGCCATTCCTATCATTTTTATCGACATCAAAAATGTACGAAAATTTCAGACACCTACAGGTCTTTCTTAAAAACATTTCAGATTTATTCCAAATGTTATAATTAGGCGCGCCGACGCGGCTATGCGCCAAAATGTACTATTTGAATAAATGGAATAAGTAAAAGTGTTAAAATCTAGAATATTCGGGCAGAGTGCTGGTCAGTTCAGTTTTTTTTTCGTACCTTTGTCAACAATAAATAACTAATAATGATGATGAAACAGCTACTTTTACTTTTGGCGACAGTGGCCCTCGTGATGGGTTGTCAGCTGAAACAAACCAGTGAACAGGACTTCGTGCGTGTGGAAAACGGCCATTTTGTGCGCGGAGGTAAACCTTATTATTATGTAGGAACGAACTTTTGGTATGGCGCCATTCTCGGCTCGGAAGGACAGGGCGGCGATCGTGCCCGCCTGCTTCGCGAACTCGACGAGATGAAACGCATGGGCATCGACAACCTGCGCATTCTGGTGGGTAGCGACGGCGAGCGAGGCGTGAAGACCAAGGTGGAGCCGACGCTGCAGGAGAAGCCGGGCGTATATAACGACACCATCCTGGCGGGACTGGACTATCTGCTGATGGAGATGGGCAAGCGCGACATGCTGGCGGTGCTCTATCTGAACAACTCGTGGGAGTGGAGTGGGGGCTACGGCTTCTATCTGGAACATGCCGGAGCGGGCAAACAGCCGCGACCCGACGACGTGGGATATCCTGCATTCATGGAGGCGATGTCGAAGTATGCCATCAACGAGAAGGCGCATCAGTTGTTCTACGACTATGTGCGCTTCATCGTCGGTCGTACGAACCGCTATACGGGCAAGGCCTATAAGGACGACCCCGCCATCATGTCGTGGCAGATTGGCAACGAGCCGCGGGCATTCTCGACGGAGGCACTGCCCGCCTTCGAGAAATGGCTCAGCGAGGCCTCGGGCATCATCCGCGAAATGGACCCGAACCACCTTATATCGATTGGCAGCGAGGGTGCGTGGGGCTGTGAGAACGACTTCGGATGCTGGGAACGCATCTGCGCCGACCAGAACGTGGACTACTGCAACGTGCACCTGTGGCCCTACAACTGGGGCTGGGCGAAGCCTGATTCGCTGATTGAGCATCTGCCGCGTGCCTGCGAGAACACGAAGGAGTACATCGACAAGCATCTGGCCATTTGCGAACGGTTGGGCAAGCCCCTCGTCATGGAGGAGTTCGGCTATCCGCGCGACGGTTTTTCGTTCGCGACAAGCAGTCCTACCACGGGCCGCGACGGATATTACCGCTACGTTTTTTCGCTGGTGGCTGACAATGCCGAACAGGGCGGACTCTTTGCCGGCTGTAACTTCTGGGGGTGGGGCGGCTATGCCCGTCCACAGCACGAGCAGTGGCAGGTGGGCGACGACTATACCAACGACCCTGCCCAGGAGGCGCAGGGGCTGAACTCGGTCTTCGCCACGGACACGACGACACTAGCCGTCATCCGCGAACAAGTGGACCGTATGAGTAAAGTGAAATAAAAGAGGGGGGAGTCCCCCCTCTTTCATGTATTACTTTTCTTTAAAGCCTGTCACGTTCTTCCAGTCTTTGTGGGTCATATAAACGTTGATGCTGCCACGCGGAATGAAGAAAGTGGGGTAGGCGCCCTTGAACGTGCTTTTCGAGATGGAAGGGGGAGCGGGTGAGTTGAGTGTCACCGTCTTCAGCGATGCGCACTTGGCAAAGGCCGAACTACCGATTCTCTTCAGACCTGACGGCAGATCGATGGCGGAGAGCATCAGACACTCCTCGAAGGCAGAACTGCCAATATCCTTGACAGCCGCAGGGATGTTGATAGTAGTGAGACTAGAACACTTGGCAAAGGCATCGTCACTGATGCTTGTCAAAGCGGGAGGCAATGTGATGTCTGTCAGCATAGAACACTGCTCGAAGGCCTTGCTGCCGATCTTGCGAACGGAGTTGGGAATGGTAATGCTGCGCAGGCTATGACAATGGCGGAAGAGTTCGCTGCTGATTTCAGTGATGAAGCCATTGATAGCCACACTGTCGAGCGAGGTGCATTCCTCGAAGGCACTCGTACCGATGGATTTTACCATATTCGGTATGATGATTTCTTTCAACATCGTACAACCCTCGAAGGCGTGAGCCTCAATTTTCGTCAGGCCATCGGGTAATGTAACAGCAGCAAGGCTCTTGCACTCATAAAAGACTTCGTTTCCAAAGGTCTTTACGCTGTTGGGAATAGTGATGGAAGAGAGGCTGGTGCACTCCTTGAAGGCGTCGTTGCTAAGTTCGTCGAGGGGACCTTCGAGAGTGACGGTGGTCAGTGCCGTACAACCCTCGAAAACACTGGCACCCAGCTTGTTGATGTTTTTAAGCGTGACCTCAGAGAGGTTTGTACAGTCCTCAAAGGCATTGCTGCCTAACTTGGTGACAGTCTCCATCTGGAGATTGGCGAGGGCTGTGCATTTCTTGAAAGCACCGTTGCCAATTTCTCTGATATCCTTGGGAAGCACCACATTGCTAAGCACCTCACAACCGTAGAAGACCTCGTTGCCGATACTGGCGAGATCCTCAGGCAGGGTGACGGAGGTCAAGCTGGCGCAATCCTTGAATGCGTCGGCCTCGAGTACGCGCACATTGGCAGGTATCACCATCGTGGTGAGGGCCTTACAGTCTTCGAAGGCATTGGCCTCGATGGTTCTCAGACTCTCGGGCAGGGTGAGGTCCGTCAGACTCTCACAATCCTCGAAGCACGATTTTCCGATGCTGGTGATGCTCTCAGGAAGAACGACTTTCTGCAGACTCTTGGCACCGGCAAAGAGTTTTTCCGGCAGTTCTCCGTTTTTCGTCTTCAGTCCCTCCTTGCCTTCCACAATAATGGCTTCGGCAAGGTCGACGGAGATTACCAGACACTCGTCGGGATTCTTCTTGTTGGTCTTTGTACGGGTAACGATCTGCTGTAGCAGTTTCAGGTCTTGGCCGTTAAGAGGTCCGCTGATTTTCAGCTCCGCAATGGTAAAGCGGGTGGATTCAGGGAGTTGGGTTGCTAACTTGCCGACAGAGTCGACTTTGATTTCTGCTGCCTTTGCCGTAAAAAGCATTGGGAGCAATGCCAATAGGATAATAATGTGTCGTTTCATATGTTTTGGTTTTAAGTTTTTGAGTTCTTAAGTTTTTGAGTTTTAACTCTATTTCGCTTTGTCTTTACTGCTGCGCTTGTCACGATGATAGGAGCGGTAGTCGTCGAGTTCTATCTCCACATCGGGCTCTTCCAAAAGGCCTGCTTGGGGCAACTGCCACTTCATGTATTTGATGTTCAGACCACGGGCGATCCACATTGACTCGTAATAGGTTTGGATGGAGAGTACCTTGGGGTCAAGATTACCAGGACTTTCTAGGATGTCCCTAGCACTTCCTTGGTGATAGAGGTCCTCGGTCCTATAGAGTATGGGCAGGTGGTTCTTCTCCACCATATACGAGGTATAGGTGAAGAGGAAGTTGGAGTCAGTCTTCAAGTGGATGAAGCCGCCGTCGATAAGGAATTTACGGTAGCGGTTCAGGAACCAAGTGGACGTGAGGCGCTTGCGAGGGTTCTTCATCTGGGGGTCAGAGAAGGTGAGCCAGATCTCGCTGACCTCGCCCTCAGAGAAGAAACGGTCGATGACCTCGATATTGGTGCGAAGGAAAGCCACATTCTTCAGTCCCTCGTTGAGAGCCTGGGTGGCACCAGTCCACATGCGCGCTCCCTTGATGTCGACACCGATGAAGTTCCTGTCAGGGTAAAGTTTCGCAAGCCCTACGGTATATTCGCCCTTTCCACAGCCCAATTCCAGTATGATGGGGTTGTCGTTGTGGAAATACTGCTCGCGCCAATGGCCACGCATGTCAAAAGGAACATGTTCCACTACCGAATAAGGGTATTGGAACACGTTCTCGTAAGTCTCCATGTCGGCGAACTTCGCCAGTTTGCCCTTGCCCATTGATTTTTTTTGTTGCAGCGGATAACAGCGGACTTTTTCAGACAGTTCGTGTGAATCCGCGAAAGTCCGTTGCTATATTATTACTCAATTACAACCGTGGTCCAGCCGTGCTTGTCCTCGATTTCGCCGTACTGAATGCCGCGCAGGGTGTCGAAGAGGCGCTTTGACTGTGGTCCGGGCTTGTCGCCAAACGAGTAGCGCTTGCCGGTGTCGAGGTCGTCGATATAAGAAATAGGTGAAATCACGGCAGCCGTTCCGCAAGCACCGGCCTCCTCGAAGGTCTCGAGTTCCTCCTCGGGAACAGGACGGCGCTCCACCTTCATGCCCAGATCCTCGGCCACCTGCATCAACGATTTGTTGGTGATGGAGGGCAGGATAGAGGTAGACTCAGGAGTGATATAAGTGTTGTTCTTGATGCCGAAGAAGTTGGCAGCACCGCACTCGTCGATGTACTTCTTCTCCTTGGCATCGAGATAGAACTCGCAGGCGTAACCCTTTTCGTGAGCTAGGTTGTTGGCAAACAGAGAAGCAGCATAGTTACCACCCACCTTATATTTACCAGTTCCGAGGGGAGCCGAGCGGTCGTAGTCGCGAACGATGACGTAAGGATTGCTGGAGAAACCACCCTTGAAGTACGGGCCTACGGGCGTCACGAAAATCAGGAAGCAGTACTCCTTGGCGGGGTGAACACCCACCTGGGCACTGGTACCGATGAGCAACGGACGGATATAGAGTGTAGCACCGCTCTCGTAGGTGGGAATCCACTCCTGGTTCAGGCGCACCACCTTCTTCACCATCTCAGTAAAGAGTTCTGTGCTGACCTCGGGCATCATGATGCCGCGACAGGTTGACTGCAGGCGCTTGGCATTCTCGTCGACACGGAAAATGCGTACCTTGCCGTCAGGGCAGCGATAGGCCTTCAGACCCTCGAATGCCTCCTGACCGTAGTGCAGACACGTAGCAGCCATGTGCAGGTTCAGATACTCGTCGGAGCAAACCTCGATTTCGCCCCATTTTCCGTCGCGATAGTAGCAACGCACGTTGTAGTCGGTCTTCATGTAGCCAAAAGACAGGCTACCCCAATCCAGATTCTTCATAATGTTTATATTTTTATTGCTTTTATTGACGATTTGCCCGCAAAAGTACATAAAATATTGCGCTTATGCAACAATTTCGTGTAAAAAATGTCTTATTTCTTGTATTTCTTATTAATTTTGCACCCGAATTTGGTTTTTATGCAATATTTAGTATTAGACGACAATGAAAAAAATGATGTTGATGGCCGCTATGGTGGCCTGTGTCGCTGCTCATGCCAGTGAGAAGAATGACACTACGGTGATAGAAAACGCGAAGAAAGTAACTATTATTTCCAGTAATACCGAACAACGCATTAAGGTAAGAGGTAAAGAGGGTAACAGCACCTACCTTTACGAGAACGCTATCACGTTGAGGGATTCTGCCTATTCGAGGAGCGTCAAGGTGGTGGACGTTGAGAAGTCAAATTGGGATTTGGATTTAGGTATTGGTTATCCCATTGCCGTCAGCGTACCCAGCGGCATGAGTTTTGCACCTTTTAAGTCGTATGAGTGGATACTGGGTCTCAGGTATAAGTATACGCCGAAGAAGGCCTTGCAGAGCTATTCTGTAGGACTTTGGTGCGACTGGCGAAAATATACACTTGATACAAACATGATGTTCGATAAGGATGCAAACAATGTGATTGGTTTGTATGACTATCCCACCAATGCTGACAAAAAGCGTTCTGGTATCTATGTTTTCAGCCTCTCAGTGCCCTTTCTGTTTACGCAGAAGTTGGGCAAGAATAGCGACTGGAACTTAACGATAGGTCCAGTGGTAAACTTCAACCTCTACGGGCGTATTGACAACGAGTTTACGTTGGGCGATTATGAAAATAATATCAAGATTAAGAATGTTGATTACCGTCCTGTAACGGTCGACATCATGTTTATGGCGCAATACCAGCATCTAGGCATCTACTGCAAGTATTCGCCCATGAGCATATTGAAGAAAAATTCGTCGAATGGAGTTGAGAATCCTCAGTTCCAGTCCATTTCTGTTGGCGTGTTCTTCTAATGCCCTCACGAGAGGTCTTTCGGAAGTGTCTACTCCCGTTCGGCCTGAATCTTTTGGATTTCTGCTTCTGTCTTGGTCAACTTGTCCTTGCAGAACGTGATAAGTCGCTGTGCAGTCTTCAGCTGCACAGCGAGTTCGTCTATGTCAAACTCGTTGGACTCCATCTTGCGGACGATAGTTTCCAATTGGGCCAGAGCCTCTTCGTATTTTAGTTCTTCGTTCATATTTTTACCTTTTTACTTTTTTACCTTTTTACCGTTGACTTGATAGTTCCCTTTTCAACTCTTGTCTCAATTTCGTCGCCAGGCTTTAATAGCTTGGGGTCGCGTACGGCTTTCCCGTTGTGCAGCGTGATGCTGTAGCCTCGCGACAGCAGCAGTTGTGGGTCGAAGCCCTGCAGCAGGATGGAAAGGCGCTCTATGCGGTACTTCTGATCGGTGAATCGTCGTTCGATGGCGACAGGCAGCCGATTCTCCATGGTTTCTATCCGATGTCGTGAATCGCTCAGCGTTCGTAGGGCGAGGGTAGGGATAAGACTCATCATAGTGACGATTCTGGACTTCTGACTATTAATCCGCTGGTTGACAGCATAAGTGATGCGCTGGCTGGCATCGTCGAGTCGTTCCAGCACGCGCAGCAGATTGTCAATCAACAGGGCAGCAGCGGCTGTAGGCGTCTTTACCTTTGTGTTCGATACCATATCGAGAATCGACTCGTCGCGGTCGTGTCCGATGCCCGTAATAATGGGCAGTGGGAATTGTGCTACGTTCTCTGCTAATGCCAATGTGTCGAAGCCGCTGAGGTCGGCAGTAGCACCGCCACCACGCAGGATGACGACACAGTCGAAATGAGAAGTGAGAGGTGAGAACTGAGAGGTATGATTACTTTGTAACTCGTAAATCTGGTTCAGGGCAGCGATGATGCTCTGTTCGACCTGCTCGCCTTGCATGATGGCAGGGAATAGCGTCACTTCAAAGCAGAACCCGTATTCGTTGTCTTCCAGCTGATGGCAAAAGTCACCGTAACCCGCAGCCGACTCCGCCGAGATGACAGCAATGCGTTTGGCAAATGTTGGAAGCCGCAGTTCGCGCTGTAGGTCGAAGATACCCTCTTCCTTCAGCTGGCGGATGATTTCCTGTCGTTTGCGGGCCATGTCGCCAATGGTATATGTGGGGTCAATGTCGCTGACAATCCACGAGAAACCGTATGCCTCGTGATACTGGGCATAGACTTGCAACAGCACCTTCATGCCGGCTCTCAGCGGTTGGCCCGTCACACGTTCGAAATAGGGCTTGACCATTCCCCACGTCTGCCGCCAGCATTTGGCTGATGCACGGGCCACAGGCGTGTTCGACAGTTCGTCCTTTTCTATCAGTTCCATGTAGCAATGTCCGCTATTCTCGCGACATTCCGACAGCTCGGCCTCGACCCAATATTCATCAGGCAGAGCCGACTCGATGGCGTCGCGCACCATCAGATTGAGTTGTCGGAGAGAAAGGCGGAGAGTATTCATGGGCACATTATTTGGGTTGTGGTGCGTTATACGTTCCTATCTGGTATGCACGCCAGAAATTGGGCACACCATGTCCGTAGATGTTGTCAGGGTGGACGTGGTTGCTACCCGTCTGACGGACGAGTTCCATGATTTCTTCAGCGGTCTTACCAGGCAAAGCCTGCCACAGACATGCCGTCAGTCCGCAAATGATGGGTGCAGAGAACGAGGTTCCCATATCGTCGATGATGACGCCGCGACCATTCACCAGGCATGCCGGTGCTCCTATGGCGACTACGTCAGGCTTTATGCGATTGTCCTGCGTGGGGCCGACACTGCTGAAAGGTGCTATTTTGTGCGATGTGGCATCCATGATGGAACCCACGGTCAAGATATGGTCTGCATCGGCTGGCACGCAAATCTTTTTCCAGGTTCCCATACCCTGGTTACCTGCCGAGTTGACGAGTACGATGCCCTTGCCAGCCAGCATTGATGCCGAACGACTGATGAATGCCGTGCGTCCGTCGAGCTGCCACTGGTGGTAGGACATGAATTGATGGTCATACTCATGATATCCTAATGACGAGTTGATGAGGTCGCAACCCACGGAGTCGGCAAATTCGGCAGCCATTGTCCAGTAGTCTTCCTCTACTGCCTGCTCTGTCTGCAGGTCTTCTGAGCGCAACAGCCAATAGCTGGCCCGTGGTGCTGTACCCACATAATAATAGGGTGCGTTTATGGCCATAGTCGAGAGCACCTTGGTGCCATGATCCGTCTCAGCATATACGCTGGGCGACGGCGGATATACGAAGTCACGCATGCCGCGAATGTCAATACGCTGGAAGGCAGGAATGAGATTCACGTTCTTGAAACCACCGTCAATGACGGCAATCATCATACCCTCACCACGCATGCCGATGTCGTGCAGACGTTCGCCCTTTACGGCTTTGATTTGTGCTGCTGCCAAGCCATACACTTCGCCCTGTATGCTGTCGCGGTCTTCGAAGTGCTCCTTGTACTTGACTTTCATGGCAGTCGGCGACACTGAGTCAGGGGCTATCCATACCAGCTGGCTGCTCTTGACGCACGGCAGTCGGTCAATCTCGTGTATAATGGTGGTATCTTTGACGCGTATCAGTACGGTGTTCTGCCAACGGCTCTGACCGATAATGCTGACGTTGTTGCGCTCGATGAGCCGAATATAACGATAGCTGACGGGCA
>Ga0310696_10008423_pt1 | contig 12022 bp, 6 predicted proteins | sample AusTroGonzalo_MG_4_FD_203885 | JGI IMG/M metagenome (GOLD analysis project Ga0310696, IMG submission 203885) | Bovine rumen microbial communities from tropical cattle in Woodstock, Queensland, Australia - Gonzalo_02 (v2) (version 2) | ecosystem: Host-associated > Mammals > Digestive system >... | reverse complement strand
GTACCACGCACCCAAGTGGTGTTGGCAATACTTTCGGGATGGGCAATGCTGAGCGAGTCGGTGTAGCCGTTCACCCATGACGGGTTGTCGGTGTTGACGTCCTCGTACTCGTTGGCATCGCCGCAGGAGGTGAGACCGATAGCCAATAAACAATAACCAATAACCGTTGATATGCTGAATATCTTCTTCATTTTTGACAATTCGTTAAATTCGTAAAATTCGTTGTCTTTAAATTGGCTTCTACTTGTTGCGCCAGCGGGCGGCACCTACATTATTATTATAGATGTCGTTGTTGGTGTTCTTGAAGTAGAGGTTCACGTTGTACGTGGTGGTAGCCGTGCCATCAAGTGCATCAGCACGGTGCATGTGCTGGTCGTTGGCAGTCTGTGCAATGTGCGGCGGACAGGGCTGTTCCATCAACTCGGTAGCCGAGATGTCGGCAACCTGTACCTCCAGCGTGCCGTTGAGGGTGGCGTTGCCGTCCTTCACCAGTTTGCCGAAGTTGTTGCTCGTGGCTGTCCAAGGGTTGTTGCTGAAGATAGAGCCGTTGGTCAGGTCGTTGTTCGTCGACCAGTTGTTCTCAAAGTTCAACGTCACCCTGCCAGAAGAGCCATCGGCCATCGTCTGTGTGTTGCGGATATCGGCACCCCACATAGCGAGTACACGCTGGTCGCCTGCCTGCTTGCAGAGTACGAAGAGATTGTTCTTCACATTGTAGACGGAGCCGTTGGGCAATCCGCGCATCTTGAAGATAGAGCCGTCGGCACGGGTGTTGAAGTTGATGAGCGTGTTGTTCGAGAAGGTGATGTGCCACGCCCCTGAAGTCCAGGCAATCTCGCTCTGCTCAGAGAAGAAGGCGGGGAAGGGGCAGTCGTAGAAAGTATTCTCAACAACCTTCATGTCCTTGTAGAGGTTGGAGGCCACGTTCTGTCCTGAACCATGAATCCAGCAATAGCCGCCAGCGCCCTGGGTGTAGTAGCCGCAGTCGAAGAACAGGTTGTTCTTGATGAGCACGTGATTCCACACCTTGTAGTTGGCTCCCTGCTCACGAATGAATCCGCGGACGAGACGCTTGAAGGTACAGTTCTCGATGACAAGTGAGTCGAGCGTCACGGCCATGCCGTTGCTGTACATGTTGAAGAAGTAGTTACCTGTTACACCTCCCAGTCCGGCATTGTTGTCGCCGTAGTTGAATGCCTCGGGGTTATCGAAGTCAATGTCGTAGAAGGCCAGCTTCTTCATGTAGATTTCGCCGCCCTCACCAGCCTCAGGCTGACGTCCGAACATAAACATGGAGTAGGGACCTCCATTCCACTGCTCACCATTGGTAGCCTGGTTGTAGCGTGAGTGCTTGCCAATGCCGCTGATGACACGTGCACGCTTACCCTGAGCCACGTCAGCCGGGTCGGTACGTAGGGTGAAGCCCTTACAAGTGATGTCGTTGCCATCGAGATAGTAGGTCTTGCCGCCCTCCAGCAGGAAGGTCTGTCCCTCAGCGTAGTTGGTGTTGGAGATGAAGTCGTAGAGCGTCGGGGTAAGCGGTGCTGCATGATATTTCTCCGTGGCGAGTGCAAAGACGTCGTCTCGCTTGACATTCTCGTCGTCGGGCAGTCCCATGCTCGATGCTTTGGCGTAGAGCTCGTCATAGGAGAGGAGGATGGGTTCGCCAGGCTGACCATCGGAGCGAGCTGTGCAGGTGTTGTACTTGGCATCGATAGCCACGGGAACACGCGGGTCAATGACGTCGATGACATAGACGGAGTTGGGTGTCAGGCCGTCAATGACAACGTAGCCACGCTGGCGGTCTGCATTGGTAATCTCATAATATTTCCACTTTGCACCCACTGAGCTGTTGGGGTTGTTGGGTGAGGGCTGTACCTGCAGGTACTGGTAACCCAGATTGCCGTCCTCGTCGATGTTGAAGTTCTCATAGTATGCAGAGAGCTTGTCAAGGTTTTCATCATCGATGCTCAGCTTGAGGTCTTTCAGTTGGAACTTCTTATTCGGGTCAGTGCTGGCATTGTATTCCGAGACGTAGGCCTTCAGTTTCTCCATATCGGCATCGGTCAGTCCGAGACCCACATCCTTGAGGTTAGAGTTCAGGTAGACGTGCATGGTCTCCTCGGTGGTCTCAGCCTGGTTTACGTAGACGGCGTTGGGCGTGGCATAACGCTCAGCCGTCTGTATGCCCATATACTCCTGCCACTGGCGACCGTTGCCGTGTCCGTACCAGTTGGAGGCGTGCTCGAAGCTGTTGGGATCGTTGGGATCATTGCGGTCGAGCTTCGACAGTGCACGGATGGCAAAGCGATAGTCGGTCTTGTACTGCAAGTTGGGAATGAGCAGGTCGAGCACGGTAGGTCCGAGAATGGTGTCGACGATGAGGTCGTTGGTGCCCTGTATGGAGGCCCAAGCAGTTGCACCGCCCGTCACCTTCGGCATAAGTGCCATCTGTACCTGATAGCCGGCACAGTCGTTCACACCATACCAATAGAGGTGGATGGTGTTGCCGTGAGGATAGGCACCGTCGAGTCCACAGTTATAGGGATAGTCGGAGCCTTTGCCGCGTGTGTTGTCGCAGATGAACATGGTCATGAACTCCCTGTCGGTGCCGGGTGCGGCAGTCTCTTCATCTTCCTTACACGACACAAAGAGTGCTGAGGAACTCGCAAGGAAAAGGAGCAGTATGCTGTTTAATATCTTTTTCATAACGGTATAGTTTTTAACCTTTTCAACTTTTCACTTTATCACCCTTTTAGTAACCATAGTAGTTCTTGTAGGCACCAGCAGAGCGCTGGATGGCCAGGTTGGGATAAGGGAGAATGTAACGCACCACAGGCAGCTCGCTGGCTTGGGGGATGGTGGAGAACTGCTCCTGTGCCCCGTTGCGTATCAGCCAGATGTTGCCGCCGTCATCGCAACGGATAAATCCGTAGAAAGAGTATTTGCACTGATCTTTCGGCGTGCCGTTGTCAGCATTACCCCACTGGTAGAAGTCGGCCCTGTTCCATGCCTTGGCCGAGAAACCAAAGTTGGTAATCTGGCTGGTGATGGGCTGGCTGGCAGCACGCTTGTAGGCGTTGTAGATGCGCAGGCTCTTGAGCGACTGGTTGGGATAGCGTTGGACGACGCTTCCGGCAGCATTGATGGTGTAGCCGTAATACTGGTCCTTGAAGAAGAGTAGTGCCAGTCCGTTGGCAATGGGCTCGTCGATGTTGTACTGGTGGTAGTAGATGCGCTCAGGGAGGTTGTCGATGTATCCAGCATCTGTAGTGTAGCCGTCGTGCTCATTGATAGCATCCTCATAGCCTGACATACTGCCCACGTTCTGCATGCCAGCTGAATAGTAGCGCAGGAAACTGTAGACCACCTCCTCGGCGTAGGTGTTGGTGCGCACGAGGTCACGCCAGCGTGAGTTCTCACCGGCAAACTCCCATTTGCGCTCGTCGAGGATGGCCTTTTGGAAAGCTTCCTTGCTGGCCTGGGCCTCAGTGATGAAGTTGGGGTCGCCGTCTTCGAAGGCACGACTGTGTACCTGCTGCAGACACTCAACGGCCTTGTCGGTGGGAGCACCGTTCAATTCGTTGGCAGCCTCAGCATACATCAGCAGCACGTCAGCGTAGCGCATGTAGGGATAGTTGATACCAGTAGAGCCAGTGGTGATGTTGCCTAGGGCAGATCCTTCAGACGTCCACAGCTTTGACCACTTGTTGTTATGTACGGTGTAGTCGTTGCGGATATATACCGAATCGGCCAGGTTGCCTTCACTGTTGGTGAAGTAGGAGTAGTACCACAGTCCATTGACAAACTCACGGCGCTGGTCACCGCTACGGAAAAGGAAGCGGTAGAAGGCGTTCAGACGTCCGTTGCCGCTGGTAGCACCCCAAGGACCGACGGTCTCGCTCTCATAGGCAGAGTAGGTGGGACCCTGAATATAACCGATGTTACCGGTCGACTCCTTGGCGAAGGGAATCTCGAAGATGGGGTCGTCGTTGTTGATGACCTGATAGTTACATTCGTTGACAAACACGTCCTGATAACTTTGTGCAAGCTTGTGAGTGCCAGAGAGAATGACGGAGTCTGCATACTGCATGGCGGTGCGGTAGTAGTCCTGCCAGTTTTGCGGACGCTCCATTGTGCCGTAGCTCTTGGAATCACTCTTGTTGGGGCGCAACGAATAGCCGCCGGCAGTCAGTGCAATACGTGCGATGAGGGCGTGTGCGAACTCCTTTGAGCAACGCTCTACAGTGACACTGTTAGCGGTCAGCATGTTGGGCGCTGCCTTCTGCAGATCTTCGATGATGGCCTTTTGAACGTCCTCGCGGTCGGCAACGGGAATGACAAAGTCGCTACCTTTCGTTGAAGCCGGTTCGAAAGTAAAGGGCACGTCTCCAAACATCACTACGAGATCGTGGTAGGCCATGGCGCGCAGACACTTGGCTTCACCAATCCATTGCATAAACTCCGTGTCGGAAGTGTCGTAAAGCGGACTGTTCTCTGCCGACATGATGAACTTGTTGCAATACTCAATCAAGTTGTAGGCTGCTGTCCAGAAACTGTAGATGTTGCCACCCTGGTCGTCGCAGTCGAAGCGAGCGTAGGTAGTGTGCTGGTGGGCATTGGACGAACTGATGATCATATCCACGTCGCTGTTCAGCGTGAAGCGGGTGAAATAGGCATCTCCATAGAGGTTGCTTGACAGCGCCTGGGCGTAGACACCATTGAGGGCGCGATTCACCTCCGTTTTCTGGCTGAACACGAAGTCTTCAGTATAGGCTGACGGCGCATCAACGTCAAGGTAGTCGTTGCATGATGTCATGGCAAGTGCTGCCACTCCGATCAATAAAATGTATTTTGATTTCATAGTCAGTATCTTGCTTTTAGAAGGTGATGTTTGTTCCAAAGACGAAGCCGCGAGCGCGCGGGTAGCGGTTGTAGTCCATACCGCAGGTCAGGCCTGTCTGTACGTCCACCTCAGGATCGTAGCCCGAATAGCCTGTGATGATGAACAGGTTGGAGGTGGAGACGTAGAAGCGTGCCTTCGAGATGCCGGCTTTCTTGGTAAGCTCCTTCGGCAGTGTGTAGCCGATGGTGATGTCATTGCAGCGCAGGAACGAGCCGTCCTCAACGAAGTATGACTGTGTCAGTCGGGTTGTCACGTCAGTGGGGTTCCACAGGGTGCGGTTGGCATTGGCGTTCTTATAGATGTTCACGCAATCATCTACATAATAGAGTTTGTAGAGGATGTCACCCTTCGTGCCGCTCAATGAGCCGTCGATATCGTTGTACTGCCAGCCGTCCTTGAACTTGCTGAGCACATTGTAGAAATTCCTTGAGTTGCCAACCGACGATGAGAGCATATAGCCAGTGGCGTTGTTCACGTCGAAGTCGAGCATATAGGTAAAGTTAGCGGTGAAGTCGAAGCTCTTCCATTGTCCGCTCAGGCCGAAACCGCCTTGAATCTTCGGGTTGGTGTTGCCGATGACAGTGCGGTCATTCTCGGTGATGCGTCCGTCACCGTCCAAGTCCTTGAACTTGATTTTACCAGGCAGGGTGGCAATACCGCTGTTCGAGCTACCGCTGACGTCGTTGATGACGGTGACATAGCCGTCCTCACGCGGAGCACAGTCTTTCGAAGTACCATTGTCGGCAGCTGCTGAGCCCCAAGGCACGGCCTGATAGTTGTTCAGCGGGTCGAAGTAAAACTCGTCGAACTGGTAGAGACCGTCGTAGACGAAACCGTAGATAAGGCCTACCTCATCGCCCACTTTCAGACAGTAGTCGTTGTAGGCCGACTTCCAGTCGCTGTTCTGGTCCCACACCACGTTATCGGTGCCGTTCAGCTTGTCAATCTTCTTCTTGTTGAAACCGAAGTTCACGTTGGCCGTTAGCACGTAGTCCTTACCTTGCAGGATGTCGCCGGTGATGGTGAAGTCAACACCCTTGTTGGTTACTTGTCCGATGTTCTGCATTTGGCTGGTATAGCCGACGACAGAGGGTAGGTCAGAGTTGTAGAGCAGGTCGCGTGTGGTGTACCAGTAGACTTCAGGAGTGATGGTAACGCGGCCGTTGAAGAGGGAAATGTCGGCAGCGAGGTTGCGGGTGATGGTGGTCTCCCACTTGATGTCGCGGTTGGCGAACTTTGAGCCGCCGTTGTTGCCGTAATATTGCTCACCAAACTGCGTTACCTCGCCGAAACCGGGACCGCCTGTCGAGTTGATGGCGTAAAGCTGACGCCACATGTCGTTGCTAATGCGGTTGTTGCCAGAGAGACCGAAGGCAGCACGAATCTTCAGGTTGTTAATCCATTTGATGTCCTTCATGAAGGGCTCTTCACTCATCACCCATGCACCACTGATAGAGGGGAAGTAGCCCCACTGGTTGCCGGGTGCGAACTTCGTCGATCCATCAGCACGGAACGTGGCCGACAGCAAGTATTTGTGGTTGTAGTTGTAGTTGGCCTGTCCAAAGAACGATGCTGTGCGGTCAGGGGTAGAGAGGCTGGTCGTCGACTGGTAGGGCGATCCGAAGCCCATGTTGTTCCAAGCCTCGCGGGCAGTGAAGGCACGAGGGAAGTAGCGATTGGTCATGCTATTGCTCTTCGTCTGCGAGTTGTGTATCTCCTGTCCGAGTAGGAATGACAGATTATGCTCTTCTTTCAGCGTCAGGCTGTAGTTGGCGGTGTTTGTCCACACATAGCTGAGTCTGTTGCCGTTGCCGACAGTTGCCACTGGCTGGTTATTGTTGCTTTTACCCGTGCTGGTTAGTGCACCATAGAAGCGCTGGTTGTCGCTCCAGCTCAGGCCAATGGTGGCCTCTGACCGTAGCGTGAGGTTCTTGATGGGCTTCCACGTCAGCGCCAAACCGTTGGTGTAGGTATAGGAGTGGTTAATCTGCTGGTTGATGGCAATGTCGTTCTTCGGATTGGTGTAGTGGAATAACTCCTCCTCGTCAGGGTCTGCATAGGAAGGATCTACATAACCAAACTCGCGCAGACCATTGGTGGGACGGTACTGCAGTACGTCGATAATACCGCCTGTGCCAATGTTCTTGCCGCCAGCACCTTCGTTGCGGCGGTACGAGAATTTTGGATTGAATTGTAGCGACAGCTTGTCAGAAATTTGTACGTCGGTCTTCACGTTCAAGTTGGTGCGGCGCACACCTGAGCCGAGGATGATACCCTTGTCCTCTGACTGCGTGAGTGAGATGTTGAACTTCACCTTGTCCGAGCCACCGCCGATATTCACGTTGGTGGAGTAGTTGACAGGTGTCTCACCCATCACCTCGTCCTGCCAGTCGTGTGAGGGCAGGGTAGTGTACATGTCAAGGTCGTAGGGGTTGCCGAAGTTGGCCTTGAAAAATTTGGCATTGCTTGAGCGGGTACCGTTGCAGGCGTGCCACTGATACTGGTAGTTGGCATACTCAGAGGCGTTCATCAAATCGAGCTTTTTGGCCAAATGCTGTATGTTGATGTTGCCGTTGAAGCTCACCTTCACATTGCCGGCCTGCGCACTCTTCGTGGTCACCACCACAACACCGTTGCCACCCTTGGCACCGTAAATGGCGGTGAGGGAGGCATCCTTCAGTACGTCGATGCTGGCAATGTCGCCGGGCGGAATGTCGGTGATATTATCCACCTGGAACCCGTCGACGATGTAGAGTGGCTCGTTGGTCTGAGTCACTGAGGTACCGCCACGCACGCGGATATGTACTTCAGCACCGGGCTCACCGTCGACCGTGGTTACCTGCACACCTGAAATCTTGCCTTGGAGTGCTACGGCGGCTGAGGTGACAGGCACTACCTCCAACTTCTTGCCCGAGATGGAACCTACGGAGCCCGTCAGGTCCTTACGAGCCTTGCTGGTGTAGCCCACGACCACCACCTCGTCTAAGGCAGCGTTGTCGTCCTTCAGCTGGATTTTCATGTTGGGGCCAGCTGTGGCTTCCTGCGACACCATTCCGATGTAGGACACCACAACGGTCTTTCCTTGCTGTAGCTTCAGCGTAAAGTTACCGTCAAAGTCGGTCGCAGTAGCGTTCTTGGGATTTCCCTTCTCAACTACGGTGGCTCCAATGACAGCCTCGCCTGTGGCATCAACTACCGTACCCTTAGCTGTGGTCTGCGCATGCAGGTTGCCCACTACTAAGAGCAAACACAGCAGTAGCGCCGTGCGAAAGATACTCTTAATGTTTACAGACATAAATTTTAGTAGTTTTTTGGTTTGTTTGTTTGTAATAATAGAATTTGTTGCAAAAGTACAAAAAAATAAGTAGCCGACAAAGTTTTGCCTCTACTTTTTTTCGTAAACGATTGCGCTCTTTAACAATTCTTCCGCCTCATGACGAGCAATTTTACCGGTTTTTGTGAGAGGGATTTTATTGATGCTGCAATAGTAGCGTGGATTCCATAGGCGGGGCAGTAATTGCTCGCATAAGGGGCGTAGACTCTCAGTGTCTTGCTGTTCTGTCAGCAGTACTACAGCCTCGCCCAAACGTACATCTTTTATGCGCGTGATGCAGAAAGGTGCATTCAGGTGTGGTCGTAGCAGTCGCTCCACCTCTTCGGCCTGAATCTTTATGCCGCCAGAGCAGATAACGTTGTCTTTGCGACCTAGGATGCGGAAGGAGTGGTGAGAGGTGAGAGGTGAGAAATAAGGGGAAAACTCTGCTATGTCGTTGGTAACTAACGGACCATCGTGTACAGCGGGTGCATTGATGACGAGACAATTCTCGTCATTGAGAGATACATCAACACCCTCGAAGGGTGTGTACCATTCACTGGCGTTGGGGCCGTTGAGGCGGCGTAGGGCGATATGCGACAGGGTCTCGGTCATGCCGTATGTACTCCAAACGGCATTAGGAAAGTCCTTCAACTTTCGCTCTAATTTTTCGTCGATGGCGCCACCGCCAATGATGAGGTGCTTAATCTGCATCAGCCGCTTGCGTTCCTCTGTCACCTGTAGCGAATTCCACACCTGCAGGGGTACCATAGCGGCAAAGGAAAGTGAAGAGTGAATAGTGAATAGTGAAAAATTAGCTGCCGCCATAGGATGACTACTGGGCTCCACGCTGATGAGTTGCAGACCACAGGTGAGGGCACGCACCACCATCATCTTGCCGGCAATATAGTCAAGGGGCAGGCAGAGCAGGGCCGTGTCGCCTTCTTTCAGTCCTAGAAAGTTGCAGGTGATGTGTGCTGATGCTTCCATGCGATGCTTCTCCACCAGCAGGGGCTTCGGATTTCCCGTGGAGCCACTGGTATGCACACAGACATACGGACTGTCGTTGTGCCATTCAGCCAAAAACTCTTCTAAGGACATGCTCTCCACAGTTTATCGCCGCGAATCTCTAAAGGCATAGGGATGTTGTCGGTAAATAGCTGGCCAGTGCCTAAACCCTGAGGGGTGGTGATTTCGTTGCCATATACAGAGCTGCAGAATTGTGCGATGGCGTTTAAGCCAACATTGCTCTCCAAGGCGGATGTGATCCACGAGCCGATTTCCATATCGTTGGCAATCTCAATCCATTCGCGGCAGCCAGCCATACCTCCGTGCAACGATGGCTTTAGCACTATATATGCCGGTCGGATAATGTTCAGCATCTGCCGTTTCTGTTCTGGGTCATTGATGCCTATGAGTTCTTCGTCGAGTGCAATGGGCAACGGTGATTCACGGCACAGTTCCGCCATATTCGCCCATTGGCCCGCCTTGATGGGTTGTTCAATCGAGTGCAGGGCATATTGAGACAGTAGCTCAAGCTTATAGAGGGCGTCGCCGTCGTCGAAGCGAAAGGCGCCGTTGGCATCGACACGCAGTTCAATCTCGCGTGGTCCGAAACGCTCACGGATTCGATGCAGCAGCTCTATCTCTTGGTCAAAGTCAATGGCACCAATCTTCAGCTTAATGCAGCGGAACCCCTGCCGCAACTTCTCCTCTATACGCTGAGCCATTTCTTCATAGCTGCCCATCCACACAAGTCCGTTGATAGGAATGCCCTCCTCGCCACGGGTGAAAGGCGTGTCGAACAAAAGATGTGTGTTGAGTGTTGAGTGTTGAGAGAATCGCATTGATAGCATAGCTGTCTCTAAGCCAAATAGCATGGAGGGGTAGGGGCGCAGATCATCGTAGGGGATGATGCCCGTTTGCTCCACTTCATCGCAGAAACCTCGCAACACATTATTATATAAGAAGGGAGACAGGGCATCGCAGCTCAGGTCGGGTAGGGGAGCGCATTCACCTATACCGAAGGTAGCACCGTCAGACACTGTGACCAGCCAGATGTGCCGCTCGGTGTACACGCCGCGACTCGTTCCCGCTGGTTGTTTGAAATGTAATATACGCTCCTCGACGGTTATTTTCATGGTATCTGTGGATACTGCTCGAAGTTGGGCTTGCGCTTTTCCAAGAAGGCGTGGCCGCCCTCCTGCGCCTCGTCGAGGAAATAGTAAAGCATGGTAGCGTCGCCGGCTAATTGCTGGATGCCTGCCTGTCCGTCGAGTTCGGCATTGAGGCCCGCCTTGATCATACGCAGGGCAATAGGACTGCGTTCCATCATCTCCTCGGACCAGCGCACACATTCGTCCTCCAACTCTGACAAGGGCACCACCTTGTTGACGAGTCCCATGTCGAGAGCCTCCTGTGCCGTGTACTGCCGGCATAGGAACCATATCTCGCGTGCCTTCTTCTGTCCAACAATGCGTGCCAGATAGCTGGAGCCGAAGCCTGCGTCGAAGCTGCCCACCTTCGGGCCTGTCTGTCCAAAGATGGCATTCTCTGAGGCGATGGTGAGGTCGCAGACCAGATGCAATACGTGGCCGCCACCGATGGCGTAGCCGTTCACCATAGCGATGACAGGCTTGGGTAGACGGCGTATCTGCATCTGCACGTCGAGGACAGAGAGGCGTGGCACACCCTCGTCGTCGATGTAGCCGCCGCGTCCCTTCACGTGCATATCGCCGCCGGAGCAGAAGGCATGCTTTACATCTTCTAGATGCATGCCTTCAGGCACCTCGCTCATGGCGCCGGTAAGTAGCACCACACGGATGCGCTGCAGCTCGCGGCATAAGGCGAAGGCTTCGCTCAACTCCTGCGTGGTTTTCGGTGTGAAGGCGTTGCGGAAACGTGGGCGGTTAATGGTGATCTTTGCAATGCCGTTATATTCTTCGAAGAGAATCTCCTCGAATTTTCTAATCTCTTTCCACTCTCTTTGTGCCATAAATCATTGATTATTGTGTGTAGCCGCGAACAGGATTCTCGTACATACTGATAGGTATTTTGAACTGCATCATCTCGTCGAGGTTATGCACGGGGTGCTCCATGTCCTGTGGGATGGGCAACTTGGAGAACTGCTGGAAATAGAGCAGGCAGGCATCGCGCCACCACTCTGAATCGCGGGTCTGGATGCGTAGACGGCGCTGGATGTCGTTGAAACGCTCCTCGTCGATGTATTGTTTCATGGCATCCCATTGTGCCAGCATCTGCCGAGCGCCAGTGACTCCATCGGCATATTTATGGCAGAGCTCGTCCCAGAAAGTGCGGCCGCTGTGCATACGATGCTGCCAGGGCACATGGTGGAACCAGGCGAGGTATTTCTCAGGACAGGTGTTGATGTTGTTGTACTGGTCGCACAGCTCCTTGGGATACTGCGACACAGCATCGGAGCCTTTGTGTGTGCGGTCGAAGCCTAATCCCTCACTGTTAGCCTGATGGTAGTAGGCGGGTGTCCAGTCGAGGCGTATGCCTGGCACGGTGTACCATGGCTCAGGGCCGTAGTGGTGGCCTCCGGCAAAGATATGGTGCAGGCCGAGGGGCATCATATAGTTCACGCAGGTCTCATGACTCTGCACCATCAGCTGTGTCATCGGCTTCACAAATTGCTCGTCGCTGGTGAAGGTCTGGCGCAGCCACTCGTCGGCAATCTGCTCGCTCTTCATCGTTGGACTCCACGCCAGTCGGCCGAAGGTGTACCAGTTGGCCTGAGCGAAGTCATGGCCGCACCAGTTCGTGTCATCGCCGATATTGGC
>Ga0310696_10008421_pt1 | contig 12024 bp, 16 predicted proteins | sample AusTroGonzalo_MG_4_FD_203885 | JGI IMG/M metagenome (GOLD analysis project Ga0310696, IMG submission 203885) | Bovine rumen microbial communities from tropical cattle in Woodstock, Queensland, Australia - Gonzalo_02 (v2) (version 2) | ecosystem: Host-associated > Mammals > Digestive system >... | reverse complement strand
TAGTGGCTTGACGGAAACGGAACGGAGAAATGGTCAACACCGCCGACATAATGCGCAACTTGATGCTGAATGCAGGACGTCTCGACGCCCTGCAGAACGCGTCGTTTTCCGCGCAGCAGGTGAACAAGGCGGCGGCGGAGAGCGGCCAGGCGATGGGCTACACGCTCCAGGTGGTGGAAGACCCGATGGCGGACCTCATGGACTCGATGGAGGAACTGTCCTTCCAGTTCGAGGAAAGGGAGATGAAGACGGCGGGGGAGCGCAAGCTTGGCGAGATGCGCGGTCCGCGGAGCGCCTACATAACCGCAGTGGAGCAGTGGCAGAAGGTGCTGCCGGACATGCCCGGCGGCGAGTTCATGGAGCGCATGCTCCGCGGCCTCAGGAACGCGCAGTCGAACGGCCAGATGCCGGACGTGAAGCAGTTCCTCGCCAAGCTCGGCGAGGGGAGCCAGGACCCGTCGCACCAGTTCGCGATGATCGAGATACTCGAGCAGTCGCTGGGCGAGGGCGACGCGGAGCTCAGGGCCATGCTTGCGTCGGCCAAGCGGGAGCTCACGGAGGCGCACGGGCCGGAGATACGCGCGGGCATCAACCTCGCCGAGGAGATAAACGCCCAGGCGAAGGACTTTTCGGAGATGAAGGACCTGCGCGACCTCTACCGCAGCGAGGTGCTCGGGTTCAAGAACCCGCAGGACTGCTTCAGGTCGCTCCTGGCCTCGCGCGGCGCGGGACGCATGGAGGAGTCGGTGGACTTCCTCATCCGGGGCTGCGGCGTGGACCTTGCGAGCGCCTCGCCCACGAAGAGCGTGGAGGAGCTGCACCGCATCCTCGAGGACCTGCAGTGCGTGAACGTCCTGACCACGGTGATGGAGAAGTCCGACCAGCTCGCCGGGAAGATGCAGAGCGTGTTCGGCTTGAAGTGCCGCATGGACGGCGAGGCCATGACGGGGCGCATCATGGAGTTCACGGAGATGCCGTTCGTTGCGGCGCAGAACATCGCGTCTCTCATAGCGGAATGCGGGGTGAACCCGCTTCTCGCGCAGCTTTACTTCTGCACTGGCCTTGTGGGGCTGTTCCGCCAGCTTTCGCCGAGGCTGTTCCAGGACGAGGAGTCGCGGGCGAGGCTTGTGGACGCGGGGCAGGAGCACCTGGACGGGCTTGTGATGCTGGAGGAAGACGCGGAGAGGCGCGAAAAGGAGAAGGAGAGCGCGGCATGACGCCAGGATGGCTAGACAACACGGTGCGCGCCTTTGGAAGGCAGCTCGGGCTGAACTCGTTCGCCATGAACGAGCGCGGCGCGGCCGGCGTGCGCTTCGAGAACGGCCTGTCGCTCGTGCTTGAGTACGCGGCGGAGTCGCTGCTCGTCTCAGTCCGCGTCCCGCTGGCGCCGTCGGGCGACAACATGAAGCGTCTCCTGTCGGACTCCCACTACGCCATGCGCACCGGGCTCCCAATGCACGTGCGCACTGCGTACCTCGCGAGGACGGGCGAGGCGATGTACGTGGCGAGGATAGGCGAGAGGCTCGTGAACGTGTCGGCGATAGAGGGCGCGTTCCGCGCGATGTGGGAGATGGCCATCAGACTCGGGAGGGCCGCGGCATGACGATCGAACGCACAACCCACGGCGTGAACTTCAACACCGGCATCTCGATGGCGGAGTACAACGAGGCGCCCGCCGGCCAGACGCAGGGACAGACCCAGGGCTCGATACTGCCGGGGTCCACCACGGTGTCGGAGGCGCTTGCGGCCGTGTTCCCGAAGGACCCGACGGTGGCAGGGCTGATATTCGGGCAGCTCGCGGCGGCGGGCAACTCGCTTGCGCTGCGGACTGCAAACGGATTCAGGGCCGCCGCCCAGAAGGCGATAGTAAACCTGCGCGGCGCGCATCGCGCGGCGGCGATGAAGGCTGCGGACGAACTTGACGCGCTGCTAGAGGACTCGGAACTCCTCGACATGTACAGGGCGTCATTGCTCGAGAGCTGAGGAAAAGACGGAGATAGAGGCAAATGTTCGATAAAGTCACAAGCGTATTCACCAAGTTCGGCGACCTAGTGCTCGCCGTGCTGGTGGTGTGCATTATCGGCCTGCTGATAATACCGCTGCCGTCTCCGGTGGTCGACCTGCTGATCGCGGTGAACATCTGCATCTCCACCGTGCTGCTGATGCTGTCGCTGTACCTGCCGCGCGCCCTCGCGTTCTCCACGTTCCCGTCTATGCTGCTCTTCACCACGCTGTTCCGCCTGGCGCTCAACGTAACTACCACGCGCTGCATCCTGCTCCACGGAGCGCAGGACCCGGATGCCGCGGGTACGATCATCAACACGTTCGGCAACTTCGTGGTCGGAGGCAACTTCGTGGTGGGCGGGGTCATCTTCCTCATCATCACCATCGTGCAGTTCGTCGTGATCGCCAAGGGCGCGGAGCGCGTCTCCGAAGTCGCGGCCAGGTTCACGCTCGACGCCATGCCCGGAAAGCAGATGTCGATCGACGCCGACATGCGCGCTGGCGCGATAGACCTAGAGACCGCGCGCGCCAGGCGCGCCGAGTTGGGGCAGGAGAGCCAGCTCTACGGCGCGATGGACGGCGCCATGAAGTTCGTGAAGGGCGACTCGATCGCCGGTCTCATCATCACGGCCATCAACATCATCGGCGGCATCCTCATCGGCATGCTGATCTTCGACAAGGAAGTCGGCTGGAGCATCAAGCGCTTCGGCATCCTCACGATAGGCGACGGCCTCGTCTCGCAGATTCCCGCGCTCCTCATATCGATCACGGCAGGCGTTATAGTCACGCGCGTAGGCGAGGAGAAGGCGAAGCCCCTCGGGCAGGACATCGTCAACCAGATATTCGCGCAGCCCAAGTCGCTGCTTCTCGGCGCGGGAATGCTCGTACTCATTGGCCTCATCCCGGGATTCCCGAAACCGCAGCTGTTCGGCCTCGCGGCCGCCACGGGATTCGTCGGCTACTCCCTCATGCTCAAGCAAAAGCGCGAAATCGCCGCCGCGGAGAAGGGCGAGGACCCGCTTGCGGCCGCGCAGCCCAGCACCGAGCCTGGCGCGAAGCCGAAGAAGAAGAAGAGCGGCGACGACTTCGCGATGGTAACGCCGCTGATGGTTGACATCGACGCGGACATCCGCACGGCACTCACCTACGAGGCGCTGAACGACAAGATCATGGACATCCGCCGCGCGCTGTACCACGACCTCGGCGTTCCGTTCCCAGGCATAAACCTCTCGCTCAACACGGGCCTGAAGGACGGCAGGTACCGCCTGCTCGTGAACGAAGTGCCGGTGTCGGAAGGCGCGCTTCGCCCGGGATACCTCTTCGCCCTCGAGTCGCCGGAGAACCTGGAGGTCACGGGCGTGGAGTTCGAGCGCGGAAAGCCGTTCATAACGGGCTACGATACGTGCTGGGTGAAGGATGCCGACAAGCAGAAGCTCGAGGAGAGCGGAATCCGCTACCTCGACGTCAACGGAGTCCTCACCTACCACCTCTCCGGCGTCCTGCGCCGCTACGCGAACGAGTTCCTCTCGATACAGGAGACGCGCCTGCTGCTCGACCACATGGAGAAGGAGGCGCCGGAGCTCGTTCGCGAGGTCCAGCGCGTCCTGCCGATACAGAAGATCACGGACGTCCTTCAGCGCCTCGTGCAGGAGGGCATCTGCATACGCGACCTCAAGCGCATCACGCAGTGCCTCATCGAGTGGGGCCAGAAGGAGAAGGACACCGTGCTGCTCGTGGAGTACGTGCGCAGCGCGCTGTCGCGCTACATCTCCTACAAGTTCTCCGGCGGACAGAACATGATCGCGGCCTACCTGCTGGATCCGTCGCTGGAGGAGAAGATCCGCAAGTCGGTGCGCCAGACGTCGAGCGGCAGCTATCTCGCCATGGACCCGCAGACGGTCCGCGCGATTCTCGCCGTGGTGAAGCGCACCGTGGGAGACCTGGCCCGCATACCGCAGAAGCCGGTGGTGATAGTCTCGGTGGACATCCGCCGCTACTTCCGCAAGATGATCGACAAGGACTACTACGAGCTGCCGGTGCTCTCGTTCCAGGAACTCTCGCCGGAAATAAACATACAGCCGCTGGGGCGGCTGAAGATCTGAACCACGAAACAAAGAACAACCTTTCTCTGAACGCAAATGAACTTCCTGCTAAAGATAGTCGAGGGACCGATGAGGGGCGCGGAAATCGCGCTCGTCACGGGAACCCGCGTGAAGGTCGGGTCGTCCGATTCGTGCGACATCGTCCTTGCCGACGCGTCGCTTGGGGCGACTGCGTTCGAACTCGACGTCGCCGAGAGCTCCGTCACGATGATAACCCCCGACGGCGCCCAGCGTTCCCTGGATCAGTTCGAGGTATGCGATTTCGGGACCACGGCGGTTGCAATCGGTCCGGCCGACGAACCGTGGGGCGAGCTCAAGCGTCCCGCAAAGAAGCCCGAGCCCTCCGCCCCGGTCGAAGGCGAACCTGCCGAGAGCCCGGCGCCGGAAGGCGATTCCGAATCGCCCGCACCGACTCCCTCCGAGAAAGCCCCCGAAGAGGAGGGGAAGAAGCGCGGCGGCTGCGTTGGATGCCTCGTGTCGATCGTTGTCCTGCTGGCCGTCCTTGCGGCTGCGGCCTGGCTTCTCTGGCGCTACTGGCCGCCGGCGCGCGGATACGTGGAAGAAATTCTCGGACAGTTCGGCGAACAGGGCCAGACTGCGGTGGAGCAGTTCCAGGAGTCCGAGAAGATGTCGCTTTCCGACATTGCCTCGCAGCACGGGCTGGAGCTTGCCGACGACGGAGGGAGACCCCTGCTGAAGGGCAACCTGAAGCGCCGGACAGAACGGCTCGCAATCCGCGCGCTCGCAACTGCGGCGGACCCGCAGTGCAAGTTCGACGTCACGGACGACGAAACGCTGCTTGTCAACTCGCAGGAGCTTCTCTTTGCCTACACCGAGGGCGCAATAAAGGCCGTGGCGGCGTCGAACCGCGTTGTGGAGCTCGCCGGCTTCGCGCCCAGTCCGTCCGCGCTTGAGCGTGCCATCCGCGCGCTGGACGCCGACGTCAAGGGCATCGAGCGGCTCGACACAACGCACGTGTCCGTGGGCGGAGTGGCGCCTGCGGCCGTTGCGGAGTCGGCCTTCGTCAGAGAAGTCGACCCCGAGCCAACGGGCGTGGCGAAGACCGCGAAGCCAAAGGGCTCCGGGCGTGCGGACTACCCGATAGCGGGAATCCTCACGCTGCCGTACCCCTGCGTGGTCATGCGCGGCGGGCACAGGGTTATGGAAGGCGCGCAGATCGGGACTGCCACGCTCGAGAAGATCGAGGCCGACAGGCTAATACTGAGCGAGGGCGGCAAGTCGTTCGAGTGGAGGCCGTGAGAGGACGAGGCAAGAGAGTCCAGGAAGCAAGGAAGAGATGGAACTGCTGGAGATAGAGAAGGAGCTTGCGGGCGAGAGCCGCGTTGAGGCGATGGAGCGCTACGACAGGGTGCTCCTCGCCCTCGCGCAGCGCCTGAACGAGGCCCTTCGCGCGGGCGTTCCGCCCGACGAGTACGCGAAGTGCTCGGAGATGCAGGAGGTAGTCACGGTGGCGCGCAAGCTGCTGAGGCTCCAAGTGAAGGATTCGGAGTGAAGCGATTTCAAGCCGGCCGGGTGGTCGGACATCGAAAAACAAACAAAAACAACAAAGAAAAAAAAGGAGCAAAAAAATGGCAGTAGGTGGAGGAGCATCAGGTATCTCCGGCGAGAACGCCGGACTTAGGACCGTGGAATGGGTCGGAACGCAGCTGGCGCGCGTAACGCCGAGCGCTGCCGAGCAGATCCATACCGATGCAGTCTACACCGCGTTGATCAACGCGGCGCAGACGATGGAGAACCGTCTGGCAGAGTCGCTCAAGACGTACCAGGAACACCCGGACGTCCAGGCGAACCTCCAGCAGCTGCAGTACGACCTGCAGAGCTGGAACCTCGCGCTCACGACGATGACGAACATCCAGAAGAACATGGCCGACGCGCTCAACTCGATCGCGTCCAACTTCCGCTAATTCTTATCGATGTTCGACCTGACGGCAGAAGAAGCAAGACTTCTCCTGAAGATCGCCATGATGGCGACTGGGCGGAACCGTTTTCGGTCCGCGGCGAGGATACTCGCCGCGCTGGAGCGGTTCCGCCCCGATCAGGTTTCCGTTGCCACGGCGAAGGCTGTTGCGCTAATGAGCGCCCAGAAGTTCTCCGAGGCTGTGGATTTCATCGATGCGGAAGGGCTGGTCCGGTTCCCGGACTCGGCCATGTTGAAGGCGTTCAAGGGGATGGCCCTCGTGAGGATGGACCGCCCCGAAGACGCACGGAGACCCTTGGAGGAAGCCGCTTCGCAATCGGGCGATCCGGCTGCCGCCAAAATGGCCGGGGACCTTCTGGGGGATTTGTAAGGAGGAAACTAAATGACGGAAATGGCTATAGTCGAAGCCGTCCGCGCGGCAGGAACGGCGCAGAACGCACAGAACGGGATGCAGGCGGCACAGGTCGCTGATCCCGCCGCGGTCGAGCGCTTCCAGGCTGCGATGACGCCGCAGGCACCGTCGGACATACCGTTTGCGGCGCACGTTGCGGCCACGTTCAAGACAGCGGAATCCAACTACCAGGGGATTCTGCACCGCATCAAGGCGCTTACGGAACTGCGCGGAATGCGCGGTCCGTCGGCTGCCGAGATGTCGGCCCTGCAGTACGAGGTGGCAAACCTCTCGTTCCAGCAGGAGGTTGTCACCAACATCGCCAAGAAGGCGAGCGACGCCGTGAGCACGTTGGTCAAGAACGGCTAAGGAGGCATACATGGACATGAAAACTTCAGCCGGAAGGCTCGCACTTGCGGCCGGGCTCGCGGCGACGCTGCTCCTTGCAGGGTGCGAGGAACGGGCGACGCTGTTCTCCGGGCTCGAGGAGAGCCAGGCGAACTCGGTCATGGCCGCGCTCCTGGGCGAGAACATATCCTGCACGAAGACGCCTGGCGACGAAGGCACTTGGAACGTCCAGATAGACGGCTCCAGGTTCGCCGATGCCGCAAACCTCTGCGAGCGGCGCGGGCTTCCGCGCAAGCAGTACAAGGGTGTTGGCGAGGTGTTCAAGAAGACTGGCATGGTATCGTCGCCGTCGGAAGAGAGGATCCGCTTCATGGACGCCATAGCGCAAGACCTCTCCAAGACGATCTCGATGATAGACGGCGTGGTGGACGCCCGCGTGCACGTGGTGCTGCCGGAAAACGACCCGTTCGCGAAGAACACGCTGCCGTCGAGCGCTGCAGTGGCCGTACGTTCACGCTGGGACGCGGACCTGACCGACTCCATCCCGCAGATCAAGGGGCTCGTCAAGAACTCCATCGAGGGATTGGCCTTCGAGAAGATTACGGTTACCGTATTCCAGGACATGCCGCCGAAGAATTGAGACGGAAAGACAGAGGTGACCAAGGTGGACGCGGACGACAGGCAGTTCCTGCTGACGACGGCGTGGCTCTTCGCGAGGCACGGACAGTCGTCGCGCGCACGCGCGCTCTGCGAGGCGCTGGTTGACGCCAACCCGAAGGACGGCGTCTCGGCAGCGGCTCTCGCCGACCTGCTGCTTGCCGACGGCGAGCCACAGCGTGCCCTCGAGGTGATACTGTCGTCTTCATTTCCGAGTTCGCTTACGAGGGTCGAGGCGGTCTTGGAGACGCGCGCGCTGATCGGCGTTGGTCGCGGAACGGACGCCAGGCGCAGGTGGCAGAGGTACATAGAGTCATCCAAGGGCAGAAACAGGACATGGGTTAAATGACGACTCAAGAGGCAAGAGAGCTGGTGAACGGCCCGATGTGGGAGATGGTGAGGAACAGGTTCCTCGCCACGGGCGAGTTCGCAGTGTATCCGCCTGGAGACATGCGCAGGCTTGAGTACCTCGACCCTGCGACCAGGAGGATGATCGCGCTTTGGACCGAGGCCATAGGAAAGGTCGAAGAGTGGAAGAAGATAGTGGATGGCGCACGTGTGCGCGAGCTCAAGGAACGCTATCCGGGCATATATCCCGAGGTGTTCCGCTACCAGGCCTATTTTGCCAAGTACAAGGATTCACCCGGCTGCGAGGACGCCGTAAGACTGCTCCTCAAACTTAAATTTCCGGAGGCGTACGAGCTATGCTGCTGCTGAAACGCAAGACGTTCGACTTAGAGTCTGGGACTCCGCTCGTCAAGGGCGAAGAGGCCGCGATCGTAGCCAAGGCCGAGGAGATACTCGCCGCCGCCGAGGCGGAGGCCGCAAAGATCGCAGAGGATGCCAAGTCTGCCTACGAGGCCGAGAAGAAGCGCGGCTACGACGACGGCATTGCCGAGGGCCGCGAGGAGATACTCCTGCAGAAGCTCGACCTGCTCGACGAGTCCGTGACGTTCATGGAAAGCGTAGAGGGCAAGATGGCCGACATCGTCCTCAAGGCGCTCAAGAAGTGCGTTTCCGAGATCGGCGACAGGGAGCTTGTCTGCCAGATCGTCAAGAAGGCGATGCAGGCCATCGTCCGCAACCAGCGCCAGATCACCGTGAAGGTCGCGCCGGAAATGGTGCCTGTCGTGAAGGAGCGCATGCAGACGCTACTCTCCGAGTTCCCGTCGGTCGCGTTCGCGGAAGTCGCGGAGGACGCGCATCTCTCGGGCACGGCATGCGTAGTCGACACGGACGCTGGAAGCGTGGAGGCGTCGATCGACGGACAGCTCGCGGCAATAGAGAAGTCGATAAGGAAGAACTTCGCGAAGGACAGCAACGGCTGACGGAGGAAATAGGGAATTTAAAACTTCAAGGCAAGACCATCAAATGGAAGGGACGTTCGACTATATAACGCAGGTCCTGGACCGTGCAGTTGAGGACGCGCAGTCCATCGAGGTAAAGGGACGCGTGATCCAGGTCGTCGGAACCATCATCAAGGCAGCAGTGCCCGGGGTGAAGGTCGGGGAGGTGTGCATACTCCGCAACCCGTGGGAGAACTTCGAGGTCCAGGCCGAGGTCGTCGGATTCACGCGCGAGGCCGCGCTTCTCACTGCGCTTGGGCAGATGACCGGCATCTCCGCGCAGACCGAGGTGATCCCCACGCGGCGCGTCCACATGGTCCCCGTGGGCGACTCGCTGCTCGGACGCGTGGTCGACGGACTTGGGCATCCCATCGACTCCGACAGGAAGGGCCCGATCCGTCCCGAGGCGTACTATCCCGTTTTTGCCGACCCGCCTTCGCCGCTGGAGCGAAGGATAATCTCGAAGCCGATTTCGCTCGGCGTGCGCGCGATAGACGGAATGCTCACTTGCGGCGAAGGCCAGCGCATGGGCATCTTCGCGGCGGCCGGCGGCGGAAAGTCAACGCTGCTCGCGTCGATAATCCGCAACACCGAGGCGGAGGTGTCGGTCCTGGCGCTCATAGGCGAACGAGGACGCGAAGTCCGCGAGTTCATCGAGAAGGACCTCGGCGAGGAGGGCATGAAGAGGGCGGTGGTCGTGTGCGCCACGTCCGACCGCAGCTCCATGGAGCGCCTCAAGGCAGCGTACGTGGCCACTTCGATAGCGGAGTTCTTCCGGGACAAGGGCAAGAAGGTCCTGCTGATGATGGACTCCGTCACGCGCTTCGGCCGCGCGCAGCGCGAGATCGGCCTCGCCGCCGGCGAGCCGCCGACGCGCCGCGGCTTCCCGCCGAGCGTCTTCTCCGAGCTCCCGAAGCTCATGGAGCGAGCGGGCAATTCCTCCAAGGGCTCTATAACGGCGCTCTACACGGTTCTCGTGGAAGGCGACGACATGACCGAGCCGATCGCCGACGAAACGCGCTCGATCCTCGACGGTCACATCATCCTTTCGCGCAAGCTTGCGGCGCTCAACCACTACCCCGCGATCGACATCCTCGCGTCCATATCGCGCTGCCAGAGCGCAATCGTTCCCAAGGAGCACAAGCAGGCCGCTGCGAAGCTCCGCGAGATCCTCGCAAAGTACCAGGAAGTCGAGCTGCTGCTGCGCATCGGAGAATACCAGAAGGGATCGGACAAGGCCACGGACGAGGCGATAGACAAGATAGACGCGGTGAACGCCTTCCTTTGCCAGGGGCTCAACGAGCGTCCTGAGTACGGGGAGACAATTGAGAGGCTGAAGAAGTCAGTTAGCTGAGGCGAAGGCAAGGAAAGGAAGACTGACAAGGAATGGCATACGCACTCCAGAGCATGCTCAAGATCCGCGGGATGCGGGAAGACCGCGCCCAGACGGAACTTGCAGGCGCACGCATCGCGCGCGCCAAGGCGGAGCGCGAACTAGAGGAGAAGACCGCGGTAAGGGAGAAGTTCGAGGAAACGAAGGAGGAGCGTCGCGACAGGATATTCGACGCGGTGATAGGCAGGGTGGTGTCGATGGACGACCTCGACCAGGCCCGCGCCGCCGTGAGCAGGATCGACGAAGAGGGCATGCTTCTCCTGGAGGCGGAACACAAGGCAGAGCACCTTCTGCAGAAGCGCGACGAGGAGACGGAGGCTGCGCGCGTGAAGTTCTCGGTTGCATCGAAGAACAAGGCGAAGATAGACCAGCACAGGCTGGCGTGGGAGGAAGAGGACCGCAAGATGCAGGAGATGATGGAGGACGCCGAGATGGAGGAGTTTACCGGGAAGAAAGTAATGGGAACCAGCGAGGACGACGATTCGCTGGACTAACGGCAAAGGAAGTTGCTTTAAGATGGACGCGTTCATGTCAATAGATGCGGCAATGTCGTCGGTCGACTTTGGGTCGACCTCGGTTGTAGCGTCTTCGGCTACCGCCAAAGGCGTGCCTGCTGCCGCTGTCTTGCCACGTGGCACGCCTATGCCGTCTGCAGCCGCCGTTGAGGCGTTCCAGTCGGCCATGGCCAAGCCGATCGCCGACAACGCCGTAGTCGAAGCCGCTTTCGACTCTGCGGTGAAGGCGTTTACAAGGGCCATAACTGCAGCAGACAAGAAGTCAAACGTAATCGTTGAACCATCTACGACCACGCCCCATGCACCAGCAGTTCGCGATGTTCCCGTTTCTGCGCCCGTTGTAGCTGAGCGCGTTGTCGTTGTGGAACAACCTGTCGTCGCGGAGCGAGTTGTCGTCGCAGATCAGCCGGTTGTAGCAGAACGGGTATCTCGCCCGTCCAAAGGTGCAGCAACCATCCAGCCCAGTGTTTCGACCGTTCAGCCTGAATCTGCGCCATCTGCCCCTGTTGCCCCGACTGTGCGACCCGCTGCTGCGCCAGTTGTTCGCGATGTTCCCGTTTCCAAGCATGTAGCCGCGGAGAGCGTTGTCGTTGCTGAACAGCCTGTCGTTGCTGAACAGCCTGTCGTTGCTGAACAGCCTGTCGTTGCGGAACGAGTCGTTGTTGCAAAGCAGCCAGTCGCAGTGGAACGGGCGGCTCGCCCGCTTGAAGGTGCGCCAACAATCCAGCCCAGTGTTTCGAAGGTGCAACCCGATGTTGCTACTGCGGTTTCGGTTGCTCCGGTCGTGCAGCCTGAAGCTGCACCTGTCGCGCCTGTTGTACCACCGATCGTGCAACCCGCTGCTGCGCCTACTGCCCCTGTTGTACAGACCGTGCAACCCGATGTTGTACTAGCTGCGCCTGCTGTTCCTACGGTGCAACCTGATGTTGCGCCAGCGGTTCCGGCTGCTCCTATGGTACAACCTGATGTTGCGCCAGTTGTTCGCGATGTTCCCGTTTCCGCGCCTGTCGTTGCTGAGCGCGTTGTCATTGCAGATCAGCCAGTCGTAGCGGCGCCGTCGGCTCGTCCGCTTGAAGTTGCGCCAACCATCCAGACCAGCGTTTCGACAGTGCAGCCTGATGTTGCGCCAGCGGTTCCGGCTGCTCCGATGGTACAACCTGATGTTGCGCCAGTTGTTCGCGATGTTCCCGTTTCTGCGCCTGCCGCCGCTGAGCGTGTTGTCGTTACGAAACAGCCTGTTGTTGCGGAGCGCGTTGTCGTTGCGGAGCAGCCCGTTGTAGTGGAGCCGGCGGCTCGTCCGCTTGAAGGTTCGCCAACCATCCAGCCCAG
>Ga0310696_10008420_pt1 | contig 12024 bp, 6 predicted proteins | sample AusTroGonzalo_MG_4_FD_203885 | JGI IMG/M metagenome (GOLD analysis project Ga0310696, IMG submission 203885) | Bovine rumen microbial communities from tropical cattle in Woodstock, Queensland, Australia - Gonzalo_02 (v2) (version 2) | ecosystem: Host-associated > Mammals > Digestive system >... | reverse complement strand
CCGATATTGGGGATGTCCCGGCCCGCCTGGGCCCAGGCGGTGGCATAGGTGGAATGCGTGTGTACCACGCCCCCGATGTTCGGGAAGGCCTTGTACAGCACCAGGTGCGTCGGCGTGTCGGAAGAGGGGTTCAACTCCCCTTCCACGACCTTGCCGTCCAGGTCCACGACGACCATGTCGGACGGCTTCATGTTGTCGTAGCTCACGCCGCTGGGCTTGATGACCACAAGGCCGCTCTCGCGGTCGATGGCGGACACGTTGCCCCAGGTGAAGATGACAAGGCCGTGCCGGACCAGATCAAGATTGGCCCGGCACACCTTTTCTTTAAGCGCTTCCAGCATAGACTACCAGAAGTAAATGTAGAACGCGACCGTGAAGGCCAGGATGATGCAGGTGTGGATGATGTCCCAGGTGCCCCAGGAGGCACGGGTCTCAGCTTTCTGCTCAGGCGTAGCCGTGCCGAAGCACAGACCGCGCACCTGCTCCTCCTTCGGTTTCGGGGTGCACAGGGTGACCACGATGGCCAGCACCACGCAGAAGAGGAACATCCAGACGCAGAAGGCGTACACGTTCAGCTCGTTGAAGATGAAGGTGAACACGTTGTGCGCTTCCGGATTGATGATCATGGTGATGAGGCGCGTGAAACCGAGCACCAGACCCACGATGAGGGTCCACATACCGGCCTTCGGGGAAGTCTTCTTCCAGCAGATACCCAGCAGGAACACCGCGGCGATGGCCGGGGCCAGGAGGCTCTGCACGCTCTGGATGTAGTTGTAGAGGCTCTTGCCCATGCGCTGGATGACGAAGATCCAGAGGACGCCGAGCACGACCACCACGACGGTGGCGACACGGCCGATGAGCACGAGTTTCTTCTCGTCGGTATCCGGATGCTTGCGCTTGTAGATATCGATGGTATAGAGCATGGCGGAAGAATTGTACAAGGATGCCAGGGAGCTCATCAGGGCAGCCAGGATACCGCAGATCACGACACCCTTCAGACCCACCGGCAGGAGGGTGTTGACGAGCATCGGGAAGGCGATGTCCGGGTTGGAGACGGTACCGTCGGCCTGGAGGCCCAGGGCGGCGGCCAGGGTCTGGCCGATCTGGGAATCCGGGGTCTTGGTGAGCGCGTAGGCGATCATGCCCGGGATGAGGAACAGGAACACCGGGAGGAGTTTGAGGTAGGCACCGAAGATGGTACCGCGGCGGGACTCCTTCTGGTTCTTGCCGGAGAGCACGCGCTGAACGATGAACTGGTCGGTGCACCAGTACCAGAAGCCGATGATGGCGGAGCCGAAGAGGGCGCCGTACCACGGGAATTCCTTATCCTGCCCGCTGCGCATCAGGTCGGTCATCGTGTCGCCGTACTCGTTGACGGGCTGGGCGTTGCAGATGTCCATCATGGCGTTCCAGCCGCCGAGTTCGCGGAGGCCAAGCCAGAGGATCACCAGCGAGCCGACCAGCAGGATGGGCGTCTGCAGGACCGAGGTCTTGAGCACGGATTCCATGCCGCCGATGACGGTGTAGATGGCGGTGATGATCACGAGGGCCAGGGCGGCCACCCAGAAGTTGATGCCCAGCAGGGTGTTCAGCGCGAGGCCGCCGGCGAGGACGGTCACGGACACCTTGGTCAGCACGTAGCTGGCGAGGGACAGCCAGGTGAGGATGCCGCGGCTCTCCTTGTTGTACCGCTTCTCGAGGAACTCCGGCATCGTGTAGACCATACTGCGCTCGTAGAACGGCACGAAGACCCAGCCGAGGATGAGGATCATCCAGCCCTGGATCTCCCAGTGGGCCTGCGCCATACCGGCGGAGGCGCCGGTGCCGGCCAGACCGATGAGGTGCTCGGAACCGATGTTGGAAGCGAAGATGGACGCGCCGATGGCGATCCACGTGGCCGAACGGCCGCTCAGGAAGTAGTCGCCGGAGGTCTCCTTCTTCTTGCGGGAGACATCCCAGCAGATCCAGACCATCGCGAGGAAGAACAGACCGATGACGATCCAGTCCCAGGACGCGAGGGAGATGCGGTTCAGGTCAGCAACCTGAAGAGGCAGGAAATGTAGCATAATATTACACGTTTAATTGGTTATTTCACGCTGAAGGCGAAGACGCAGTGGCTGTGGTAGGTCTCGCCGGGACGGAGCACGACGGACGGCCACTCGGGCTTGTTCGGGCTGTCGGGATAGTGCTGGGTCTCCAGGCAGATACCCACGCGCTGCTGATAGACCACGCCGCCCTTGCCGGTCACGGTGCCGTCGAGGAAGTTGCCGCTGTAGACCTGGATGCCCGGCTCGTCGGTGTAGACCTTGAGGTCGATGCCCGTCTCGGGGCAGTAGAGCTCGGCCGCCACCTCGTCCATGCTTCCGTTGGTGTCCAGGACCCAGTTGTGGTCGTAGCCGTTGCCGTTCTTGAGCTGCTCGAAGTCGAACTCGGTGATGTGGTCGCCGACCTTGTGGGCCACGGTGAAGTCCATCGGAGTGCCCTCGACAGGGAGAATCTCGCCCGTGGTCATGTACGTGGCGTCCACCGGGGTGTAGCTGGAGGCGTTGACGTAGAGCTCATCTTCGCAGATGCTGTGGTTCGCCGGGTCGCCGGACAGGTTGAAATAGGAGTGGTTGGTCATATTGATGATCGTCGGGGCCGTGGTGGTGGCCTCATAGGCGATATCGATCTTGTTGTCGTCGGTGAGGGTGTAGGTCACGAACGCCGTCACGGCACCCGGGAAGTTGTTGTCCCCCTCCGGGGAATCCATGCGCAGCTTGATGTGGCGCGCGTCGGCCTCGACGACCTTGTAAGGCTGGTACTGCCAGCCGGTCGGACCGCCGTGCAGGCAGTGGCCGAAATTGTTCTTCGGCAGGTCGTACTCCACGCCGTCGAGGGTGAACTTGCCCTGGGCGATGCGGTTGGCGTAACGGCCGATGGATGCGCCGAAGTCGGTCTGGTTATTCTCCGGATAGTAGTCCTCGACCTTGTCGAAGCCCAGGACCACATCCCGCTTCACGCCGTCCTTGTCGGGAAGGACGATGGCGGTGATGCGGCCGCCGAAGTTGGTGACGGTCACCTCCATTCCGGAAGCGTTGCTCAGTTTGTAAAAACGGTCGCCCTGCTCCTTCGTGCAGGAGAAGGCGGCGACGGCGCAAAGCGCCAGCAGGATTAGTTTAGTAGTTTTCATAACGTGTAAAGATAGCTATTTCTCCTGAAAGTGTCAAATCTTTGTGTCCACCAGACGGACTTCGTAGATGCCGCCGGTCTGCTTGCCGGGGTGTGCGACGATCTTCACGCGCACGTTTTTCCGGCCCGCCACCAGGGCGTCGGGCACAGGGAATTCCTCCGTGATGAAGGCGGAGGTGTTCCAGCGCCCGGTGTTGTTGACCGACTGTAACAGTGTGTCATCCACGTAGATATCGAATTCGCGGGTCTTCCACTCACCCACGCCCCAGTACTTCAGGAAGACGGACAGGCCGCCGCGGCCACCGGTCTGCATCAGGTAGCTGAAGGAGCGGCCGTCGCGTGCGTCACGGTAAAAGACATCGTTGTCGTTTCCGGTCACGGAACCGTCCGTTTCCATCCGGTGGTCCGTCTCCGGCTGCTGCTCGCCCGGCTGCACGCGGTCACGGGTGCGGGCGTCGAGCGCCGCGCGCTCCTGCTCCTCGCGGGCCGTCTCCTCCAGGTAGGAGGCGTAGCCGTCGGGGGTCAGCGCCAGCCAGTACATCATGTAGCGGGCGTCGTGGATCTCGAAGAAGGGCTGCAGTTCGCCCTCGACGGGGTTATGCAGCTCCGCGGTCAGGCGGAAATGCAGCGGCTTGCCGGGCACGGGCTCCAGCTGCGCGCCGAGGCCGTCGATGTCGTCGGAGACGAAGAAGGGCGCCTCGGCGACGGGGAGCTTGGTCCCGCTCGCGTACTGCCCGAAGCGGCTGTCGTCCGCGATCAGGTCCTTGAGGTCCTCGGTGCCGGTCTTCATGCCCAGCAGGACGGGACCGTGCATCAGCGCCACATACTGCGGCACGTTGATCAGATGCTCCACGCGGTTCTCCATCGGGAAGCGGATCTCCACCACGTCACCGGCCTTCCATCTGCGCCGGATGCGCAGGTAGGAGGACGGATTCGCGCTTCCGCGCCTGTGCAGGCGGCCGTTCACGCGCACCTCGAAGGCACCCTTGCGCACCCAGCCCGGATTGCGGAGCCGCAGCGTGAAGCGGCCCACCCCTTCCGTGACGCGCAGCATGGCGCTCTCCCCGTACGGGAAATCCGTCTCCTGGCGCAGCCGTATCCCCTTCTCGCGCCAGTACAGCTCGGAAGCGGCGTAGAGGTTGACGTACAGCGCCTTGGTGCCGGAATGGGTGTAGATGAACTGGCCGTACTTGCCGTGGTTCTCCATGCCCGTGCCCACGCAGCACCACATGGCCTCGTTCGGCGCCGAATAGTTGCGGTAATGGCGCGGACGGGCGGAGGTGAAGTAGACGTAGCCGCCATGCTCGGGATGCTGCGTCGAGAGGATGTGGTTGAAGAGCGCGCGCTCGTAGAAATCGGCGTAGCACGCGTCCGGCTCCATGCGGTGCAGGTCTTCCGTGAGTTTCAGCATGTTATAGGTATTGCAGGACTCCGGTCCGTCGATGTCCCGGACAAAGTCGATGCAGGCGTCCGCGCTCGGGAAATGCTCCCGCCGGCTGTTGCCGCCGAACGCCAGGCTGCGGCCGCCGGTCACGTTCTCCCAGAACCAGCGTCCCGCCTCCAGGTAGCCCTCGTCGCCGGCCAGCTCCGCGATGCGCGCGAAGCCGATCGCCTTGGGCACCTGCGTATTGGCGTGCATGTTGTCCAGGATGTCGTTGTGGTCGCGCATCGCGTCGAGGAGCAACTTGTGCGAGAAGCGGCGGGCGCAGTACAGGTACTCCGCATCGCCGGTCATCGCGTACGCGTCCGCGAGCACCTCGTTCATGCCGCCATGCTCGTTGCGCAGCATCGCCTCCATCTGCTCGTCGTCCAGGCCGGCGGTGATCCACACGGCCCAGTCGCAGAAGCGCAGGAAGAGCTCGCGCGCCTGCTCGTTGCCGCTGTACAGCCACGCGTCGCGCAGGCCGGCGAACATCTTGTGCAGGTTGTAGAAGGGCGCCCAGGCGCCGAAATAGCGCCGGAACTCCCCTGCCTTGAAGTCCGTCCAGAGCGCGGCGCTGCCGGGGAATCCGCCCACGTAGTCCAGCCCCCAGTCCGGGTGCTCGCGCGTGTTGGTGTCGGCCACCAGCTGCAGTTCGGAGAGCATGTATTCCATCCGGCGGCGGCACTCGGCGTCGCCCGTCGCAGCGTTGATGGCCATCGCCGTCAGGTAATGTCCGGCCACATGGCCATCCAGGCCGTCCCAGTTGGGATAGGTCGGCGCTTTCGGCTCCAGGCCCGCCTCCTTGCGGTACGGGGCCAGCAGGCGGTCGCAGTCGTACTGCAACAGGGTCTGGATATTGAGGTCGCGCGCATGTTTGAGCGGACCGTCCAGCAGGGTCACGTCCCCGAGGGGGAATTCATCCGCATAGAGTTTGTCCTGAGCGGGCAGGAAGGCGCAGCAGCCCATCAGGGCCAGCAGCGCGGTCAAGGCTTTCTTCATCATAACTGGATTGTTTGGGCGGAGCCGTCATAGTTCAGTTCGCGGACGGCGCCGTCGGGCGTCACCACGCGGAAGCGGCGCTGCTGCAGCATGCCCGGGAAGGCACCGCTGCGCGCGCCGACCGTCAGCGTGCGGCCGCGGAGGGTAAATTCGATGGTGGAGCAGGCTCCCTGCTCATAGCGGTAGCTGTCGCCCTCGTCTTCATAGAGGACGAAGCGGCCGTCGGCGCCGGGATAGACCCGGATTTCCAGGTCATCCCAAGGCTTTTCGCCGGTGTATTGCACGTCCGGGCCGATCGGAATGATGGCGCCGGCGCGGGCGAAGAGCGGAACGCTGTCGAGATGCGTCTCGCGCGTGACCGTCCGACCGCCTTTCAGGCGTTCACCGGTCGCGAAATCATACCAGTCGCAGCCCCTGGGCAGGTAGACCTGCGTGCTGCGGGCCGCGGCGAAGTCCACGGGCGTGGCATCGTAGGCAACCTTCTCCGGCGTGTACTGGGCGTGCACGACGGGCGCCACGAGCAGTTCGCGGCCGAAGAGGAACTCGTCCGGGCAGTTCCACACGGCCTTGTCGGCCGGGAAATCCATCACCAGCGCACGCTGGAAGGTCCCATCGGCCGCCGTAACCTCGTGCGCCACGGAATAAATGTACGGCAGCAGCGCGTAGCGCAGGCGGATGATCGCCGCGATGGCGTCATAAACCGGCTCCCCGGGCGCGCCGAATTCCCAGATTTCGCGCCGGGAGCTCTCGCCGTGGCTGCGCATCATCGGGCAGAAGGCGCCGTACTGCAGCCAACGCACGTAAAGCTCCTGGAAGAGCGGATTGCGGGCGCAGCTGGCGTCGCCGTAGATGCGGTTGTAGCCGTTCGGGAAGAATCCGCCGCAGTCGGAGTTGAAGTTCGGATTGCCCGTCAGGGCGAAGCCCAGTCCGGCCGGAATCTGTGCGCGCAGCGACTCCCAGGAAGAGGCCACGTCGCCGCTCCAGGTGTTGGCGCCGGTGCGCTGCTGGCCTGCATAGGCCGAGCGCGTCAGCACCATCACACGGCGGTCGGAGACCGTCCGCTGGTTGTCGAACACGCCCTCGACCGACTGGATCGGGAAGGCGTTGCGCACCTTCCGGAACGAGCCGACGCCGGTCTCGAAGTCCAGGTCGCTCTCCTTGAAATTGTGGTGGTCCGGCTCGGTGGAATCCATCCACCAGGCGTCGATGCCCATGTTTTCCAGGCGGAGCAGGTTCCTCCAATAGATGTCGCGCGCCTCCTGCGAATAGGGGTTGTAGGGCTTCACGCCCGAAGGGTAATCCATCCGTGGCGGCCAGTCGGGCAGGCCGGAGCGCGGCCAGGTCTCGAAGTCGAACAGCAGCCCCTTGGCCGCCAGCTCGCGGTATCCCTTGGTCATCGGGCCGAAGGAGGCCCAGATGGAAATCATCAGCCTGGCATGCTGGGCGTGCACTTCGTCGATCATCGCCTGCGCGTCACGGAAATCGTCGTTCAGGAACTCCATCGCGTTCCACAGGTAGTTGTTGCCCCAGTACTGCCAGTCCTGGATGATGCAGTCGATGGGGATGTTACGCTCGCGGTAGCCGTGCAGGGCGTCCAGCAGCTCGCGGCTGCTCTTGTAGCGCTCGCGGCTCTGCATGAAGCCGTAGCTCCACAGCGGCAGCATCGGCACGCGGCCGGTCAGCGCGCGCATCCCCGCGATCACGCCGTCCGCATCGCCGCCCCAGATGAAGTAATAGTCGATGGCCTCCCCCACCTCGGATTCGAAGTGCATGCCCGATGCGTCGTCGCGGAAGACGGTCGGAGAGGGATTGTCCCAGAAGATGCCGTAGCCCTTGACGGACTGCACGACGGGCACGAAATCCTCCGTATTGTCCTGGATCATGCGGCGCGTCTTGCCGCGCAGCGACAGGGCGCCGTCCTGCAGGATGCCGAGTCCGTAGAAGGGTTCGTCCGCCTCCGGCAGGAAAGTCTGGCGCAGCCTGTTGCAGCCCTTGTCCAGGCCTTCGGCGATCGGTTCCAGCCCCCAGGCGCCTTCCTTCAGCAGGAGCTTGCCCTTCGGGGAATAAAAACGGACCGTGCCGTCGTTCGCCACGGCGACCTTGAGCGCGCCGCTGTCGTACGTCGTGACGCCCTTGGCGGCGGAGGTCCTGACGGGGACCTGTTGCGGCGTGGCGGTCACGGCGAAGCTTTTCGCCGGCGCCGCGGCGCCCTTGACGATCCGGACGGTCGTCGGGGAATAGAACTGGACCGAAACGCCCTCCTGCGCCCCTGCAGTGAGGGTCGCAGCCAGCATCAGCATCCAGCAGAAAACAGTTTTGTTCATATGGCAAATTGGTTATTATTTCTCTTTTCGGCGGACGATCTTCCAGCCGATGACGGCCATGAGGAAGGACATCAGGGGCGAGATCATGCAGAAGAAACAGAAGGGGGCGTAGGCCAGCGTGGAGACGGAAAGGATGGTGGCCTGGGTCATGCCGCAGCTGGACCAGGGGACCAGCGGCGAGGTGACCGTGGCGGAATCCTCGACGCTGCGGCTCAGCAGCCGCGCCTCATAGCCGTCCTTCTCGTAGGAATCGCGGTAAATATCCGAGGTCAGGAGAATGGACAGGTACTGGTCGGACACGATACCGTTCAGGACCGTACCTGTGACCACGGTGGAGCCCACGAGCCCGGCCCGGGTGCGCGTGAGCGGCCGCAGGATGCGGGACAGGTCGTCGATCATCCCGCTGGAACGCATACAGCCGCCGAAACACATCGCACAGAGGATCAGGAACACCGTGTTCAGCATGCCCAGCATGCCCCGGCTCGTGACGAGCGGGTTCACTTCCGGGCTGCCCGTGTCCAGCGACACCGTGTCGTAGACCATCCGGACCGTCCCCGTGAAAGCGAGCTTGAGCGGCGACCCGTCCGTGGCTTCCGCCCCGATGCCGCGGACCACATCCGGCTGGAAGATCAGCGCCGCGGCGGCCGCCACGACCACCGACAGCGCCAGCACCACGATGGCCGGTTTCTTCTTGAGAATCAGCCAGACGGTGAAAGCCGGCACCAGCAGCAGCCACGGGGTGATGTGGAACTGCGAGGACAGCACTTCCGAATAGAAATCCATCTGCGCGTCCGGCACCCCCGCATGCGTGAGCCCGAGGACCGTAAAGATCAGCAGGGTGATCGCAATCGACGGCACCGTGGTCAGGTACATGTAGTGGATATGGTCGAACAGGCCCACCCGGTTGATAGACGAGGCCATGACGGTCGTGTCGGACAGGGGCGATATCTTGTCTCCGAAATACGCTCCGGAGATGATGGCACCCGCCGTCATCGCATCCGAAAAACCCTCCGCGTGGCCGATGCCGATCAGCGCCACACCCACCGTGGCGATGGTCGTCCAGGACGAGCCCGTCATCAGGGAAACCACCGCGCAGAGCACGCAGGACGTCAGGAGAAAGACCTTGGGGTGGATGAGCTGGATGCCGTAGCAGATGAACGCCGGCACCACCCCGCTCATCGTCCAGGTGCCGGAGATGGCGCCGATGAGGAACAGGATGATGATGGCCGGAGCCACCTCCCCCAGGTTCCGGGCGATGGCCGACTCGAAGTCCTTCCACGGACTCTTGTAGAGCCATCCGGACAGGGCGATGCAGACCCCGGACGCCACCAGGAGCGACACCTGGGAGGCACCCAGGATGGAATCCGCCCCGAAGATGGCGATATCCAGGGCCAGCAGGGCCGTCAGAATCCCGATGGGGATCAGCGCGACCAGCGTTCTCTTGGCGGGCGACAGCATCCTACTCCTGGTGGAACCAGTCGAAGTCGGCGTGGCCGCCGAGGGTCTGCGTGGAATAGCAGTAGAGGGCGCTGCGGTAGCCGGTGAAGTAGTCCAGCGAGAAACGCATCTGCAGCGGAGTGTCCAGCTCCGTCCAGACCGCGCCGTCATAGCTGTAGCCCAGCCAGGCCTGGTCCTTGTCGAAGTCGTAACGCACCCGCAGCATCACCTGGTCCCATTCGGCAGGCTCGCAGAGCAGCTCCTGCTGCACGCGGGTCATCGTACGGCCGGGGCCCCGCTGCGCTCCCTCATGGATGGCATAGAGCTCCAGACCGGTCTCCGTGCGGCGCAGGCCGATGTCGCCCCGGTTGCTCTGGAAGGCGCTCAGACCCGCAAAATCGCCGGGCTGCAGGCCGGAGGCGTCCAGCAGCACGGTGCTCGTGCACTGCGGACCTACGGTACGCTGGGTCAGGGTGTTGCGCGCGTCGGGCAGGCCCGTGGCGAGCTGTCCGGTGGTCAGGCGCAGCCAGCCCGGACGCTCGGTCAGCGACCAGCAGCCGTCCAGCGGCTTGTGGTTCCACTGCCAGACCAGCGCGAGCCGGTCGGAATCGAATTCGTCGGAGGCCCAGGTATAGCTCTCCCCGTCCGGTGCGAGGTTCACCTCGAACTCCTTCACCGGAACGGTGGCGTCGCCCAGGATGGGCCAGCCGTCCTCCCAGACCAGGGGCTGGAGCGTCGGGATGCGGCCCACGCCGCCGTGGTCCTGGAACATCATCGCGTACCAGTCGCCGCGCGGCGTGTCGAAGATGGCGCCCTGCGCCACACCGTCGCCGCGGCCGTCGAAGGCCCCCTGAAGGATGGTCTTCGGCTCATATTCGCCCAGCAGGGTCTTGCTGCGCCAGCAGGTCTCCGTGCGCACGCCGCCGGCCGGCCAGTCGATCACGAGGACGTAGTACCAGTCGCCGATATGGTAGATGTGCGCACCTTCCGCGCGCAGGATATAGCCCTCGCGCGGGCTGGTGAAGAGCACCTGGTCCACCCCGCCCTCCTGCACGCCGCTCAGGTCCGGCTTCAGTTCGGTGATATGGATCTCGCCGTTGCCCCAGACCACGAACACGCGGCCGTCCTCGAAGAGCAGCGAGGCGTCGTGGAAGGGCCGGTCGATGACGCTGCGCGTCCACGGCTCGCCGATCTTCGGCGTAGAATAGATATAGGTCTTGCGCTGGTCGTTGGCGATGAAGAGCGCATACCAGCGGCCGTTCTCATAGCGCAGCGAAGTCGCCCACTGGCCCTTGCCATAGGCGTTCGCGCCGTTCCGGAGGTTATAGACGTCGTCATCCTCCAGGCAGTCGTAGACATAGTCCACGATGCGCCAGTGCACCAGATCGCGCGAATGCATGATGGGCGCGCCGGGGCAGTAATACATCGTGGTGCTGACCATGTAGTAATCCACCCCCACCCGGACCACGTCATTGTCCGGTATGTCGGTGTAGGTCAATGGGTTGACGCACAGCGTCGTCGGTTTCGCGCAGGCCGCCGCCAGCAGGACGGCACAAAGCAACAGGATACGTTTCATCGGTTATAATGTTGGTTTTATTTCATGGTCCACCATTCCCATTCGAAGCCGCCTTCCGTGAAGACGAAATACAGGTCATGTACACCCTTGGCACCATTCAGGCGCCCGTTCTGCTGCTTCCAACCGCTGCCGGGCTTGAACTTCAGCGTACCCGCCAGCGGGCCGTCCGCACTGTCCAGGTGCACTTCGATGCATGCGCCCGCAGGCGCCTGCACGCTCGCTGTCAAGGATTTGGCGCCACGGGCACCGAAATCCACCCCCTTCACCAGCAGGTATTCGCCCGCGTCGATGTCACTCACCACGATCCCCTGCCCCGCGTCCTTGCGGGTCTTCAGGCCATACCCCCAGGCCATCGTCGCGGCCGGCACCCGTCGATACGGGTTGAAAGGCTCTATCTGCTCCTGCACGTTGTCCATCCAGTACGGCACTTTGCGGATGGAGCCGTCGGCCTCGTAGTACATCGGAGCGGCAGACACGCTCCGCTGCTCGGCGTGCTTGAAAGTCTCCAGGTGATGGAGATCGTAATTCAGGCCGAAGATATAGGACTGTCCCTTGTAGTCGATGATGCCGGGATGGTTGCCCCGGGTGCGCCAGGTGCGGTCCATGATGTGGCCCATCGAGCGCCAGGGGCCCTCCGGGCTGTCCGCCATCGCGTAGCCGATACCCTCCGGGCAGCAGGTCGAAGCAAAGGCGAGATAATAGTGGCCGTCATGCTTGTAGAACCAGGGACCTTCCTGGTAATGCGCGATCTTGTAGTCCAGCATGTGGATGGGACCGTCAAGCGAGATCATGTCCTCGTTCAGCTTCGCCCAATAGACGTTCGGATTGCCCCAGTACATATAGGCCTGTCCGTCGTCGTCGATGAAGACCGACGGGTCGATGTCGTACCAGTGCTCCTTCTGCCACACCAGCGGCTCCCCGAGCGGGTCCGTGAAGGGCCCGAAGGGCGAATCCGCCACCAGCACACCGATGCCGTGGCCGTGGATCGGGCAGTACATATAGAACTTCCCGTTCCGTTCTACCACACACTCGGCCCAGGCGCCGTTCTTGCCCTCGTACCAGGCGAAATCGTCCAGCGAGGCCACCGCGCCGTG
>Ga0310696_10008419_pt1 | contig 12025 bp, 7 predicted proteins | sample AusTroGonzalo_MG_4_FD_203885 | JGI IMG/M metagenome (GOLD analysis project Ga0310696, IMG submission 203885) | Bovine rumen microbial communities from tropical cattle in Woodstock, Queensland, Australia - Gonzalo_02 (v2) (version 2) | ecosystem: Host-associated > Mammals > Digestive system >... | reverse complement strand
GAGGCTGAGGTCGCGGTTTTCGAGCTTCTTCATGTAACGCATCATGTCGGTCTCGCTGCGGTACTTGAAGAACATCGGGGCCTGCATGAACTTGGAGGTACGCTGCATCTCAGTCGGGATGCCGCTGAACTTCTGGCAGTTCGGGTCACAGACCAGCTCCTCATGTTGCTTGCCGAGGGCTTCGGCGACGACAATACCAATCTCGTTGATGTCATCGCGGCCAGTAGTCTCATCAAGGCTGATGCCAAAATGCTGCTTGTCGATGATACGGAAGTTCATGCCGTGTTTCTCGGCGGCTTCCTTCACCTTGCAAGTGCAAGCACCTTCGGGCAGTTCGAACAACAGCGTGTCGAAGAAGTGCTTGTTGAGTTGCTTCACGCCGAGCTTGGCCAACTCTGAGGTCAGCTTGCCGGCAAGGCAGTTGATATGATGCGCAATCTCAATCAAACCCTCCGGACCATGATACAGGGCGTAGAAGCCCGACATGATGGCCAACAGAGCTTGAGCCGTGCATATATTAGAGGTGGCTCTTTCGCGCTTGATGTGCTGCTCACGGGTCTGGAGAGCCAGACGGTAGGCGGGATTGCCAAGTGCGTCGATGCTGATGCCGATGATACGGCCGGGCATCTCACGCTTGTAGGCTTCGGTGGTGGCGAAGTAACCGGCATGTGGACCGCCGAATCCCATCGGCAGACCGAAACGCTGGTTGGAACCAAGCACTACGTCAGCACCCCATTCGCCGGGAGGCGTGATAAGGGTGAGGCTGAGCAGGTCGGCGGCAACAGCCACCTGCATACCTTTTTCTTTCCATGCGGCGACCTTGGCGCGGTTGTCTACGATCTCACCGAACTGGTTCGGGCACTGGAGCAGAATGCCAAAATATTCTTCACTGCAATCGAACTTGTTGACGTCGTCCACCACGACCTCAATGCCCTGGAAGTGGGCACGGGTCTTGATGACTTCGATGCTCTGCGGGAACACGTCGTTGGCGACAAAGAACTTCTTCACGCCAGCCTTCACTTGGGCGCGGCTGCGGGCGTGCCAGAACATGAGCATGGCCTCGGCAGCAGCGGTGCCTTCGTCGAGCAAACTGGCATTAGCCAAAGGCATGGCGGTGAGGTCGCTGATGACGGTCTGGAAGTTCAAGAGGGCTTCGAGGCGGCCTTGCGAAATCTCAGCCTGATAGGGGGTATAAGAGGTATACCAGCCCGGATTTTCCAGGATGTTGCGCATGATGACGCCAGGGGTGATGGTGTTGTAATAACCCAAGCCGATGTAGGTGCGGAACTGTTTGTTCTTGGCACCCAAGGCCTTGAGGTGGCTAATCACCTCGTATTCGTTCATGCCTTCGCCGATGTTGAGGTCTTTCGGCAGACGGATTTCGGGAGCAATGATTTCGTCGACAAGTTGTTCTTGCGATTTGACGCCGATGACCTTGAGCATCTTCTCAGCATCCGATGCGGTCGGTCCGTTGTGGCGTTTGATGAAGTTGTTTCTAATCATAAATGTTTGAATTATAGATTGTTACTTGATTTCTTTAAGCTTGTTTTTTAGTGCATCGATAGTCTCGATGGATTCGATTTCCTTGGCTGGGACTTTGCGGAGTTTTGCACTCCAATCCTTGTAGGATGGATAGTCCTTCAGAACGGTAAAGCGCAGATAATCAAACTCTTCTCCGCTGACCTTTCCTTTGTAATTCTTATAAAGTCCGTCATAGGAGTCCATGGCCATCTCCCGTTGATGGATCAAAACCCAAAACTCCTGTTGGAAAAGTTGGTTATCATCGGCCACAGCGGGTTGTTCGGGTTCCAGAACAGGCTCGTTGGTTTCTGTGATTTCCTGAGTTTCAACAACTTGATTTGCTTCAGGAAGAGTATCCAGAGGAAGAGCCGAAAGGGTGTCGCTGTCGAAAATCGTATCGGCAGCCACCACCATCGTTTCTGTCGGGCGCTGAGGCTCTTTGAGGGTTGGTTTCTTGGGCTTGAAAACGCCGATGGTCAGAACGGTGATGATGCCGATGATGGAGCCGGCGATGAGAACCCAAATCAGGACTTGCAGCGCCGTCGTCATTCTTTCTTTCAGCGGTTCCTTTTCGTATTGGGCGATGAGCTTCCCGTCATAAACCTGATTGTCGGGCAACGGCTGGAAGATGAATTTTTTGAAAACATACCCTTTTGGAGGAATGATGTAGTCCTGCACGTCGCGACCGTCCTCATAAATCGAGTAGGGGCAACCATCCAGTTTTTCGCCTGGACCTGCATCCACACTGTAATGTTTTTCATTAACTTCAAACATGCCAAAAATCAATTCAGGGTCTTGTTCATCGTAATGTAATCCGGATAGGAAAGTAGCTGGTTTCCAATGGTGATATAGGGCTTCACCTTAAGTCCTACATTAACTGGGTTGCTGCTGGCACCGGCCAACTTGAAGGCTAAGTTCACGATGGCATCCGCCGACTCGCCGCTAAACAGTTGGAAGAGGTCGGTGGTGATGGGTATCGTGACGACGTTGCTCGAATTGGCAGGCACGTTCACGGCTTGGTTCATCGTCGTGCTGATGACCTGTTTCCCGTTGAGCGTCAGGATGTAGTCCATCTTGGCCATCGAAGCGGCGATGGAGTTGGGGTTGCTCACGTTGACGTTCACGTTGAAGGTCACGGGCAGCGTCTTGCTCATGATGGCATTGGTGAGCGAGAGCAGTTGGGTGACGTTGAGGTTGTCTTTTGTCATGCCCTTGCTCAGGTTCATGCCCAGCATCTGTATGTTGTTGACACTGTTTAAATTGAAGTTGCAGTTGGCGAAATTGGCCACTTGGGCCACTTGGGTCAGCACTTCACACGAGGCCAATCCCAAAGTGACGAACAAGATGATAAAGGTTTTCTTTAGCTTTGGCATATTGTTATTCTTTTTATTTTCAATAATTTAGAGCGAAGCATGGATAATAAAAGCCCTATGCTTTACGAAATGCAATAATACAAAAAAGTCGGACATATAGCCCGACTTTGAGAAAAAAAATCTTTGCCAGTTGTAAACACGAATTTTCAGGAATTGAATTGATGACAATTCGTGTAAATTCACTTTATTCCTCTCGACGCGAAGCGCGTTTACGCTCCAACTCGTCGAGGATGATCTTGCGCAAGCGCAGGCTCTTGGGCGTCACCTCAAGATATTCATCGTCGCGGATGTATTCCATGTATTCCTCCAACGAGAAACGCACGGGCGGAATGAGGCGGATGGCCTCGTCGCTGCCAGAGGCACGCACGTTGGTGAGGTGCTTGGTTTTGCACACATTGATGACGATGTCGTTGCTGCGCGTGTTTTCGCCGATGACCTCGCCGGCATATACGTCTTCATTCGGGTTGACGAAGAAGGTGCCGCGGTCTTGTAGCTTCCAGATAGCGTAGGGGATGGCTTGTCCCGTCTCCATCGAAATCAAGGCGCCGGTGTTGCGGGTTGGCATTTCGCCCTTCCAAGGCTCATAGCCCTTGAAACGGTGCGAGACGATGGCCTCACCCTCAGTGACAGTCAACAAGATGTTTCTCAGGCCGATAAGTCCGCGTGCAGGGATGTCAAAATCGAGGCACATGCGGTCGCCCTTGGGTTCCATCTGGGTCATCTCGCCCTTGCGCGCACTGACTTGCTCGATGACGCGACCCGAGAAGTCTTCCGGCACAAGGACGGTGAGGGCTTCGACAGGCTCGCATTTCACGTCGTCGATGTACTTCACGATGACCTTGGGCTGACCGAGTTGGAACTCATAACCCTCACGGCGCATGGTCTCAACAAGGATGCTCAAATGCAGAATGCCACGACCGTAAACCATCAGAGAATCAGGCGAATCGGTGTCTTCGACTTTCAAGGCAAGGTTCTTCTCTGTTTCCTTATAGAGACGTTCGCGCAGGTGGCGCGAGGTCACGTATTTGCCTTCCTTGCCAAAGAACGGCGAATTGTTGATAGTGAACAACATACTCATCGTGGGCTCGTCCACGTGGATGGGCGGCAACGGCTCGGGGTTCTCGTAGTCGGCCACGGTGTCGCCAATCTCGAAGTCGTCAATGCCCATCAGCGCGATAATATCGCCAGCCTCGACGGGCTTCTTGGTGCGTTCTTTGCCCAGACCTTCAAAGGTGTAAAGTTCCTTGATGGTGGAACGGGTTACAGAGCCGTCGCGTTTCACCAAAGAGACATTCATACCTGCCTGTAACACACCACGTTTCAGACGGCCCACGGCGATACGACCCACGTAGGAACTGTAGTCCAACGAGGTAATCAACATCTGCGGCGTGCCTTCCTCAAACTTCGCGGGCGGAATGGTGTCGATGATGACATCCAAGAGGTAAGAAACATTGTCGGTGACGTTGTTCCAGTCGTCCGACATCCAGCCTTGTTTCGAGGAGCCGTAAACGGTCGGGAAGTCCAGTTGGTCTTCGGTTGCGCCGAGGTTGAACATCAGGTCGAAGACGGCCTCTTGCACCTCGTCGGGACGGCAGTTGGGCTTGTCGACCTTGTTGATGACCACGATGGGCTTCAGGCCGAGTTCGATGGCCTTCTGTAGCACGAAACGGGTCTGTGGCATGGGGCCTTCGAAGGCATCGACCAACAGCAAAACGCCGTCGGCCATGTTAAGCACGCGCTCCACCTCACCACCAAAGTCGGCGTGGCCGGGAGTATCGATGATGTTGATTTTCACATCCTTGTAGCGCACCGAGACATTCTTCGAAAGGATAGTGATGCCGCGTTCGCGCTCGAGGTCGTTGTTGTCCAAAATGAGTTGGCCGGGAGCCTCGTCCGATTCCTTGAAAAGTTGAGATTGGTAAAGGATACGGTCCACGAGGGTGGTCTTACCGTGGTCAACGTGGGCAATGATTGCTATATTTCTGATATTCTGCATTTTAGTAAGAATTGCTGCAAGATTTGAAGGTGCAAAATTACAAAAAATCGCTTTAATGGAATAATTTTGGTAACTTTGTCTCACGAGGGTTCAAATAGCAAGTATAAAAAAGACGAGGCGACCGAAGTCGCCCCGATCTTGATGTTTTCACAACGGAATAATCCTTATTGTGAATTGCTTCAAAACTTGTGCTGCAAAATTAGTTATTTTTTGAATATTGCAAGAAGATTTTGAAAAATAATCGTAATTTTGACGAAAATTTCTCAAAAGAGAATCAAAAGTGAAATAATAGGAAAACAGGAATAAAATATGAAAAAGGTTTTAGGACTTGACTTAGGCACCAACAGCATTGGTTGGGCGGTGGTGAATGCGGAAGAAGCAAACCGTGAAAATGAAACAACATATCTGAAGCCGACAAGCATTAGTGCGGCAGGTAGTAGAATCATTCCTATGTCGGCAGACATATTGGGCAACTTCGATGCAGGCAATTCCGTGTCGCAAACTGCGGAACGAACTGGATTTAGGGGTGTGCGCCGCTTGCACGAGCGCAATTTGTTACGTAGGGAACGCCTATTACGTGTCCTCAAGTTGATGGACTTCTTGCCAGAACATTTTGCCAATCAGATTAATGAGTATGGAAAGTTCATCGATTATGGTGAGCCGAAGTTGGCTTGGCGGAAAGATGAAAATGGCAAATACGACTTCGTTTTTAAGGATTCGTTCAATGAGATGTTGGCGGATTTCGCAGCTAATCAGCCCCAACTTGTGGCCGATGGCAAGAAAGTTCCATACGATTGGACAATCTACTACCTTCGCAAAAAAGCACTGACGCAAAGGATTACCAAAGAGGAACTTGCATGGATATTGCTGCAGTTCAACCAAAAGCGTGGCTATTACCAATTGCGTGGTGAAGAAGAGGAACAGGAGGGCAAAGTTGTGGAATTTCTTGCGCAAAAAGTGGTTTCCGTTGAAGCCACCGACGAGAAGAAAGGTGATGAGGTTTGGTATAATGTTCATTTGGAAAATGGTATGATTTATCGCCGCACGAGCAAAGAACCGTTGGATTGGGTCGGCAAAGTGAAGGAGTTTATCGTTACCACCGATTTAGAGAAAGACGGTACGCCCAAAAAAGACAAGGAAGGAAACATCAAACGCTCGTTTCGTGCGCCCAAAGAGGACGATTGGACTTTGGTAAAGAAAAAAACAGAGGCAGACATTGAAAATAGCCAAAAGGCCGTAGGCTGCTACATTTACGACACATTGTTGCAAAATCCCAACCAGAAAATCATCGGAAAACTCGTGCGAACGGTTGAACGCAAGTTTTATAAGCAAGAGTTGGAACTGATTCTATGCAAACAGAAGCAACTCATCCCCGAACTACAGGACAACTCTTTATATAAAAGGTGCATCGAAGAACTCTATCCAAACAACGAGGCACATCGGAACAACATTGCCAAATCAGATTTCGTCAATCTGTTCGTGAACGACGTTTTGTTCTACCAACGTCCCCTGAAAAGCAAGAAGTCGCTCATTAGCAATTGCCCGTATAAAAGTCATTTTGACAAAGAAGGCAACGAGCATCCCGTAAAATGTATCGCCAAATCGAATCCGCTGTTTCAGGAATTTCGTTTGTGGCAGTTCGTTCAGAATTTGAGAATTTACCAACGAGAAAGATTGGTTAGCGATGGTCAGTTGGATTTGTTCGGCAATGTTTCTGCTGGAAAACTGCAAACCGATGTGGATGTTACCTACGAGTTTATGAAAACCGAGGACGATTATGTCAAACTGTTTGATTGGTTGAACGACAGGGCTTCCATCAAGCAAGACACGTTGTTGAATTCTTATTTCAAAGTAAAGAAACAGAGAGGACAAGAACAATATCCTTACCGCTGGAACTATGTGGAAGACAAGGAATATCCGTGCAATGAAACTAGGGCAATTATACTTTCGGGGCTATCGAAATGCAACATAGAAAGCACTTTCTTGTCGCATGAAACGGAGATGCATCTTTGGCATATTCTCTATTCGGTTGAAGACAAAACTGAGATTGAAAAAGCACTGAAAAAGTATACTGAAAAGAACAATTTGCCCGATTCGTTTGCCGAAGTATTTGGCAAAATCAAGCCTTTCAAGAAAGACTACGGCTCGTATTCCGAAAAGGCCATTAAAAAGTTGTTGTCGCTGATGCGTATGGGCAAGTATTGGAGTGCCGATGGCATTGATGCCAAAACCAAAGAGCGCATTGACAAGATTTTGACGGGTGAATGCGATGAGAACATTAAGAATCGTGTTCGCGAAAAGGCTATCGACCTTAGCGACATGAGCCATTTCAAAGGCTTGCCTGTTTGGTTGGCTTGCTACATCGTTTACGACCGCCATTCTGAAGCCAAAGAGATTAGTAAATGGAAAAAGCCAGAAGACATTGACATTTATCTGAAAGAGTTCAAGCAACATTCGTTGCGCAATCCCATTGTGGAACAGGTGATTACTGAAACGTTGCGAACCGTCCGCGACATTTGGAAACAAGAAGGGCAGATTGATGAAATCCATTTGGAACTTGGGCGTGAGATGAAGAATCCAGCCGACAAGCGAAAGAAAATGACGGAGCGCATATTGGAAAACGAGAACACTAACTTGCGCATCAAGGCTTTGCTGATGGAGTTTATGAATGACCCTGAAATTGAAAATGTGCGTCCCTATTCACCTAGTCAGCAGGACATTTTACGGATTTATGAGGAAAATGCACTGGACAATCTCACGAAGGAAGATAAGGATTTCGATTTTGTCAGCAAAATTTCTAAAACCGCACAGCCTTCAAAAGCCGATATAACAAGGTATAAGTGTTGGTTGGAGCAGAAATATCGCTCGCCATACACAGGCGAAATGATTCCGCTTGCCAAGTTGTTCACCTCAGCCTACGAGATTGAACATATTATTCCACAATCGCGCTACTTTGACGATTCTTTCAGCAACAAAGTGATTTGCGAAGCCGAAGTGAACAAACTGAAAGACAGACTGCTTGGCTACGAGTTTATCAAGGCACATCGCGGAGAGAAGGTACAATTGAGCCAAGGTATAACGGTTGAAATCCTTTCGGTTGAGGCATACGAAAAGTTGGTGAAAGACCATTATTCCAGCAACCGAACGAAAATGAAAAAGTTGTTGATGGAGGACATTCCTGACGGTTTCATTGAGCGTCAACTCAACGACAGCCGATACATCAGCAAGGTTGTGAAAGGGCTTCTTTCCAACATTGTGCGCGAAAAACTCGAGAATGGAGAATATGAGCAAGAGGCTGTTTCAAAGAACTTGATTTCGTGCAATGGCTCAATTACTGATCGTTTGAAAAAAGATTGGGGCATGAACGATGTATGGAACAACATCATTCTGCCACGTTTCCAACGACTTAACAAATTGACAGGAAAAGACTGTTTTACGACCACGAGTGCCGAAGGCCATTTGATTCCACAAATGCCGCTTGAATTGCAAAAAGGATTCAACAAAAAGCGCATAGACCACCGCCATCACGCTATGGATGCCATTGTAATTGCTTGCGCTACACGCGACCATGTGAACTTGTTGAATAACGAGGCTGCTCATTCCAAGCACAACGCGAATCGTTATCAACTTCAGACAAAACTCCGCAGAAAAGACGAAGAAGGTCATTATAAAGAATTTTTGAAGCCTTGGGATTCGTTCACTACAGATGCGAAGCAAGCATTGGTAAACATCATCGTCAGTTTCAAGCAAAACCTGCGTGTTATCAATAAGACTACGAATTTTTATCAACATTATGACGAAACTGGCAAAAAGGTTCTCGTTCCACAGAAGAAAGGCGACAGTTGGGCTGTTCGCAAGTCGATGCATAAGGGAACAATTTGGGGTGAAATTAATCTTCGACTAAAAAAAGAAGTATCCCTGAACGAAGCTATAAAAGCCCCAAGAACAATTGTAAATAAAGAGTTTAAACAAAAGATTCTTGAGTTGTTGACTGAAGGCAGAGATGCCAAATTCATCAAGAAATATGTAGAGGAAAACAAAGATGTGTGGTCGGACATTGATTTGAAAAGAATTGAGGTCTACTATTTTACAAAAGAAACCAAAGACCGATATTTTGCAACAAGATTTTTAAATGATTTAGTTACCTATTTGGCGGGTATTAAAGAGTATGACAAAGCTTTGAAGAAAATTGAAGGTGTCACGGATACGGGTATCCAGAAAATATTAAAGGCTCATCTGCAAGCAAAAGATAACAATCCAGAACTTGCTTTTTCACCCGATGGAATAGATGAGATGAATCGAAACATTATAGAATTGAATAATGGAAAGTTCCATTATCCAATTTATAAAATTAGGAGGTTTGAAAAAGGCAATAAGTTTGCTATAGGCAAGAAAGGCAATAAGAGTTCTAAATTTGCAGAAGCCGATGATGGCACCAATCTGTTCTTCGCCATTTTCGCTTCCGAAAAATTGAACAAGGAAACGGGCGAAATGGAAAGTGTGCGCTCATATTGTACCATTCCGCTGAACGTAATGATTGATTGCCAAAAGAAATATGGCTCACAATGGCAAAACAGCATCGAATCTCTTTTGAAAGAAAAAGATTTGGTTGCTAATGATGCAAAACTGCTATTCATCCTATCTCCAAATGATTTGGTGTATTTGCCGACGAAAGAGGAAATAAGGAACGGGATTACTGTGATTGATAGGAAACGGATTTATAAAATGGTGTCATCTTCTGGTTATCAATGCTTCTTTATTGATGAAAAAGTAGCAAAGGCGATTGTGGACAAAGTCGAATTCACATCATTGAACAAAGCAGAGCGAGCCATCACAGGAGAAATGATCAAAGAAACCTGCATTCCCATTAAAGTTGACAGATTAGGCAACATCATTGAACTAAACGGCAAAAGATTATGACCAACATAAAACTATTCCAAGACAAGAAAATTCGTTCTGCGTGGAACGATGAAGAAGAGCAATGGTATTTCTCCGTTGTGGATGTGGTGGAGGCTTTGACCGACTCACCAAATCCAAGACAATATTGGAGAAAAATGAAAGACCGTGATTTAAAGGAGTTTGAGTCGTACCCATTTTGGGTACAACTGAAATTGCAGAGCGCGGATGGAAAAAAATATGCTACCGATTGCGCCAACGTCAAAGGCCTGTTCCGCATCATACAATCCATTCCGTCGTCCAAGGCTGAGCCTTTCAAACAGTGGCTAGCGCAAGTGGGCTATGAGCGTTTGCTCGAAATCGAGAACCCCGAACTGGCGCAGGAGCGCATGAAGGAACTCTATGAGAAGAAAGGCTATCCCAAGGATTGGATTGACAAGCGTTTGCGGGGCATGGCCATCCGCCAAAACCTCACCGACGAATGGAAACGACGCGGCATCACTGCCGAACAAGATTACGCCATCCTGACGGCGGAAATCTCAAAGGCGACTTTCGGCATGACGCCTTCGGAATACAAGGAATACAAAGGCTTGACCAAGAAGAACCAGAACCTCCGCGACCACATGGACGACCTCGAACTGATTTTCACCATGCTTGGCGAACGCGTCACCACAGAGATTTCCCAAAAAGAAGACCCGGAGACTTTTGAGCAAAGCCGACAAATCGCGAAAAGAGGCGGCAATGTGGCGGGCGTGGCCCGAAAGGAAACCGAAAAGGAACTTGGCCGAAGCGTGTCCAATCCGAACAATTACCTCCCAACGCAAACCAACTTGGAATTAGAATAAGCAACCATGATCAAACGAACCCTCTTTTTCGGCAATCCCGCCTACCTGTCGTTGAAAAACGCTCAGTTGGTTATCAGGCTGACCGATGCCCAAACGCAAGAGGAGGTGACCAAAACCGTTCCCATTGAGGACATCGGCGTGGTGGTGCTCGAAGACCGACAAATCACCATTACCAACGGAGCCTTGGATGCCTTGCTGCAAAACAATTGCGCCGTGGTCACTTGTGACGAGAAACACATGCCCGCTGGACTGCTGTTGCCTTTAGAAGGCCATACCGTGCAAAGCGAGCGTTTTCGGATGCAGATTGAGGCATCGCTGCCGCTGAAGAAACAACTTTGGCAACAGACCGTGCAGGCCAAAATCCGCAATCAAGCTTCGGTGCTGAAGCGGATGAGTGGAGCGGAAACGGGCTGCATGATGGCATGGGCCAACGATATGAAAAGCGGCGACAGCGAAAACCTTGAAGGACGTGCCGCCGCCTATTATTGGAAGTCGGTATTTCCCGAAATGGAACGTTTTGTGCGCGACCGCGAAGGCGATGCGCCCAACAACCTGCTCAACTATGGCTATGCCATCGTCAGGGCGGTGGTGGCGCGGGCTTTGGTGGCCAGCGGACTGTTGCCCACCTTCGGCATACATCATCATAATCGTTACAATGCTTTCTGCTTGGCTGATGACATTATGGAACCTTACCGCCCGTATGTGGATGAGTTGGTGATACAGATATTAAGGAGCGGCGTGGATTGCAGCGAACTGACCACCGATTTGAAGCGCCAATTGTTGGGCTTGCCTGTGAAGGAAGTCGTCATTGGCGGCCAGCGCAGCCCGCTCATGGTGGCGGCATCGCAAACCACGGCCTCGCTTGCGAAATGTTTTGGCGGTGAGTTGCGGAAAATGGTATACCCAATAATGGAATTGTGATGGACCGGTTCAGCGAATATAGGATCATGTGGGTGCTGGTACTTTTTGATTTGCCGACGGAAACGAAGAAGGAACGGAAAGCCTACGCCGAATTCCGCAAGCGTATCATGGCCGATGGATTCACCATGTTCCAGTTTTCCATCTATTTGCGGCATTGTCCAAGCAGGGAAAACGCCGAGGTTCACATCAAGCGGGTGAAGTCGTTCATGCCTGAGTTTGGCGACATCGGCATATTGTGTATCACCGACAAACAGTTTGGCGACATGGAGATTTTCAGCAACTGCAAACCGAAGGCGGTAGATACGCCATGCCAGCAATTGGAGTTGTTTTGAATCGGGAAAACTGGTCGTAACAAAGAAAAGTCCCGCTCGGAAGTGAACTGAACCCCGAAAGTTGGACAAAAAACTTTCGGGGTTTTATTATGCGGAAAAAACACGATTACGAGGCTCGATTGAAGTACATGAAGATGCTGG
>Ga0310696_10008418_pt1 | contig 12025 bp, 9 predicted proteins | sample AusTroGonzalo_MG_4_FD_203885 | JGI IMG/M metagenome (GOLD analysis project Ga0310696, IMG submission 203885) | Bovine rumen microbial communities from tropical cattle in Woodstock, Queensland, Australia - Gonzalo_02 (v2) (version 2) | ecosystem: Host-associated > Mammals > Digestive system >... | reverse complement strand
GTGCAGGATCCTGGCAACCTTGGCACCATCATCCGTATTGCCGACTGGTTTGGCATTGAGACGATCTATTGCAGCGAGGATACTGTCGATGCCTGGAATCCTAAAGTCGTTCAGGCCACGATGGGCAGCATTGCTCGCGTGAACATTATTTATTTGAATCTCATAGAGATGCTCGATGCCCTACCCACCGATTTCCCTGTTTATGGAACGTTCCTTGATGGCGATAATATCTATCAGCAATCGTTATCAAAGAATGGTCTGATCATCATGGGCAACGAGGGTAACGGTATCTCTAAGGCCGTCCGTTCTCGCATCACCCGCCGTTTACTCATTCCCTCCTTCCGTCAAGGGGACACCGCAGAGAGCCTGAACGTCGCCATTGCTACGGCCATCACCTGCTCCGAGTTCCGTCGCAGAGGGTAAGACTCTCTCAGAAGTCGATATTATTGTTCAATTTACCACATTCTTATAATAATTTGCTCATTTTTCTTTAGAAATCCGCAGGATTTGAGAATATTTTTGTAATTTTGCAGCGGAAATCAACAATTAACCATAGAAAATTGAAATATCATAGACATATACATATCGCCATCGGTCTGTTCTCCCTTTCATTGATGATGTATGGCTGCCAGAGAAACGATGTGGACAAGCAAAGTCAAAACGTGGTGATTGCCGACACGACAAAGACTGCCACGAGAGTGGATCCCGAAGTACAGATGGCATTGGAACGTGGTGTCGTATTAGACCGTGTGAAGAACATTTTCAGGGTGGTCTCTGAGGATCAGAGAACAATGGGCGGCTTTGTGATGAGCGGACTGTGCGACAAAGCTTTCTGCTCGAAGTCTTGGAATAAGTTGATGATGGCCGTTCAACGTAAAGAGTATATGACCAATACTCTCTTTTACGAAGTAGATTATTGGACGATGACGCGCGATCCGGAAATGGTGATGTTTGAGGAGTTTGAAGTGACAAAGTTAGTGATGGACGAAAATCAGAAATCGGCCTCAGTATCGTTTGTCGTCTATGAACCCACGACATACGTCCCTGCCCGTGTTGATCTGATATATGAAGACGGCCGCTGGGTCATCGACAATTTCTACGACCTTCGCTACATGCTGAACCTCCGCCATAGCATGTGGAACTATCTGAACCACGATATCATTTGAGTTATTCGCTATAGGCCTTTTCGCCGATAGTCTCCTGAGAACCAATGGTCATCTGACGTAGGTCGTAATAAGAGCCATTGTAAATATTGAAATCGACATTACCCTTGATGCCTGGCAGACGGCCTACATCCGTATGCTGCCAGAACTTCCAATTGCCTTTGTATTCCAGTGAATCCACATAGTAGTGAGCAATCCAATAGGGATATTGATCGAAGATGGAATCGTTAAGGTAACGCGTCTTAAATTTAAAATAGGTATAGATGATAGGCTTCACCTGATAGTGTTTCTCAACGAGGTCAAGCCACTGGAGCACACTGCTTTTGAACTCCTCATCGGTCTGTTCCTTGGGTTTGTGCTCCACATCAAGCACTGGGGGCAGATCGCCGTTCTCCAGTTTCACCGTACTGATGAAATGCCAAGCCTGCTGCTCGGCAGGCGAATGGACACTATAGAAATGATAAGCTCCGCGCGTAAAACCGTTCTCTCGGGCCTGATAGAAATTGTCGCGAAAATTCTCATCCGTCTGGGTAGCACCTTCCGTGGCCTTGATCATCACAAAGCGGATGGGACATTTGTTAATGGAACCATTATCCTTCAGCTCGCCCCAGTCGATGCGACCCTGGTGATGGGAGATGTCAATACCGTGAATCTCATAACCTTCAGGGTAACTGACATCACCGTAGAGCGCACGCCAACGGAAACCGAAGGGACCGACAAAGAAATAATAGAAGAACCAGATATAACCAGCCACAACGGCAGCTCCCCCGATCCACCATCCCCATTTGGGGACTTTCTGCAAGAAACGGATTAAAAGATTAGGGCGATGACGCCCCCTCGGACCATGATAGGTTCGAGAGGTGCCAACGCCCTTTCTCCTGACTATACGTTTCTTAGCCATTCATTACTTTGCCTGCTCAAGAGCCAGCGTACGTGTGGGCTGATCGCAGACCTCCGTGGGTCCCCAGTACTGGATAGGACCAGGATAGACGTAAGCCGTCTTGCGTGCCCACTCGTCACGATGAGCAGCGAACTCCTTGAAAGGAGCACCGTCGAGCTCAACGAGAGCCTTGCGGATCACGGGCTTCATCTCACCAGCACGCTTCTCCATGTTCATCATCATCGTGATGGGCACACCACCAGCGATCCACTGGTCAGCAGGAGCGGTGGTATTCTTCACAATAGCCATATAGCCGGTCTTGCCATTGGCAATCAACTGAGCAGCTGAGGTACCGAGGGCGTAGCAGTAGTCAGCATCGAAGTTAGAAGGTGCGGCGCAACGTCCCTCGTAACCGAAGAAGTGGTGCTGTGTGCCGAACTTGCCGACGTACTTGCCTTCCTTCTTCATCTTCTCGAGTTTTTGGGCTACCATCGTAGAGAGCAGCTTCTCGGTCTCGATGAGTGACACCTGTACGTTTCCGTGAGGATCGCGGTCGAGAGCGAGCTGACGGGCCACGCCTACGGGCAGACTGTTGAATACTGCCAGATTCTCCTCAGTGAGGTGGCTCTTGGCAAAATCAACCTGCTCATCGCGACTGATCTCCTTAGCCTCAGGAAGAGCGAGCACATCATTCAACTGGGCGATAAGTTTTTTGATAGCGGGGATGAACTCAATGACACCCTCGGGGATGATCACTGTACCGAAATTGTTACCATCGGCAGCACGGGCAGCCACGGCATTGGCAATGTACTCCACGATATCGTCGAGGCTCATGGCTTTAGCCTCTATCTCCTCACTGACGAGGCAGATGTTAGGCTGTGTCTGCAGGGCGCACTCCAAGGCAATATGAGAAGCCGAGCGACCCATCACCTTGATGAAGTGCCAGTATTTACGGGCAGAGTTACAGTCACGCTCGATGTTACCAATCAACTCTGAGTAGGTCTTACAAGCTGTATCAAAACCGAAAGAGGTCTCGATCTGATCGTTCTTTAGGTCACCGTCGATGGTCTTCGGACAGCCAATCACCTGAACACCGTAGTTCTTGGCAGCATAATATTCAGCCAGCACGCAGGCATTGGTATTGGAATCATCACCACCAATGATGACGATAGCCTTGATGTCGAGTTCACGGATAATCTCCAAGCCCTTTTCGAACTGATCGATCTTTTCCAGTTTCGTACGGCCAGAACCAATCATATCGAAACCACCAGTGTTACGATACTCGTCAACGATCTCCTTGGTGAGCTCCATATAGTTGTGATCCACCAGACCACCAGGGCCAAGGATGAAACCATACAGACGGTTCTCAGGGTTCAACTTCTTAATCTGGTCGAAAAGACCTGTAATCACATTGTGACCGCCAGGAGCCTGACCGCCAGAGAGGATGATACCAACGTTCATCTTCGTGTTGTTAGCTTCAGTAGCAGGCTCGAACTCCACGATGGGCATACCATAGGTGTTGGGGAACAGCTTCTTGATTTCCTCCTGATCACCTACGCTCTGAGTTGGCTTACCTTCCTTGACTTTCACAGCACCCTGGAGAGCCTTCGGCAACTTAGGCTGATAAGCGGCTCTCGCCATCTGCAATGCACTTTTTTCCATAATGTTATTATTTGAGTTTTAGAATGAATTATTTGTTTTCGACGTGCAAAATTAGTTTATTTTTGTTAGAAATGCGAAAGAAATCGGGGTATTTTGTGCATTTTAATATTTTTTGGGGACGAAAGACTTGTTATCTCGGGAATTTTGCTTATCTTTGCTTACTGAATATAACAAAATCAATCAAAAAGGAGGAATTATATGGCAAACAAAAGAACACTCAAAAAAGCAATCCAACTGATCTGTGAAGACCTGTTTGCAGAATGTGTAGCTGTTTCCCTGTATGGTCCAGAAGCCAACAGAGACAATGCAGAAACGCTGCTCCCTGTCATTGTGAAGATGCAAGATGATTTTATCAACCGCATCTCCCACCCAGAGCCAGGTATCAGCGCAAAAGCCTACTATCAAGATCTGCGTGACAAATTCACTGCACAGGTCAGCGAGATACTTGATCAGATTAATGCTTAATGATATATGTGGAAAAAATTCTGTAACTGGCTTCTATATAAGCGATGGGGGTGGACGGCTGAGGTAACAGAGGCCCACCCCGATAAATTTATTATCTGTCTGGCTCCCCATACGAGCAACTGGGACTTTATATTAGGGCAGCTCTATAGTGGTGCCCTGGGGATGAAGATCAACTTCCTAATGAAAAAAGAATGGTTTTTCTTCCCCCTCGGAATCCTGTTCAAACGGCTCGGAGGAATTCCTGTTATCCGACAGAAGCATACCAGCATGACTGACAGCATGGCGGAAGCTGCCAAGGCGGCAAAGACCTTCCATCTGTGTATCACGCCAGAAGGGACACGCTCACCCAACCCTGATTGGAAAAAAGGGTTCTACTTCATCGCCCTCAAAGCGGGTATCCCCATCCTGCTATATGGCGTAGATTACGAGAAAAAGCATATCCAATGTACAAAGACGATCATTCCTACTGGAGACTTAGAAGCGGACATGCAAGATATTAAACATTATTTTAAGGGCTTCAAAGGGAAGTACCCTGAGAATTTTGCTATCTAAAACATACTATGAAAAGGATCACAACACTCATATTGACTACACTACTTCTGATGCCCGCAAGTGCACAGAAAGACCTGAAAGACATCTTAGAAAATTATTTCAAAAACTATCGTCCTGTCGGACAGCGGATTCGTTCCAATGCTCATCTGAAAAGCTATGAGCAGAACGATTCCCTTCGGACCATCGTAATAACTGCCGACAATCATTTTGGAGAACAGACCTTCACGCCCAATGCGGTGGAAGGTATCTATAAGGATATTCAAACGTTGATACCAGACTCCTGTCAAGACTATCAACTGACCATCAAGAGCGGAGGCAGGGACCTGAGATTACTGATACCTAACAGATTGCTCAACCAGGATGATCCCTGCCGTGTATGGGGAGACATCGACTATCAGGGAAAGCCGTGGGTGAACAACGCATCACTGCCATACCAGATAACGAAGGGACTACAGAACCGTCATCTTTGCATCTGGGCCAGCCATGGACGCTATTTCCACATTAAGGACAGTGTTTGGAAATGGCAGCGTCCTCCCCTCTTCGGTACACGCGAAGACCTCTTCACGCAGACCATCGTCATTCCATATCTTATCCCCATGCTCGAAAAGGCTGGGGCTGTAGTCTTCACACCTCGTGAACGAGACTGGCAGAAGTATGAGGTAATCATAGATAATGATACGCCACGCAAAGGTGGCATTTACGTTGAAACACAGGGTTCACATCATTGGCAGCGAACTGACTCTTTGGGTTTTGCCTTCCACGACGGTGTCTATATGGACCATGAGAATCCTTTCAGGGCAGGAACGGCCCGTCAGGTGGAAACGGTAGAACACAGCCGTTACACGAGTGAGATATCCTATCTACCGACCATCCCAGAGGCTGGCAGATATGCCGTCTATGTGAGTTATCAGACTGTGGAGGGTAGTATTGACGACGCCCACTATACCGTCTGGCACCAAGGCATTCCTACCGAGTTTCACGTAAACCAGCAGATGGGAGGATCTACATGGGTCTATCTCGGCACCTTCGACTTTGACAAGGGCAGCAGTGCCGACAATCGTGTAGTACTCACCAACCAGAGTCACCAGAAAGGTGTTGTTACGGCCGATGCCGTCCGTTTCGGTGGTGGTATGGGTAATATTCGTCGTGGCTATACCACCAGTGGACTACCACGCTGCCTGGAAGGAGCGCGTTATTACGCACAGTGGGCCGGCATGCCATACCATGTCTATTCACCCAAAAACGGAGAGGATGATTATGGTGATGACATCAATGTCCGTTCGCTGATGATGAACCATCTGGCAGGTGGTTCCTGTTATATGCCTGATACCATCGGCTGCCAGGTACCGATAGAATTGTCACTTGCTGTGCATAGCGATGCAGGTTTTACAGCTGACGGAAAATCCCACACTGGAACGTTGACGGTTTGTACTACTTATCTGAATGACAGCATTTTGAGTACTGGACGTTCAAGACTTGCTTCACGTGACTTAGCTGATGAACTGCTCTCTACAGTACCTCAGGAGATACAGCAGAAATACGGCAGTTGGCAAAAACGTGAAATCTGGGACAGGAACTATTCCGAAAGTCGCATACCAGAGGTACCGAGTGCCATCATAGAGACGATGTCGCACCAGAATTTTGCTGACATGCGTTACGGACAGGATCCTAACTTCCGCTTTGACTTTGCACGTAGCATCTACAAGACCCTGCTCCGCTATATTTGTCGGATGCATCATACACCTTATATCGTCAGTCCACTCACGCCCAATCATCCGAGGGTGGAGCTGACAGCTGATGGTAAGGCGAAAATCAGTTGGAATCCTGTGAAGGATCCGGACGAGCCATCTGCAGAGCCTACAGGATATGTGGTCTATACAGCCATTGGTAAGGGTGGTTTCGACAATGGCAGACTTGTCATGGACGGCCAGACTAGTCTGATAATGGAGATTGAACCAGAACAGCTTTACAGTTTCCGTGTGGCAGCCGTCAATAGTGGTGGAGAGAGTTTCCCCAGTGAGGTAGTCTCCACTTTCTATGTTCCTGAGGCACAAAAGACCATACTCATCGTCAACGGCTTCCACCGTCTGTCATCCCCTGCTGTCCGTAACAATGCAGCAGAACAAGGTTTTGACCTGAAATATGATGCAGGTGTGAGCTATGGTCGAACAGCGGGATGGACAGGTTATCAGACCTGTTTCAACAAAGCCACTATGGGTAAGACCACAGCCGACGGCTTGGGCTTTACCAATGATTCGTTGGCAGGACAGTTCATAGCTGGTAATGACTTTAACTATGTCCGTACTCATGCTGAGGCCATCGCCTCGACGCAGCGCTATAACATCGTCAGTTGTTCTTCTGAAGCCCTGGAGAGCAACGAGATCCGTCCCACCCAATATAACATGGTAGATCTGATTCTCGGACTGGAGAAAAACGACGGGTGGTCGTTACGCAGATATCAAGCTTTCTCACCGATGTTACGTCAGCACCTGCAGCTCTTCACTTCCAGGGGCGGTGCACTGCTCGTCAGCGGTTCCTACGTGGGTGCAGATATGACAATGCCATCAGAACGCATGTTCCTGGAACAAGTTTTGAAATGTACGTATGACGGTGTGGATCGGGACAGTCTGGAACGAAATATGATCACGGGGCTCGGCACTTCATTTGAGTTCCACCGCCATCTCAACGATATTCATTATGCCGCTACCCATCCTGATATCCTCCAACCTGTATCACCAGCCTTCTCTGCGATGATCTATGCTGACGAATACAGTGCCTGTGTGGCCTACGACGGTAAGGACTACAAGGCAATGACTTTGGGATTCCCCTTCGAGTGCATCAAGTCAGAGCAGAAGCGACAGACCCTGATGAAAGGTATCCTGAAATTCTTATTACAATCATTATAAACTCTAATCAAAAAAGCGTATGAAAATCCAAACCAATTCTTCCGGAACCAGGAGCATCGAAGTCTCCGACGAACATCTGTTGACCATTGAGAAGTATCAGCTCTTCCGTGATCTCATCGATTCTAACGGATACGTAGATGAGCAGGTCCTCGATAAATTGAAGTTAAATATCCGTGGCTTGCTGGAGGGGGATGCTGGCAAGGACAAGACGTTGCTTGATCTTTGTCTGGATGTAATCTATCATCCCAACATGAAGGCATTCGGTCTGCAACAACTCGTGCTACTATATATCAACTGGAAGAATCAGGGCAACGAGAACCTGGGCTCAACGACACGAGCCATACAAGGTACGCCATTCAATTAATATGGAATATAGGCTGACGGATTTTCTCCCGACGACGAAGAAAGAACTCGATCTCCGTGGATGGACGGAGGTCGATGTTATTCTCTTCTCTGGTGATGCCTACGTGGATCACCCTTCCTTTGGAGCAGCAGTCATTGGGCGCACGCTTGAGGCAGCTGGCTATCGTGTGGCAATTGTTCCGCAGCCTGACTGGCACGGTGATTACCGTGACTTCAAGAAACTTGGCCGTCCCCGTCTGTTCTTTGGTATCGCTCCAGGATGTATGGACTCCATGGTGAACAAATACACTGCCAACCGTCGTCTGCGTTCTGAAGACGCCTATAGTCCTGACGGTCGTCACGATATGCGACCAGAATACCCCACCATTGTCTATTCGAAGATCCTTAAACAACTCTTTCCTGATGTACCTGTCGTTTTGGGAGGTATAGAAGCCTCTCTCCGTCGGCTCACGCATTACGACTATTGGCAGGATAAGCTCCAGAAATGCATACTCTGTGACGCTGGTGCTGACATTCTGATCTACGGCATGGGTGAGAAACCTATTACAGAACTGGCCCACCAGTTGGCCGAGGGTCGGTCTATCCGTGACATCCGAGATATCCCCCAGACCGTTTTTCTCTCGCGGAAAGAAGAGATTCCTGGTGGTATCACCCATGACGACATCGTGCTCCATAGCCATGAGGAATGTCTGCGTAACAAACGTTCACAGGCAGAGAACTTCCGTCATATTGAGGAACAGTCAAATATGATGCATGCCCAACGGCTGTTACAAGGAGTTGATGGCCGTTTTGTTGTCGTCAATCCCCCCTACCCGCCCATGACCACCCAGGAGCTTGATGCCTCCTTTGATCTGCCCTATACCCGTCAGCCACATCCAAAATACAAGGGCAAGCGGATCCCCGCCTACGACATGATCAAACACAGCGTGAATATCCATCGTGGATGTTTCGGTGGCTGTGCTTTCTGTACAATCTCTGCCCATCAAGGAAAGTTCATCTCCTGCCGTTCCAAGGAGAGCATTTTAAAAGAGGTGAAGCAGGTGATACAGATGCCAGACTTCAAGGGCTACCTCAGCGACCTTGGGGGCCCCTCGGCCAATATGTATGGCATGGAGGGCAAGAACAAGAACGCCTGTGAGAAGTGTCGCCGTCCCAGTTGCATCCATCCGCAGATATGTCCAAACCTGAATACCAATCACCAGCGGCTGCTCGATATCTATCATGCCGTCGATGCTCTTCCTGGCATCAAACGGAGTTTCATCGGAAGTGGTGTGCGTTATGACCTTTTATTGTATAAGAGCAAGGACGAGGAAGCCAACCGTGTGGCTCTACAATATACCCGAGAACTCATCAGCCGTCATGTCTCTGGCCGTCTGAAGGTAGCACCAGAGCATACCAGCGACCGTGTATTACGACTGATGCGCAAGCCTTCTTTCCAGCAATTCTACGAGTTCAAGCGCATCTTCGACCGAATCAACCGAGAGGAAAACCTACGCCAACAGATCATCCCCTATTTCATCAGTTCCCATCCTGGCTGTCGTGAGGAGGACATGGCGGAACTGGCCGTCATCACAAAGGATCTGGATTTTCATCTCGAACAGGTGCAGGACTTTACGCCTACACCAATGACCAATGCCACAGAGACCTGGTACTCTGGCTATGATCCCTATACACTGGAAGAAGTATTCTCTGCCAAAAGCCAACGGGAGAAGCTTGCCCAGCGACAGTATTTCTTCTGGTATAAGCCAGAGGAGCACCGTAACATCGAACAGAGTCTTCGTCGTATCGGACGTCCGGATCTCATCAATAAACTATACCGTCGTCGCAAATGATTTTCTCATGAAAATTTGGCCGTTTCCGAAAAAATGACTACCTTTGCAGCCGATTTGCAAAAATCAATCAAGGTCGGTTCCGTAGCTCAGTTGGATAGAGCAACTGCCTTCTAAGCAGTAGGTCTCGGGTTCGAGCCCCGACGGAATCACAAAACTGAGATATGAAGAATACACTATTTTATATAACAGTACCCATGCTGGTACTGGTCATCAGCAGTTATATTCTTCCCCCACCCCAACATGTGGGAATGACACTCTCGCCAACGTATCTGACTGCACCTGTTGCCGAGAAAAAGACCGATGTTGCCAATCCGCTTATCCAAGAAGAACTCGACTATTATCTCGACCGCCATAATGTGGAGGATGAAGGTTATGAGATGGTCGTGGCCTTTGCCAATGGCCAGCGCCTTCAGATAGAGCCCGATGATTACATCCCTGTGAGAAACGTTGGCACATGGAAAGACCATGACCATCAAGAAACTGTCATCGTCCTTGACTCCTTAGGACGTACGATCATAGCTACTTGTCGCGACGACTCACTGATGACGGGCTTCCGTCCAGACTCCCTCGGCACGTATATAGGAGACTTCCTGCTTGACCAAGCCCATGGACATGGATCCTACATAGCCCCTGACGGCAGTTACTTCGAGGGACACTGGGTTAACGACCGTCGCCATGGTTTCGGACTCGAGTTGCTGACTCCCGTAGATCAGGATCCTCGTCTGAGAGTCGGCGATTGGAGCAAAAATAGGTATCAGGGTGAACGGATGCACTACACCAGTGAACGTATCTACGGTATTGACATCGCCCGCTATCAACATGGCAAGGGCCGTCATCCACTACCCATCCAATGGAATAAGCTACGAATCACCCATGTTGGCAAACGAGGTAGCCATAACGTGAAAGGAACGGCGGATTATCCAGTGTCGTTTGTCTATATCAAGAGTACCGAGGGGGTTACCGTGCGCAATAAATTCTACCCAGGCGACTATGCCCAGGCCCGCAAACACGGCATTCGCACAGGAGCCTATCATTTCTGGTCTGTCCGCACCAGCGGTGTCTCACAGGCAGAGTTTTTCTTAAAACATACCCATTTCAACAAGGGTGACCTTCCCCCTGTACTTGATATCGAACCCAGCAAGTCGCAAATAGAGCAAATGGGCGGTGCGGAAAACATGTTCCGTCATATCCGCGCATGGTTAAGAATGGTTGAGAAACGCGTTGGTGTGAAGCCCATCCTTTATGTCAACCAGATGTTTGTCAATAATTACCTCATGAAAGAGACGGATCTGAAACGAGACTATCGTATCTGGATAGCCCGCTATAGCGAATATAAGCCCGATATTCATCTTATCTACTGGCAACTATGTCCAGATGGTCATGTCGCCGGTATTCAGGGTGATGTAGATATCAACGTCTTCAATGGCTACAAAAGCCAGTTTGAAGAGTATCTGACCGAAGAGACTATCAGATAACCCTTATTTCTCTTTCGCAGTGACAACGGTGACGATGTAGGCACTGAGAAGAACGAGGACACCAGCCACGGGTTTGTCCCACGTAAGGATATCCTGGCCAAGAAGAATAGCAACAAAGGAGGCAATCACCGGCTGCAGGTTCGTATAGATGGATACCGTCGTGGCCTGCAAGTACTTCATAGCAAATGGAATCAGGAAGAAACCGAGGGCTGTGGCACAGATAACGATGAAGGCCATCTCAAGTACGCCGTCCCATCCCCAGGCTGCAGTATAAAGTGCATTGACAGGCAATTCCGGAATGGCGATAGGCACTGTGACAATGGCCGAGATGAGGAACACATATTTCATCTGTGTGACAGGTGAGTATTTCGATGCCACATTACGCGTAATAATAAGGTATATAGCCCAAGTAAGTACACTGAGGATGGCCAGTGATATGCCTATCAGGTCGTTCTTTCCAGAGCCAAGCGACTGACTCATCAGTACCATAAGGATAGCTCCGGCTATGCCTAATAACACACCCAATGATTTCAACGGAGTGATCTTCTCACCAATGGTCAAGGCAGCGCAAAGCATCACAGCCACAGGTGTCAGTGTGGCAATGAGCGAGAAATACACAGGACTCGTATAGTCGAGGGCCCAGGCCGTCAACGACTGGGAAATGACAAACCCTAACAATCCGCCGAAGAGGATGGTGATAAGGTCTTTACGCTCAACCTTCTCTTTA
>Ga0310696_10008416_pt1 | contig 12026 bp, 9 predicted proteins | sample AusTroGonzalo_MG_4_FD_203885 | JGI IMG/M metagenome (GOLD analysis project Ga0310696, IMG submission 203885) | Bovine rumen microbial communities from tropical cattle in Woodstock, Queensland, Australia - Gonzalo_02 (v2) (version 2) | ecosystem: Host-associated > Mammals > Digestive system >... | reverse complement strand
GCGGAACTGCGTGGACGGGTGAAGGCCGGGGATACGGTGCTGTTTGAGAACGATTTGCCGGACAATTATTAAGATATAGGACAATAGGATGTAGGATATAGGTTTGGGTTTAGCGTTTATGGTTTAGGTCTAAAGTGTTTTGCGTTCGAGGAGGACGGTGCTTATGAAGAAGCAGATCGGCGTGATTTTCGGGAGCAGAAGCTGCGAACGGGAAGTGGCCATCATCAGCGCGGTGCAGCTGATGCGCTATGCGGACTGCGAGAAATACGACATTATCCCGGTGTATATCGACGAGCAGGGAAGCTGGTACACCGGCGAATGCCTGAAGGATATTCAGAGCTACAAGCCTTTCCGACCGGACGCCAAAGGGATCCGGAAGGTTTTTCCGGATCTTTCCAGCGGAAGCGGGGCGCTGCTTTACGTGAACAGGGGCAGTGGGCTGCTGGCGCGGGAAAAGATCGAGATTGCGGCGCGGATTGACTGCTACATCGTGGTGATGCACGGCATGAACGGGGAGGACGGCACGCTGCAGGGGCTGTTGGAGCTGGCGAACGTTCCCTATACCTCCACGGGGGTGACGGGCAGCGCGGTGGGTATGGACAAGATTGCCATGAAGCATTTCTTCCGGGGTGCCGGGCTGCCGGTGCTGGATGCCGAATGGTTCACCCGGAGCGCCTACGCGGCGGACAGCGGGAAGGTGGTCGCGGCCGTGAAGGAAAAGCTGGGTTTTCCCGTTTTCGTGAAGCCGGCGAACCTCGGCAGCAGCATCGGCGTGAGTCGGGCGGACGACGAGGAGGAGCTGAAGGACGCTCTGGAACTGGCTTTTGAATACGACCGGCGGGTGCTGGTGGAAAAAGGGCTGGACAAGCCGATTGAACTGAACTGCAGCGTGCTGGGATACGACGACGAGGTGACGGCTTCGCCGATCGAGATGCCGCTGAACCATGCCGAATTCCTCGACTTCCGGGACAAGTATCTGGGCGGCGGCGGCAGCAAGGGCATGGCCAGCCTGTCCCGGGTTCTGCCGGCGCCGATTGAGGACAGCCTGCGGGACGAGATTCAGGAGATGAGCCGGAGCATCTTCCGGCTGATGGACTGCAAGGGCGTGGTGAGGATCGACTATATGTTCGATAAAGAAAGCGAAAAACTCTTTATCACAGAAATCAACACCATTCCAGGAAGCCTGGCCTTCTATCTTTGGGAAAACGCCGGGATGTCGTACCGGGAGCTGATTGACCGGATGATCGGCTATGCCGAAAAGGCCTATGCCGACAAGAACAAGACCAATTTTGCCTACACCAGCGACATTCTGAAAGGTGCGGCCCTCGGAGCAAAGGGCTCCAAGGGTGCAAAAGGCGCCAAGGGCGCGCCGGGTGCGAAGGGCGCTCCCGGGACAAAGGCGTAACGGGCGCGGGACGGGCAATAAAGACGCGGGGGAGAAAAAAACATGCTGGAGAAAATCAAGTCCTCTGCAGATCTGAAACAACTGAACAACGACGAACTGAAGACACTCTGCGCCGAAATCCGGCATGAGCTGATTCAGACGGTTTCCGAAAACGGCGGACACCTGGCCTCCAACCTGGGCGTGGTGGAGCTGACGGTGGCGCTGCACCGGGTTTACGACACGCCGGCGGACAAAATCGTTTTCGACGTAGGGCACCAGAGCTATGTTCACAAGCTGATTACCGGCCGGTATGAGCAATTTGGAACGCTCCGGAAATACGGCGGGATCTCCGGGTTTCCGAAACGGGAGGAAAGCGAATACGATTGCTTTGAAACCGGGCATGCCAGCACGTCGATTTCCGCGGCGCTGGGACTGGCCCGGGCGCGGGACTTCCGGAAGGAAAGCTATCACGTGATCGCGCTGACCGGCGACGGCGCTATGACCGGCGGGATGTGCTATGAGGCGCTGAACGACGCCGGGAACGCCGGGACGCAGCTGACGGTGATCCTGAACGACAACGAAATGAGCATCGCGCCGAACGTGGGCGCGCTGAGCGGCTATCTGACCCATCTGCGGATCAGCGCAGGATGGCAGAGTGCCAAAAAGCGCGTGCGCGGACTCAAACGGGTTCCCGTGATCGGAAAATGGGCCTACCAGCGGATTCACAGCACGAAACGGCTGCTGAAAACCATGATGATGCGGGACAACGACGTGGGCTTCTTTGAGGCGTTGGGATTCCAGTATTTCGGACCGATTGACGGTCACGATCTGAGAAGTCTGGAGGAGACGCTGCGGCAGGCGAAACTGTGCAACGGCCCCTGTGTGATCCATGTGCTGACCAAAAAAGGATACGGATACGAACAGGCGGAGAAGCGTCCGGAGACCTTCCACGGGACGCCGCCCTTCTACATCGAAAGCGGGGACCGGCTGAAAAAGCCGGAGGATCCCTCCGCAGGCCACCGGATGGCAGACCAGCTGAGCGAGATGGCCGGGGCAGATCCTCGGATCGTCGCGATCACGGCGGCGATGCCGCTGGGCACGGGCCTGGACCACTTTGCGGAGAAATTCCCGGACCGGCTGATAGACGTGGGCATCGCGGAAGAGCATGCGGCCACCATGGCGGCAGGCATGGCTGCCGGCGGGATGCGGCCCTATTTCGCGGTGTATTCCAGCTTCTTCCAGCGGTGCTACGATCAGATGATTCACGACGTGTGTATGCAGCGGCTGCCGGTTGTGTTCCTGCTGGACCGCAGCGGTATCGGCGGGGAGGACGGACAGACCCACCACGGCGTGTTCGACTTTGCTGCGCTGATCCCCGTGCCGGGGATGACGGTGCTCAGCCCCTGCGACGCGAACGAGCTGTGCGCCATGCTACGCTGGACGATCACCCAGGACGGGCCGGTGGCCATCCGCTACGGGAAAGACGGGGAATGCATGGACGAAACCGGGGAAGGCGAATTTGTGCCCGGCCGGTGGAAAATCCTTTCGGAAGGCAAGGACGTTACGCTGCTGGCTACCGGCAGCATAGTGCGGATCGCACTGAAGGCGCGCGATCTTCTTCGGGAGGCGGGGATCCGCGCTGGCGTCGTGAACTGCCCGAGCGTGAAGCCCCTGGACGAGGATTTTCTTCAAAACATGGATCCTGCAGTTCCGGTTGTGACGATGGAAGAACACAGAACCAGCGGCGGATTCGGCGCGTATGTGGCGGAACGGTGCCGGGAACTCGGCATTCCGGAACCGGCGGCGTGCATCGGCGTACCGGACCGGTTTATTCCCCACGGAAGCCACGGACAGCTGCTGGAAGAGGCGGGGCTGAGCCCCGCGCGGATTGCGGAAAGAATCAGAGGACTGGCCGGGAGGAAAGACGGTTGAGCGAAAAGGAGCGGGCGGACATCGCCCTGGTTCGGCGGGGACTGGCGGCCAGCCGTGAAAAAGCCCAGGCCATGATCATGGCCGGGGAGGTTTACATCGGCGAGCGGAAGATCGTCAAGGCATCGGAAACCGTGAAACCCGAGGAGGACTTCACCCTGCGGGGGGATGCCGACAAATACGTGAGCCGCGGCGCGCACAAGCTGGAGAAAGCCGTGCGTGTTTTCGGCGCCGACCTGAACGGCCGGATCATCATGGATATCGGGGCCAGCACGGGCGGGTTTACGGACGTCTGCCTGCGCAACGGTGCAAAGCATGTCTACGCCATCGACGTGGGATACGGGCAGCTGGACTGGAAGCTGCGGAACGATCCGCGGGTGACGGTGATGGAGCGGACCAATGCCCGGTATCTGACGCCGGAGATGTTCGCGGAGCGGCCGGAAATCGCGGTGATGGACGTGAGCTTTATTTCCATCCGGCTGATCATCCCGGCGGCGTTTTCGATCATGGGCGATACGGGAAGGATGTATACGCTGATCAAACCTCAGTTTGAGGCCGGACGGGACAAGATCGGCAAGAACGGCGTGGTCCGGAACCCGGAAGTGCACGAGGAAGTGCTGGGCGGGATTGTGCGGTTTGCGGAAGAGAGCGGGCTGCATGTTTTCCGGATGGATTATTCGCCGATCACCGGGCCGGAGGGAAACATCGAATTCCTTGCGGAGATTGCGAAAGGCAGCGGGGAAGAGCCGGTGATCAGCGGGGAAACGATTCACGCCATCGTCACGGAAGCGCATGAAAAGCTTTTATAATTGCATAAATATGCATCTCATGATACAATTTGCGGTAAGAACAACGAGAGGGGCGATGCCTGCTTGTTCGCCAAGATCGGGCTGATCCTGAATGAAAGCAAAGCGGAGGCGATCCGGCTGGCGGAGGCTGCCGCGTCTTTTTTCACGGAAAACGGCATCGGAACAGTGTGCCCGGAGCGGGACAGCGAAGACGCCCTGGGGGCGGATCTGATCCTGACGTTCGGCGGGGACGGGACGTTTCTTTCCGGCGCACGGATCGCCATGGCCCACGATATTCCGGTGATGGGTATCAACGTCGGGACCGTCGGGTTTCTGACGGAAGCGGAGCCCGAACAGCTGGAGGAATGCCTGCAGGCCATCCTGAACCATGCATACAGGATGGAGGAACGGGCCCTGCTGGAGGTTCGGTTACAATCCGGCGAAACCTTCACTGCCCTGAATGACGCCGTGGTCACCCGGGGCGGGTTTGCCAGGATGATCCAGGTTGAATGCACGGTGAACGGGGAACTGTACAGCAGGATCCTGGCGGACGGTATCATTGCGGCCACCTCCACGGGATCCACCGGATACTCCCTGAGCGCAGGCGGACCGATCGTTCAGCCGGATATGGACTGCATTGTGCTCACTCCCGTTTGCGCGCACACGCTTCAGATCTGTCCGTGCATCGTCGGCGGAAAAAGCGAGATCCGCTTCCGGCTGAACCCGGACCGGCAGCAGATCGCCGAGCTGCAGATCGACGGAACAGACCGGGGTCTGCTGAAAGCCGGTGACGAAGTGATCGTAACCGGATCGGAACGGAAGCTGAAACTGCTGCGGATTCATCCGTACCGTTTCTTCACGCGGCTGCAGGGCAAGCTGACCGAATGGGGCAGCAAATAACGATGGGTAAGAACAGGATCAGACGGAGGCGCCGATGAAAACAAACAGACAGGAAGAAATCCTCCGGATCATCGAAGAGGAAGAAATCGAAACCCAGGAGGAACTGGCCGAGTGCCTTCGGGCACGGGGGCACAAAGTGACCCAGGCGACGGTGAGCCGGGACATCAAGGAACTGCGGCTGATCAAGATCGCCGGACGGCACCGCGCCTACCGGTACGCGCGCCCCGGACGCCACGAAGGCGCTCTGAACGACCGGATGATTCGGCTGCTGAGCGACTCGGTGACGGAGATTGACTATGCCGGGCAGATGGTGGTGGTGAAAACCCTGAGCGGGTCTGCCAACGTGGCGGCGGAAGCGATTGACAACATGAACTGGTATGAGGTGCTGGGCACGATCGCCGGGGACAATACGATCTTCCTGGCGGTGCGGAACAGCGGCGATGCAGCGGAAATCGCCGGAAGAATCAGAAAACTGGCCGGGAAGGAATAACGGCAGAAAAGAGAGAACGGATCATGATTCGCACCCTAACGATTCATAACATTGCGCTGATTGAACACATCGGGGTTGAACTGCACGACGGGATGACCGTGCTTTCCGGCGAAACCGGCGCCGGAAAGAGTATTATCGTGGACGCAATGACCCTGATCCTGGGCGGACGGGCGGACCGGGACCTGATCCGGACGGGATGTGAGCGGGCTTCGGTGGAGGCGGAATTTGCCGCCGGGAGCGCGGAAGGCCTGCGGGACATCCTGGACCGGGAAGGCATCGAATTTGACGGAGAGAGCGTGATTTTTTACCGGGAACTGACGGCGGGCGGGAGAAACATCTGCCGGATCAACGGCGTGATGGTGCCGCTGGCGGTGCTGAAGGAGGCGTCCGCGACGCTTCTGAACCTGCACGGGCAGAGCGAGCACCAGTTCCTGGCGGACGAGGAAAAGCACCTGAGCTATCTGGACATGATGGGCGACGCGGAACACCGCAGACGCATGGAGGAAACGAAGGAAGCCTATTCCAGATTCATCACCAACCACCGGACTTACGCAAAACTCGTGAAGATGAATGACGGCAGGGAACGCCGGATCGACAGCCTGCGGCGGGAGCTGGACGAGCTTCACCGGGCCGGCATCGCGCCCGGGGAGGAGGAAAGGCTGACGGAGGAAAGCCGCCGCCTGCACAAAGCTTCCAGAATCCGGGAAAAACTGGACCGGATCTGCGCACTGACCTCGGGCGGCGAGGAAGGCGGAGACGCACTGCATCAGCTTCAGACAGCGGCGCGGGAGCTGAGCAGCCTTGAAGGCGAGGATCCGGCATTTGCGGAAACCGCGAAGCGCTGCGAAAGCCTGACCTATGAGCTGGAAGAGATTGCCTACAGCATCAACGGGCTGAGCGAACGCTATGAATTTGACCCGATTGCGATGGAAAGAACCGAGAACAGACTGGAGTCTATACGGAAGGCAACCCGAAAATACGGGCCTTCCGAAGAGGACGTGCTGAGGAACCAGGAAGAGATGGAAGCGGAGCTTCAGACGCTGCTGGAACTGGACGAAAAACTCGAAAAAACCGGAGCGGAGCACAGAAAGCTGCTCTCGAACTACCGGAAAGCCGCCCGGGAACTGACAGCCAGCCGGAAGCAGATTGCCGAAACCTTCACACAGCAGATGATGAAGGAACTGAAGGACCTTGGGATGGAGCACACCGTGATCGAGGTCGCCTTTGAGGAAAAGACGGACGGAAAACCGGTGATGCCGACCCCAGGCGGGGACGACCGGGTGTGCTTCATGATCAGCCCGAACCCGGGCGAACCGCTGAAGCCGATGGCGAAAATTGCCTCCGGCGGCGAACTGAGCCGGCTGATGCTGGCGATGAAGACCATTGAGGCCGGCCGGGGCGGCACTCAGACGATGATATTTGATGAGATCGACACAGGCATCAGCGGGCGGATGGCCCAGGCTGTTGCGGAGAAGATGATCCTGATTTCCCGGCGGCAGCAGGTGATCTGCATCAGCCATCTGCCCCAGATCGCCGCGGCAGCGGATCATCAGATCCTGGTGCACAAGGGTGTGCGGGACGGAAGAACGATGACAGAGACGGACGAACTGACCGGGGAGGAGCGGATCCGGGAGGTGGCCCGGATGATCAGCGGCGCCGAAGGCATTACAGAAGACGCGAAGCAATATGCCGGCCAGATGATCGAAGCTGCGGATCGCCGGAAAAGGGAAATCTGATTTTTACCGATTATTTATTGGGATCCGCACAAAAAAGCTTGCCAACTTTCGTCCGTACAGATATAATAAATCAGTTGTATGGAATATTGCGGAATCGCTCCGCGATGTAATCATGCCTGAAAATATACGGGGAGGAAATTATATGTCCAAGAAGTATCTCTACCTCTTCAGCGAAGGAAACGCGAACATGCGTGAACTGCTGGGCGGAAAAGGCGCCAATCTCGCGGAAATGACGAACATCGGTCTTCCTGTGCCGCAGGGGTTCACGATCTCCACGGAAGCGTGCACCCAGTATTACGAGGATGGCCGGCAGATCAACGATGAAATCCAGGCGCAGATCATGGAATATATCGCCAAGATGGAAGAGATCAACGGCAAGAAGTTCGGCGATCTGAAGAATCCCCTGCTGGTTTCCGTGCGTTCCGGCGCCCGCGCTTCCATGCCCGGCATGATGGACACTATCCTGAACCTGGGTCTGAACGACGAAGTGGTGGCCGCCATGATCGCGGGGAACGACGATCCCAAGTTCGCTCGTTTTGTTTACGACAGCTACCGCCGGTTCATTCAGATGTATTCCGACGTTGTGATGGAAGTCGGCAAGAAGTACTTCGAGCAGCTGATTGACGAAATGAAGGCGAAGAAGGGCGTCACCTATGACGTGGATCTGACCGCCGAAGACCTGAAGGAACTGGCTGCCCAGTTCAAGGCCGAATACAAGAGCAAGATCGGCGCGGATTTCCCCTCCGATCCCAAGGAACAGCTGATGGGCGCCATCAAGGCCGTTTTCCGCAGCTGGGACAACCCTCGGGCCAACGTATACCGCCGCGACAACGACATCCCCTACAGCTGGGGCACGGCCGTGAACGTGATGCCCATGGTGTTCGGCAACCTGAACAACAACTCCGGCACCGGCGTGGCCTTCACCCGCGATCCCGCCACCGGCGAGAACAAGCTGATGGGTGAATTCCTGGTGAATGCCCAGGGCGAAGACGTGGTGGCCGGCGTGCGTACGCCGATGCCCATCGCCCAGATGGCCGAGCAGTTCCCGGAAGCCTACGCGCAGTTCATCGATGTCTGCGGCATCCTGGAAAAGCACTACCGCGACATGCAGGACATGGAATTCACCGTTGAAAACGGCAAACTCTACATGCTGCAGTGCCGCAGCGGCAAGCGGACTGCCCAGGCGGCCCTGCGGATCGCCTGCGATCTCGTGGACGAAGGCATGCGGACCGAAGAGGAAGCCGTTTCCATGATCGAGCCGAGAAACCTGGACACCCTGCTGCATCCCCAGTTCGACACCGCCGCGCTGAAAGCGGCGACACCCATCGGTAAGGGCCTGGGCGCTTCTCCCGGAGCCGCCTGCGGCAAGATTGTGTTCACGGCGGAAGACGCGGAAGCCTGGGCTGCCCGCGGTGAAAAGGTCGTGCTGGTCCGTCTGGAGACTTCTCCGGAAGACATCACCGGCATGAAGAGCGCACAGGGCATCCTGACCGTGCGCGGCGGCATGACCAGCCACGCGGCAGTTGTAGCCCGCGGCATGGGCACCTGCTGCGTTTCCGGCTGCGGCGAGATCGCTATGGACGAAGAAAACAAGAAATTCACGCTGGCGGGCAAGACCTTCCATGAAGGTGACTGCATCTCCATCGACGGCACCACCGGGAACATCTATGACGGACTGATTCCCACGGTGGACGCGAAGATCGCCGGCGAATTCGGCCGGATCATGGCTTGGGCCGACAAGTATCGCCGGCTGAAGGTTCGTACCAACGCCGATACTCCCAGAGACGCCCGCAAGGCCCGCGAACTTGGCGCGGAAGGCATCGGCCTTTGCAGAACCGAGCATATGTTCTTCGAGCCGGAGCGGATTGCCGCTTTCCGCGAGATGATCTGCTCAGATACCGTTGAAGAGCGCGAAGCCGCGCTGAACAAGATTCTGCCGTATCAGCAGAGCGACTTTGAGAAGCTGTATGAAGCGCTGGAAGGCTATCCGGTTTGCATCCGGTTCCTGGATCCGCCGCTGCATGAGTTTGTGCCCACGACGGAAGAGGAAATCGCACTGCTGGCCAAGGCACAGAAGAAGCCCATCGAGGTGATCAAGAACCTGATCGCTTCCCTGCACGAATTCAACCCGATGATGGGTCACCGCGGATGCCGTCTGGCCGTGACCTATCCCGAAATCGCGAAGATGCAGACCCGGGCCGTGATCCGCGCCGCCATCACCACGAAGAAGGCGCATCCGGACTGGAACGTGAAGCCCGAGATCATGATTCCCCTGATCTGCGAAGTGAAGGAACTGAAGTACGTGAAGAACGTGGTCGTGGAGACCGCGAATGCCGAAATCGCCGCCGCCGGCATCGAACTGGAATACGAAGTCGGCACGATGATTGAAATCCCGCGGGCTGCGCTGACTGCCGACGAAATCGCAAAGGAAGCCGATTTCTTCTGCTTCGGCACCAACGACCTGACCCAGATGACCTTCGGTTTCAGCCGCGACGACGCGGGCAAGTTCCTGGCCGCGTACTATGAATCCAAAGTGTTCGAGAACGATCCCTTCGCGAAGCTGGACCAGAACGGCGTCGGCAAGCTGATGGAAATGGCCATCCAGCTGGGTCGTCCCGCGAATCCGAACCTGCACATCGGCATCTGCGGCGAGCACGGCGGCGATCCGAGTTCCGTGGCGTTCTGCGACAAGATCGGCCTGGACTATGTGAGCTGCTCTCCGTTCCGCGTACCGATCGCCCGGTTGGCTGCCGCCCAGGCCGCCATCGCGGACAAGAAAGCCTGAGTTTAATCAAGGGAACAACAAGACCCGACAGCGTTTGCTGCCGGGTCTTTGCATGAGGAAAACCGTGTTTGCGCCGAGAGTTATTCGGTCAGGCACCACCGGGGTCTGCGCCCCTTGCGGTCGGTTACCAGTCGTCGTCAGAGGGTTCTTCGAGGGCTTCTTCAAAGGCTTTTTTTGCGATGTCCCAGGAGTAGCCGCGGCGGACCAGAAAGGCGGTGACGCGTTGGAAGAGCTTCCGGCGGTCGCAGGAGTCCCGGTCGGATTTGATTTTTCGCCGGGCCAGAGCGGCAGCAGTTTCCAGCTCGTCCTCTTCGCTGCAGCAGGCGAGGGCGGCTTCTGCCGTTTCCGGGTCGACGCCCTTCATCCGAAGCTCCATGGCGATGCGGGTGGAACCGTATTTCCGCTTGCGGGACTCCACCCACTGGACGGAAAAATCTTCGTCGTCAAGGAGCTTTTCCCGCTCCAGCTTGTACAGCACCATGGAGACGACTTCTTCATCGTAGCCGGCACGGAGGAGGCGCTGTTCGATCTCCCGCCGGCTGCGGGCCCGGATGGCCAGCAGGCCCACGGCGCGGTCCAGGGCCGGACGGTACTGTTCCAAAAGCTCAGGTCTCAATTCCATAGGGGCAGCTCCTTTCGGAAAGCCCAGCGGCAGACGTCGAGATTGGTGATGCCGAAGCGGCCGGAACGGGCTTCGCCGGCGCCGCCGTTCAGGGAAACCAGAATATTTCCGGTGGATTCCTCCCAGAAGGCGCCATCCACGCAGCCGTAGGCAAAACCCTGATGGCCGAGGACTTTTCCGGGAGAAATCCGGCGGTCATCGACGATCAGGAGGCCCCGGCCGTAGGAAAGGGTCGGGGAGGCGGGACCGTAGGATGAAACGGGCGTGCGCATGAAATCCCTGTATTTTGGGGAAATCAGCGGCGCGCCACCGTCGCGGACGCAGCGGATCAGTTCGGCGAGAGAGGGCAGATCGATATACATGGCGCCGGCGGTGTGGCCGTAATGACGGAGGGGATCCGGCTTCGTGAGCGGGATACGGCCCAGGCGGGTGACGCGTAGGCCGGTACCGGGCCGATAAGGCAGCATTCGGATGACGGGCATGATTTCCTCATAGGGCAGGACGGTCGCGTCCAGGGAGGCACGCAGGCTGAGCGGGGTGAAGAGATATTCGCTGAAAACGGCGGGGACGGGCTTGTTCAGCAGGACCTCGAGGACGCAGCCGATGACGCCGTAACCGAGGTTTGAATAACGGAATTTTTCACCGGGGGCGGCGATACGGCGACCGGAAAGCACCTCCGGGAGCGGCGTCTTTTTGATCATCACGGTTTCATAGTCCGGCGGATCGGCGAGGCCGGAGGTGTGAGAGAGCAGATGGGACAGCGTGACCCCCTCCAGCTCCGGAAGGCTGCCGCAGTCCGTCAGAAGATCGGTGACCGGTGCATCCGGATCCAGCAGACCCTGATCCATGAGGCAGACGCACAGCAGGGCGACGGCCGTTTTCGTGATGGAAGCGGCGCGGAAATACGTGGTTTCATCGGGGATCAGGTCGGTGTGAACGGCTTTGGTGAAAACGGAGGTTTTGTCCGCTCCCGATCGGAGGCCGATAGCGGCGCCGGATACATGATTGCGGCGCAGAACTGCAGAAAGCGCCTTTTCCGCGGCCAGGGGATGGCCGGAAACCGCGGCGATCGGGTGCTTCGGAACGGACGGCGAAAGCACGGGCAGGGCCAGACGGTACAGGAGATTCTTAGTTTTGGTGGTCGGCATAGATGATTTCTCCCTCGGCACATTTTCCGTAGAGCAGGAAAAGCGCCAGCATATTCAGAACACTGCACAGCGACAGCAGCAGGAAACGGACGAAAACGGAGGGCGCCGTATACGGGATGAGGTTCAGCATCCACGCCGCAGCGGCGAGATCGCAAAGGCCGGCGGCACAGAGAAAAAGGCGGCAGGGCAGGCCCGCAAACGCCGGACACGCCCTGAAAAGACGGACATAGCACCCGAGAACAAA
>Ga0310696_10008415_pt1 | contig 12027 bp, 11 predicted proteins | sample AusTroGonzalo_MG_4_FD_203885 | JGI IMG/M metagenome (GOLD analysis project Ga0310696, IMG submission 203885) | Bovine rumen microbial communities from tropical cattle in Woodstock, Queensland, Australia - Gonzalo_02 (v2) (version 2) | ecosystem: Host-associated > Mammals > Digestive system >... | reverse complement strand
CCGCGCCGCAGAGAAGAGGGCGGATGTGGTCAAGGAATACGGCGAGTGGGCAGGACAGGCGTTTGACCTTGGCGCGGCGGAGACAAGAGACTTAATTAAGAACACTGCGCTAAAGTCCAGAGCCACCGGAAGTGTATCCGACATCACGCAGGAAGAACTCCAGAGGCTCTTCCCCAACGGCGGAGCGCAGGTGGCCCGTGAAGCCAACAAGGCCGACAAGAAGATGACCGCCGAGGAGCGGCAGAACAAGTCTCGCCGCAAGGCGGAGCGCAAGGTGGCGGAGTATATTGCAAAAGCCATCGGCGCGAAGATCGTACTGTACGAGTCCAACGAAGACCGCACCGACAACAAGCGCACCGAGAACGGTTGGTATGACTGGAGTACCGGAACAATCTATCTGGATGTGAATGCCGGTGACTTCGGCGACCGGTCTATGCTCCGTACTCTGGCTCACGAGTTGACTCATGTCATCCAGTCTCGTTCCCCGGCGGAGTATTCCGCGCTGCGGCAGTTTATCCTTGATAAGTACTTTGACGGCAAGCAGGAACTCCTCGACCGCAGGATCACCGAAGCAATGAAAGCAGACCCCAACCTCAAAGCAGAGTATGCAGTTGACGAAGTCGTGGCAGATGCCTGTGAAATGATGCTCCGGGATTCCGAAGCCATCAAGCAGTTGTATCAGCAGGACAAGAATCTCTTCAACAGAATCAAGGACTTCATTGACAAGTTCGTCAACGCGATCCGCGAAGCCTTTGAGGGCGTGGACGCTTACTCCGGTGCCGCCGAGGACATGAGAGAATACTGGGCAGACATCCAGAGACTGTGGGATTCGGCGTTCGTCGCGGCTTCTATTAAGAATGTGGAGACCATGACGAGTGCAGGGGTCTCCGAGGACACCGCCGTCGCCCTTGACGAGAATGGCTATGAGATGGTAAAAGGTGCCATCGTGCAGGATAATGTGGCGAATGTCATGGAGTCCGATGAGTTCCAACCGCCCATTGACGGTCACGATGTGCAGAACTCTCCTCGCACAACCCCCGCGTGGCTTGAAGCGTTTCCAAAGCGGTTCCCGAACTTTAGCCGGGAAGACATCAATGTCGTTGCGTCTGCGCTGACCGCGTTTAATGAGGACGCTATCGCGAGAACCGCCGCAGGGTTCCTTGCCGACTCCGACCCCGGTGGGTTCTATGCCCAGACCCAGTACGGGCCGCTCCGCACGAATGTGGAGTACAAGTACACCTTCGACCTCGACACTTCTTGCCCAAGGACATTCCAGTTCCTTGCGTACAGAGACAGGATCGTCGAGGCAATCGGCAGACCGCTGACATTCTGGGAGAGCGAGAACCTCATCAATGTTATGAAGCAAGTCGGATGCATGATTCCTTGCACCTATTGCTATGTTGAGAACAAGAGAATTCTCCTGTCCTCGTCTTGCGTCGATTACTTTAAGTACAGAAACGCAGTCATGTCGGCGGAGACAGACGCGGACGCAAAGTCCAAGATGTATGGCTACAACGCGAAGAAGCGCACCCTTACGGAAGCGTCGCAGAAAGTGTTTGCCGAGTGGAGAGCAGACAGATCTTATCATCCGTCTGCCGCAGAGTGCTACACCGATGTCTGCAAAATCCAGAACCTTGCCAACCGGGTCTGGGATGAGGCCCTTGAGTCCGGGGAACTCACTTCGGACAGTACGGTGAACGAGATTGCGCAGTACTTAAACAACAAATATTCCATCACCGACAAGAATGCCCAGAAGAGAGTAGACGCTTTCGCGGCGGAGTGGAAGTACGATACGGACGCAAAACGCGAACACGAGCGTGGCATAGAGGGAGAGTCCGACGGCATTAACCAGACCGCGCTCTCCGTATATCACCAAGCACTCGCTTATGCGAAGTCCGCGTCCTCTGCCAAATCTGTTGAGAACTACACTCCGTACTCCGGAGAACTTGTCAACATCTCCCCGGAAGATCGTGCGTTCATCATGGCAATGGGCGGTCTTCGCAAGCACTCGTCCAACGACTTCCGCATCGACTATGTGGAAGACTACTTTATGCTTTTCGCTGACATGGCGGCAGGTGGGTGGACTGGACATACTTACACAAAGAACCCGGACTATGTGAGGATATTTGGAAGAACCGGAGATCGCATCAATATGTCCATTGCGCTCAACGGGAGTTCTTACGACAACATCACCATGAATGACCAAGAGGGGATGAACTGGGCGGAAGCCAGAGAACTGCGAGACCACTACAGGAATGCCGGTATCATGTGCATGGTCACCAACGAAGCCCAGTTGGCGTGGGCGTTAGACCAAGACTGGATAGATATGATTATCCCGTTCCACGCGTCTGGTCTTCGCAAGGAAGTCTACAAGACTCTCAACGGTTGGCTTGACTTCACTTCAAAGCAGAACGAGTCTTTCTGGACGAAAGACGAAATGGCAAAGCAACTCAAAGCCGCAGGGTATGACCTGCCGAAGGGGGCAATAACGAGAGACAACTATATGTCTACCCTGCACCCAGACGCTACGGTTGAGATTGTCGGCGGCGGAGAGACCACGCTCACCGAGGTGAGCGACGGCGGTTGGAAGTGGGTTCGTCCGCATTTCTTCCCCCACGAGACTGTCATTGAATTAAAGAGACCGGACGGCAAAATCAAAGTAAAGGTTCCGGGTCACGAGAACGATCCGCAGAAGTACCTCGCGCTTTGCGAAAGGTTTGGAGTCCGCCCCCGGTTCTACAACTCCAAGGTGCAAGTCAACGGAACCGGTAAGGCCATCCGCGCAACAGAGCATCCGAACTTCTTCAAACTGGTCAAAGAGACATCAAGAACAGACCAAGAGATTATTGACGGCAAACCAAATGTGCAGACCGCCATCAAGTTTAATTTCAACGAGTACGATCCGTACCTCAAGATGACTCCGTTTGAATTTGCCATTCAGCAACTTGAGGCCCAGAGAAACATTGCCGTATCGCAGGGTAACGGAAAGATCTACTCCGACATGGCGCAAGATCCCGCCGGGGTCGTGGAAGGGTTCCTCCGCAAAGAGAACGGCAAGTATGTTTGGCTCGATGACAAGAACTCGCAGAAGTACATTGACCCGGCAAAAGACCCGTACTTTGAAGACCGCATTGGACTGCTGAAGTCCGGTTACGACGAAATGACGCAGATGTCTGCGCGACCGTCCGACGATGGCGGCACCGAGATTCAGCGTTCCTCTCGCCGCCCAATCGCATCCATGGACATGATAGAAGCCATGGACAATCTCAACGGGATTTCAAATGCCAGAGTGCGACAGGGCATCCAAGAGATTCGGGAACTGTACGACCAGTACAAGTCCTACATCCGGGAGCGAGACAGACTCCGCGACCAGATTCGCAAGGGTGGAGACAAGACCGCTCTGGAGAATCGCAGAAAAGACCTTGCCAAACGGAGAGACCGTGTACGCTTTGCCATTGAGCAACTCATGGAGCAGAAGGATGTCCGTCAGTTCCTTGAGCGAGAGCGCAACGAGATCACCGGGTTGTTTGAGGAGTCCGCCATCTCTGGAAGAGACTACATTAATAATTACTATAATACCCCGATGCGCGAGGCCCTTGAGTCTACCGAAGCGGCGTGGCGTAGGAGATACGAATCCCTTGAGGCTCGTTACGACAAAGCGAAACTCCGCGCCATTGCGGAGAAGCAGGAGATGCGCGAGTCTTTCCGGGAGTACATGGAGCGTCAGCAGGAGCGTCGTTCCGCCACCGCACTTCGCGAAGTGGCGAGAGCGAGACTCGCAAGGCTCGTCAACATGGTTGAGTCCAACAACGACAAGACCCATGTCATCACGGAACTCCGTGGGCCTGTGGCGAGATTCCTCTCCGCGCTCAACCCGATCCCGACCGGGAACTCGCAGAGAGCAAGAGAAGCGGCACAACAGTGGCGCGATGCCGTCATCGAGATGCAGAACCTTGCCAGTCAGCCAGACACTTCCCCAGTCGCAAGTCTCATCATCGACCAGAACAAGGATGCGTTTGCCGATCTCGTCAAGAGTCTTAACCAACTGGTGGATCTCATCTCCGACGATGTAAGGCTGACCGAACTTGGGCGAGACTTTGAGGAAGCGGTCATTGCCGCCAACAAGAAAGGAACCTCTGCCCAGACCATCGCCAGAGGAACTCTCGCCGCAGACGAGATGGCGGAAGAGACTTCCGTTCTGGACTACATGAACTCCGAGCAACTCGCAAACCTCAACAGAGTTATCCTGGCGGTACAGGCACTGGTCAATGCCGGGAACAGAGTGTTTGCCAACGCCAAGTATGAGAACCGTCAGCAGATGGTCGAGGAGTCCTTTGAGGAACTTGAGAAGATTGACGATCAGCCAACCATCTTCAACGAGAAGACTGGCAAGGGCGAGAACAGAGACCTTGAGACCCAGAGATTCCTCATGTGGCGTAACGGCGTACCGTACTATGTGTTCAAGAGGTTTGGGCAGGTCGGTAAAGATTTGTACATGGCTCTCGCCAAAGGGTGGGGAGACATGGCACTGGATACCAACCGCATCTCCGAAGCCGTCAAGAACGATGGCAAGATCACCCGAAAGGATGCCCGTGAGTGGAAGACCGCAGTACGAACCATTGAACTCCGCGAGAGGGATACCGGTCGTATGCGGAAGACCAAAGCCACCGTGGCGCAGTTGATGACCCTGTACGCACAGTTAGGACAGGAGCAGTCCATGCTCCACATCATGCAGGGCGGTTTCAACTTCAGCATGAACGATGCCGTCCGCACCGATACTCGCAAGTACAGTATGAGCCGGGAAGAACTCGTTGATGCAATTACCACCGCGCTTCAGCAGGACGAGGACGGCAAGCAGATATCCGATGCCGAGGTCAAGAAGCAGTTGGATGCCGCCGCATGGCTTCAGCACTATATGCAGGTTGAGGGCGCAAACATGGGCAACTATGTCACGAGACAGTTGTTCGGCTATGAGTACTTCAACCCGGACGAGTACTACTTCCCGATCCACTCGTCCGACGAGCAACACCAGACCGCGACGGATGACAAGTCCAGTTCCCTCTATTCTCTGCTCCACATGACCATGACCCGCGCGAGGAATCCCAAGTCAAACTCCGCCATCGTAATCGGAGACATCTTCAACATCTTTACGGAACACATGGCGGACATGGCAAAGTACAAGAACCTTGCGCTCCCCGTCATGGACATGGCAAACTGGCTCAACGGTAAGGTCACCAACGAGAATGGTTCAAAGTCCTATATCAAGGGCGAACTGCTCCGGGCGTTCGGCGGTATCCGTTCCGGCGAGGGAGACCAGATCCAAATCAAGTCCATTGCTGAAGAGTACATCACCAAGTTCATGCAGGACATCAACGCTTCGTACAGTGGCGGCGGACTGGTTGACCAAGAGGTCGGCAAGTTCCTCTCCCGGATGAAACGAGCGGCGGTCGGGGCCTCTCTCCGTGTGGCACTCCAACAGCCATTCTCCTATGTGAGAGCAATGTACTCAATGGCTCCAAAGTATCTCATGCGGTCTCTTGGCATTCACAGTGATCTCAAGCAGAACATTGCCGAAGCCAAGAAGTACTCTGGTCTGGCTATGTCCAAGTCGCAGGGCAACTTCACATCTGATGTGGCCCCGTCTATGAAAGAACAGATCATTGCCACCACCGGACTGATGGATCAAATCACCGAGAAGTCTCTCGCCCTTGCAGAGAAGATGGACGAAGTGACATGGGGTACGCTCTGGAGAGCGGCAAAGTACCAAGTCAACGATACCGCCGGTCACGCCGAAGAGGGAACCAAGGAATACTACGAGCAGGTACGGCAGGTATTTGACGAGGTAATCCTCTCCACGCAGGTCATGGATGGTACACTGACCAGAAGCGCATTTATGCGTGACAAGACTCTGTACTCCAAACTGATGACCGCATTCATGGCAGAACCAACACTCACTTATAATATGGTTCTGGATGGAGCGGAAGGGATGCTCCTTGCCAAGAGGACGGGCGGAAACAAGACCGCCGCCAGAAACCGTATGGCTCGTGCCATGGCGGTGTGGGCCGGTACGCAGTTAGCCAACGCTCTCATCACCGCTCTGGTGGATGCGTTCCGCGATGACGATGACTACGAGACATTCTGGCAGAAGTATCTGGAACACTTTACTTCCAACGCGTGGGAGAATATGAATCCTCTGGAAGGGATCCCGATTGCGAAGACCGTCGCGTCCGTGGTGATTTCCGCACTCCGTGGTTCCAAGTCTCCGCTTGGCACAGAGTTCCAAGGTCTCACCAAATCTGCCGAAGCACTCCGGGCTATGTTTGATACTCTCCGTGGTGAAAAGACTGAAGCCAACTACTACGGCAAGATGACAACATGGGGTATGATCTACAATCTGTTGCAGGGCGTATCGTACCTCACCGGCATCCCGGCGGCGAACTTCTCCAGACTTGCGACATCCACCGTCAACGGCGGCATCACTTTCTGGAACGACTTCTTCGCTCCGCTTACCGGAAAGTATGTTTCCCATGCCAAGACTTACAACTCTCCGACCGGCGGATACGACGCACTGTTTGAAGCCGAAGCCAACGGGAACGAGCGCAGAGCCGGTAACCTTATGATGGAACTTGCCGCCCACGACATTGACGGCGATACCATCAACAAGGAGATGCGGAATCGTACAAGGGATGCGTTCGTCGGCGGCGAGATCTCCGAGAGCAAAGCCAGAGCAATCCTCGCAGAGTATGGTGTAGATGCAGAGCATCGTGATTCCGATATCAATTACTGGAAGTTCAAGAGAGACTTCCCAGATATTGAGAAGCCTACTACCGCGATGGCGAACCACTACTACAACGAGTTCCAACCTCGCGGAGTAACTCCGCAACAGTTCGCGACTTGGTGGAAGTACATCCAAGGATGCGAGAAGACGGATACCATGTCCTTACAGGAAGTACGAAGACAGTACATCACACAACTCCAAGTACCGGAATCCGTCAAGGCCGCATTGTGGCACACTTGCTACGATAGCGAGTGGTAAAGCAAGAGCCGGGGTTCAACGCCCCGGCTCTTAAGTATATGTCCGCAAACACATACCCCAATTATACGCAGAATTGTATAATAACTTTATACGAGTTATCACACCAAATTCCTGTTAACACACAAAATCTGCATTGATAACTTAAACATAGTAGATTGATTTCAATCTTCCCGGTGCATAGGTAAATAACTGGAATCTCTTGTGTACGCCCATGAACCCGTTGTTGTTTGACCACTCGTCTGTAGGTACTGCACTCGCCAATCGGCGTACCATGATGCCGTCGTCAATGGATTCTCTGTGGAAGTGACCGGTGTGAATCTCACGGCAGATAGCGGTACCGAACTCCATGGGGAAGTCCAGTGCGAAGTCTCGTAAGAGTTTGTCGGCAGAGGTGGTGTACTCACAGTGTCCATATCCAATAAAGTTGCCTTCCCACCATATAAATTTTCGTGGAGCCATGACATCATCAAATCTGGCCTGTGGGTACGCCGCCTCAAGTGCCTTAAAGAAACACCAAGAACTGCACTCATCGTGGTTGCCCTTGGAGAATCTTACATTAACTGACGGGGAGTTTACCAGACAAGTATCCAACAGATTGCAGAAGAAAGTCCACGCATCTCCCCATGCTTCCTTGAAGTTCACCTTGTCTATGCAGGTTCCTTTGGCGGTGTGGCCCCTCATATCGTTGTTGTGCAGGACATCCTGTCCGATGATGACATTGATCTCATCGTACCCCTTCTCAACGATAGCGAGGATTTCCTTGAGGATGTCTTCGTAGTCCGCTAACTTTGCAACTCCGAAGTGCATATCAAAGAGCGGAATCTCCAACATATCCTCTCCAGACTTGATCTCGCCGCCAATTTGCCGAACTTCAACATAGTCATTTATCGCTTCAATATAGTCATCTACGGAAATTTGACTATGTTGTTTTACCCACGCTTGGGTTATGTTCCCATCTCCATCCACCTGCACGGTGGCGGCGTGGGCGGTCATGCCGGGGAATGTACCTGCTTCAAGCGTTTCGGTAGGTGCGTTGCATTTGTTTCGCCACTCCGCTAACCTGCGACGGAAAGTGGTGAAGTCCATCCCCTTCCCATTATACTCCGGTAGGAATATCTCGTTGTATACCTGCCGAGCGGTCATAGAGGATCGTGCTTCTACGCACCTCTGCTTGAGTTCATAAGGTATCATTACTCATCCTCTTTAGATAACTGTTTGTAAATCTGGTTAACACCCGTGGCGGTCAACCCGGAAGAGATACCGACCGCAACCGCATCCAAAATATTGTCAGCCGGGAAACCGGGCATGACATATAGTCCAAGAATCCCAAGACCACCGCCGACTATTCCCACAACTACAGGGATCAGTTTGTCCGGGAACTTATTGATGGCTTTACAAATAGCACCGATGACATAGCAGATTACTGCGATGCAAGCAACAGTTTCAAACTCCATACTCTCACCCCTTCAGCAGACGGTTCCAAGTCACAGGGCCTGCGATTCCATCGACCCCGATCTTAAAGGCTTTCTGCGCCGCCATGACACCGGCCTTTGTCTTGGGGCCATATATCCCGTCCACCGAGCCGCAGTTGAATCCGAGTCCGTTGCAGAGAATCTGGAGAGATTTGACCTCTCGCCCGGTGGCACCCTCTTGGAGCATTGTCATTGTTACCACGAATGTATCCCCCTTATCGTCTTTAGGTTTCTGCGGTGCAACTTCATTGATGATGTTGCGGAGCATATAGTTCTGGTCACAGATTCCGATGCCGTCCACATGACGGTCTCTCTTGTAATTGATGGCACCGCCTCCGAACTGCCAGATGTCGCAGGTGGGTTGGGTGGTTCCCCAATCAGCGCACCATACATAATCGTAGTCGGACTTTTCTAATCTGTTACTCCACCAGTTGGAGTTGGCATACACACCGGCTCTGTATCCTTTGGCTTTGATAGCGTCACAGAATGTCTTGGCAATCTCCGTAACATTCTGTCTGCCGGTCTGGTACACGGAGTTCTCCTCAAGGTCATAGAAGATGGGGAGTTCCAGTTCCCTACCACCAAGCCACCGGAGTACCATCTCTGCTTCTTTCTTTGCACCGGCGGCATCCTTGGCGTAGGAATACTCATAGATACCGACCGGCACTCCGCACTCCCGGAAGCCTTTGTAATGGTTCTCAAACTGATCGTCTTTCTGGTTCTCTTCCCGACCGTAGCCGATGCGGATGATGGCGAACTCTACTTCCTGCGATGCGAGTTTGTAATTAACATTGCGCTGATAGGTAGAAATGTCCACTCCAAATAACATCATAGCAACCCCCCACTCAACATTCCGATGACCGCCGCCACCACCGCACCGATGATAATATCAATGACGGTATCCCATCTCTTGCCCGGCTTGGCGGTGAGCGACTTCACATCGTCTCTTATCTCTTCCACCTGCTGATTGGTATGCTTCAGTTCGGTGGCCATCGTTGCTACTGTAGTGGTGAGTTCACGCAGTTCAAGCAGACCTTTCTCCACTTGGTCTAATCGGTGTGAGTTACTCTTGGCTCGTTCCTCTAAAGCGACTATTCTTTCGTCTTCCATGGCGGCGTACCCCCCAATCATTACTGAATCTATTGTAGGAAGTAATTCGCCACATCGCTACTGCTTGACCAGAAATGTTAAAGCCACCGCATACAAGAAGCAGATTGGCGCAATCACAAGCATTCTCTCGTCATTCGCAATTCCAACTATCAGTGATGCGACGAACAAGAGCCAACACAACACCGCCGCAACAGTTACGATGAATATAAGCACTCGCTCCATAATTGTTCCTTTCTTATGGGGCGGTAGGATGCTCCGTAATCCCATCTCCCACCGCCCACATAAACACACTACTTATTCCGCAGAATCGGTCACAGAGCGTTTAACAGGCTCACACAATTGGTTGTACGCATCATACAGAGTAAACCAATCGTTTGCATCCATGATTACCACCCACGGGCAATCGTTTCTACGGTGCGCTACGATAGGGATCTCGCCCGGTTTAGCATCATGCTTGGATTGTGACATGGCATCCCACAGGTGCAAGGCCTCGGTTCTTTTCACCTCTATGTGGATCATCGGGAGTCCTTCCACATCAGCGGCTTCCTGCGTCTTGCCCTTAACCTGGGCAGTACGGTGAGCGTCGTATCCGTGGGAGATGCACAACCTTGCAAACTCCAACTCTCCACGCTTGCCTTTGTTCCGGGACTTCCGTCCGACGGCGTGATGGTCTGTCATCACTCACCCTCCGCTTCTATGTGAAGCCGTAATACATACTCCCTTAATCGCTCCATCAGTTCGTTAATTACCATACTTGTTGTCCCATATTTGCCGTCAATAACGCACTGAACGGTAATCGGGGGGTCAAGATTTCTCGTTTCCATCGTGCCATCTTTGCGTTCTATAAGCACCTCATGTCGCAAAATAAGCCTATACCGTTCCAAGTGTAATGTCGTGTTACTGTTTGCCATGTTATTATTCGCCCTCCTCTGCCGGACTTTTGAGCCAATCCAGCCAGCAATCCATGCAATTCGCCATTCCACGACAAACCTCTCTTCTGGCATTAGGCCAACAAGACAGTTCAGAAAAATAATCTGCAAGTTCCTCGTCCGCCATAGAGCGAATGCGATCTGCGTTGGTCTGCGGATGTGGCGGTTCGTACTGCACCAAGAAGTCGTAGTCATCCGGCATAGCATATTCCGCTTTCATAGCCATGCCAAAGATTGTCGGCTTAATGTTGGGCGGCAAGTTCTCAATGAGTTTGCCGTACTTCCATCCGTTTAGAGTCACGGAGTTTGCTTCTATACTGTGCTGAAGCATCTGGTCTCGTGCAGTAAGGATGCGTTCTATCAACTCGTCTTGGTTCATCACTCTCCCTCCTCTCTACTTCTTGCCCACTCTTCCAGCGTGTCATAAGCCGCCGCCAACATTTTGAAAACGGCAACTACATCCGTTTCAAGGATTTCTTTGAACCGCTCTCCCACAAATTTCAGTTCCCAACACGGCTCGTGTTCGTCGTACCAGAAATAGCCTATGGAATATTGGCATTCACGGCCTTGATACTGGTAATACTTAACAAGGTCAATAGTCTCATTCGGTTCGTCCTCTTTGAATTTTGCGAGACGCCTTGGGCAAGCCTCTAATGCATAATCGCCCATTCTCCAGTAAAAGTTCAGTTTAGCCATTGTCATCACCCTCCGCTTCAACGATTGTCGGTGCTTTTTCAACCAGAATAATGAAGTCCCGAATAGCACCGTGTTTTGATATTTGTTCGTCATCTCCTGTACAAGACGGCAACGCATCTATCAGCGCATCCGCATCTATCAACCGCCCATGCGGTGGGACGTAGCCAGCTTGCACTCCCTTGATGAGTGTACAATCTCCTTGCCAATTCGGGATGGCGCAAGTACCGTCTGGATAAATTCTAACTGTCCGCCAATCGCCCTCTTTCGGCATCTTCATGCCCTTAATCAGTATGCTCATGCAAGTTCCTCTTCCTTTCTCGCAAGCCAATCTTTCCATTGGAGCATTGTCGCATATGCTATTTCGCCGATAGAGCGACTGCTATAGTACTGGTCGTGACGATGCTCTGCGGCATAGAGCATTCCATCAAGCACCCAATCGCCTATGTCGATGAGTGTCATGAGGTTTTTCTCACGCTTCTCGTCAATCGCCGTATCGGCAACTGGTTCTGAATCGCCGACAACGATTTCCAACAACTTACAAATCTCTCTTGATGTCATCTTCTCCATGCTCATCTTTTCTCCTCCATCCATTGGCGCAGTACCAATAATTATTTGGAACAAACCCAAAGTTTAGGCATTGTCCGTTTTCAAGTCTGTGTCCTCAGTCCTTGCATTGCACCACTTCTTCAACGGTTGGTCTGCTATCCAAAAATCGGCAGATTGTAGTAATTGCGCTTGTCATCCACGGTTCTTCTGATTCTAATGCCAGTTTCGTGAGGTATTC
>Ga0310696_10008413_pt1 | contig 12028 bp, 11 predicted proteins | sample AusTroGonzalo_MG_4_FD_203885 | JGI IMG/M metagenome (GOLD analysis project Ga0310696, IMG submission 203885) | Bovine rumen microbial communities from tropical cattle in Woodstock, Queensland, Australia - Gonzalo_02 (v2) (version 2) | ecosystem: Host-associated > Mammals > Digestive system >... | reverse complement strand
GCCGATGGCACACCCCACAAACGAGAACATCAGCCGTATTCGTCACTACGGACGACTGGTGGGCGAAGTGTTCGAGAAGCTAAAGACCATGCCCGAAGGTCCAGAGCGTGACGAGCTGGTGCGCATGACAGCCAACCAGATGAAGCGCGACCTGATGACGTGGGGACACGGTTCGATGGACGATGAGCGCATTGCCGACGACTTGGCACGTTTTACTGACGGAAAGATACAAGTGGACCCGTCGACATTCCGTCTGGACCACATAACCCCTATCGTTCCGGATAGCGGCAACGGCAAGAAGAAAAAGAAGAAATAGCAAAGTTATGGCATCATTCAGAATAGAAGGTGGGCACCTGCTCAGTGGTGAAATTCGTCCTCAGGGTGCCAAGAACGAGGCCCTGCAGGTGATTTGTGCTACGCTGCTGACCAGCGAGGCAGTGACCATTCACAACATTCCTAACATCCGCGACGTCAATAACTTGATACAGCTGTTGAAGGACATTGGCGTGAAGGTAAAATCCACCCCCACCCCCTCCCAAAGGGATGGACGCGGATTCACTTTTCAAGCTGACACCCTGAACATGGCCTTTCTGCAGAGCGACGAGTTCGTGGAGAAGTGTGCCCAGCTACGCGGCTCGGTTATGATGATTGGTCCACTGCTGGCTCGCATGGGTAAGGCTGTGATAGCCAAACCAGGTGGCGACAAGATTGGACGCCGCCGTTTGGACACACACTTTCTGGGCTTCCAAAAGTTGGGTGCTAAGTTCCGTCAACTGGAGAATCGTAACGTCTATGAGATATTTGCCAAAAGCCAAAAGCCGAAAGCTAACGGACTCAAAGGCACCTACATGCTGCTGGACGAAGCATCCGTAACAGGTACAGCCAACATCATCATGGCTGCCACAATGGCCGAGGGCACGACAACGATCTATAATGCTGCCTGCGAACCCTACGTACAACAATTGTGTCACATGCTGTGCCAAATGGGTGCCAAGATTAGTGGCATCGGATCGAACTTGCTAACCATCGAGGGCGTCAAGGAACTGAAAGGTGCCGAGCACAAGCTTTTACCCGATATGATTGAGGTGGGTTCGTTCATCGGTATGGCAGCGATGTGTGGCGATGGCGTACGTATCAAAGACTGTTCGCTGAAGGATCTTGGCATCATCCCTGACGCCTTCCGGCGACTGGGTGTCAAGGTAGAGGTAGACGGCGACGACCTCTTCATTCCACGGCAGAAGCACTATGTTGTCGACTCATTCATTGACGGCACCATCATGACGCTGGCAGATGCACCTTGGCCTGGACTGACACCTGACTTGCTCAGTGTGCTCATCGTGGTAGCCACACAGGCACGCGGCTCAGTGCTGTTCCACCAGAAGATGTTTGAGAGTCGACTGTTCTTCGTTGACCGACTCATTGATATGGGTGCACAGATTATCCTTTGTGACCCACATCGTGCCGTTGTCGTAGGACACGACCGTCAGCGTCTATTACACGGCAGTAGGATGTCAAGTCCTGATATTCGTGCAGGTATCGCCCTGCTGATAGCCGCCATGAGCGCCAATGGCACCAGCCTCATCAGCAACATCGAACAGATTGACCGTGGTTACGAGAATATTGAGAACAGACTCAATGCGCTAGGGGCCAAGATTGAGAGAATATAACCGGAACTAGTAAAACTAGTATAACTAGAAATAATGATAAGAGCAGAAGAAGTATACAAGATAGGCCGACTGGGTAAGTCGCACGGTGTGAAAGGTGAGGTGTCGTTTCAGTTCGATGACGACATCTTCGACCGCGTGGACGCCGACTATCTGGTGCTCGACATCGACGGCATCTTAGTACCATTCTTCATGGAGGAATACAGGTTCCGTAACGACTCGGTCTGCCTAGTGAAGTTCTGCGATATTGACACACAACAACGTGCTCAGGAACTGACAGGCTGTGACGTGTACTTCCCACGAGCTTTGGCTGAAGAGGCAGAGGACGTGCCTTCGCTGGCATCGTTGGTAGGCTTTGAAATCGTGGATGCGTCCAACAGGAAAGCCATTGGAACCATTGCTGACATTGACGACAGCACAGTAAATATCCTCTTTGAAATGGAGAACGGCATGCTGATACCTGCCAATGACGACCTCATCGAAGACATTGACGCAGAACACAGGACCATAACAATGAATATCCCCGAAGGACTGCTATCGCTACGCTAGTGAATAGTGATTGCAACGCCACACTTTATACCTTTAGGTTAAAGAACAGTGAATAGTGAACAACGATATATGAAGAAAAAACAAATAGCCATTCTAGGCTCAACAGGCTCAATAGGCACTCAGGCTCTGGAAGTCATTGAGGAACATAGCGATCTTTACGAAGTTTACTGCATCACGGCCAATAACAAAGTAGAATTGCTGGCCGAACAGGCTCACAAATTCAAGCCTGCTGCTGTGGTCATCGCCAACGAGCAACGTTACGACGAGTTAAAACAGCTGATGAGCGACCTACCAAATGTGAAGATATATGCTGGCAAGCAAGCGCTTGACGAAATCGTTGAGGCCGACCCCATCGATATGGTATTGACTGCTATGGTGGGCTTTGCCGGACTGTCGCCAACCATCCACGCCATCAAGGCCCGCAAAGCTATTGCACTGGCCAACAAGGAGACACTGGTGGTGGCTGGTGAACTGATTCTGCAACTGGCCCAACAGTATCACACCCCCATCCTACCCGTCGACAGCGAGCACTCAGCCATCTTCCAGAGTTTGGTAGGTGAAGACGATAACCCCATAGAAAAGATTCTGCTGACAGCCTCTGGCGGTCCGTTCCGCAATTTTACGATGGAACAGTTGGAAACCGTCACCAAGGCCGATGCCCTACGCCACCCAACATGGGATATGGGGGCCAAGATTACTATCGACTCGGCATCGATGATGAACAAAGGATTCGAGGTGATTGAAGCCAAGTGGCTCTTTGGTGTTGATGCCCGTCAGATACAGGTATTGGTACATCCGCAGAGCATCGTGCATAGTGCCGTTCAGTTCCACGACGGTGCCGTGAAGGCACAGCTAGGCGTGCCTGATATGCGACTGCCCATCCAGTATGCGTTCTCGTTCCCCCAACGCCTACCGCTGAGTGGCGACCGTCTGGACTTCTTTGCCCAAAAGCTAGAATTCTTTGAGCCCGACCTGAAAAAGTTCCGCTGTCTGGCACTAGCCTTCGAAGCTATTGAGAAAGGTGGCAACATGCCGTGTATTGTCAATGCTGCCAACGAGATTGTGAATCGCGGTTTTCTGGAGGACCGTTGTCGTTTCTTACAGATGAGCGACATCATTGCCGAAACCATGCAGCGCTGCACATTCAGCAAGAACCCCGACTACGACGTGTATATCCAGACGGATGCCGAAGCACGTCGCATTGCAGAAGCGATGCTTAAGTCATAAACGATTCGAAATAACGTTATAACGTAATATCGATAATAATAAAGTATAATAATGGAAGTATTTTTAATAAGAGTATTACAATTAGTATTGGCCCTCACGATATTGGTGTTTCTCCACGAGGGTGGTCACTTCTTCTTTGCCAAGCTCTTTGGAGTAAGGGTGGAGAAGTTTTATATTTTCTTCGACTGGAAATTCAGTCTGTTTAAGTTCAAACCCAAGAAGAGCGATACAGAATACGGTATCGGCTGGATTCCCCTTGGTGGCTACTGCAAGATAGCTGGTATGATTGATGAGAGCTTCGACACAGAGCAGATGAAACAGCCCGAGCAACCTTGGGAGTTCCGCACCAAGCCGACCTGGCAACGTTTGCTGATCATGATTGGCGGTGTGCTGGTCAACTTCCTGTTGGCCCTCTTCATCTATTCGATGATTCTATTCTATTGGGGCGACTCCTATATCCCTGTGAAAGACATGACATTGGGTATGAAGTTCAATCAGGAGGCTAAATCATACGGTTTCAAGGATGGTGATATCCTTATAGGTACAGAGAAACGTGAATTCAAGGAGTTCAGCGCAGACCTCTATCGCGACATCTCTGAGGCCCACCGTGTCGACATTATCCGTGATGGCAAGCCCATGAGCATTTCGCTGCCTGGCGAAATTAACATGCTGAACATGATAAAGGCTGACCCAGCTTTCGTGCGTCCATTAATACCTGCTGTGGTCGACAGCGTACTGCCAGAGACACCTGCCGCCAAGATGGGTCTGACGAAAGGCGACAAGATTCTTGCAATCAACGGCACAGCCATTGATTCATACAACGAGTTCACTGATCAGTTAGGGCGTCGTCAGGATATGCTGCTGACTTCGAAGACCTCGGCTGACAGTCTGAAGGCACGCACTGTGGTCATTGCGTTTGGCAATGACGCGCGGACTGACACGACTACCGTTGTCCTCACACCTGACCTGAAGCTAGGATTCGTTGTGAAGAGTTTGGCTGGTATCTACCAACAAAAAATAGTGGAGTACAGCTTCCTTGAGAGCATCCCTGCAGGTATCAAGTACGGTTGGAGCGTGCTGGCCTCGTATGTTGACGACATGAAATATGTCTTCACGTCAGAAGGAGCCAAATCGCTTGGAGGCTTTGGAGCTATCGGCAGCCTATTCCCACCCATGTGGGATTGGTACATGTTCTGGAAGATGACCGCTTTCCTCAGCATTATCCTTGCTTTCATGAACATTCTGCCTATCCCTGCATTGGACGGTGGTCACGTCCTTTTCCTGCTCTACGAGATGATTACGCGCCGCAAACCCTCTGAGAACTTTATGATTAAGGCAGAATACGTAGGCTTTGGACTACTTATTCTCCTGATGGTTTTGGCGAATCTAAACGACATCCTGCGTTGGTTAGGATATATGTAGAGAGAGGTTAGAGAAGTTAAAGAAATTAAAGAAAATAAGATTTTTCTACGAAAAGGCGTTGTAGTTTAAAACTTTATTCGTATCTTTGCCCACGTATGAGGTACACGTATGAAGTTTAAACTACTAAGCCTTTGCCTGCTACTACTCAGCCTGATAACCTTTGCAAAAGCAGAAAACTTAGGCTACACCAAGTTCGAACCACTGAAAATAGGTTTGGATTTGGACTATGCTCCATTGGAATATGTCGACGACAACGGACTGCCCCAAGGTCTGGATGTTGAGTTTACCCAAGAACTGATGAAGCGTCTAGGTATTCCATACAATTATAATCCCAACACATGGGAGAATATCAAGGACGATATACTTGAGGGGCGTGTAGAACTGGGCATGATGGTCTACTCGCCCTATCGTAAGGATATCGTCAACTACTCGCGTGCCGTCTTCCGCCTGTATTATCAGGTAGTCTACCGCAACAACGATCCCCAACAGTTCGATATGCGACATTTGGAAGGCAAGAATATTGCTTATATGTCCAGTCGCCCCATTACCGACACACTGACCAAAGCAGGTGCTATACTGCATGTCGTGCGTGACCTACCTAAGGCCCTGAAAGATTTGAGTGGAGGACAATATGATGCCGTTATCTGTTTCCGTTATCAAGCAAAATACCACATCCATCATCAGGGGTTGAAGAACCTCACAGCCGAAGACTTGACGCTGACACCTCGCGAATATTGCTATGTCAGTATCAATCGCGAACTGATTCGTGCTATTGACCGCGAATTAGTAAAAATGGAAAGAGAAGGGGTTATTGATGAGATCTATGGTGACTACATTTCGAAACTAGGTAGTTTTAAGATGCCCAACTGGATATGGTGGACGTTGGGGACAGCAATTCTCCTAGCTCTTGTCGCCCTACATCTACAACAGCGACTCCACTCACGTCGCTTGCATCAAGAGATGAGACGTGCCCAAAAGTCAGAACAGTTAAAGACTGTCTTTCTAGCTAATGTAAGCCATGCCTTGCGTACGCCACTCAATGCAATTATTGGCTTCAGCGACATGATGCGTTCTATGCCTGAAGGAACTCTGTCGGCTAGCGATCAAAAGGATATGTTGGAGCAGATTCATGGTAATGGCGAGCAGTTGCTATACTTCATCAACGAGTTACTGCAATTGTCAACTATTGAGGGCAATGGTGTCGATTTCCAAATGGTAGAGTGTAATGTCGGTCAACTGATGAGAGAATATGGCAACCTTGTCATGCCCGACCTGAAAGAGGGGGTAACACTACATGTTAATGCTCAACAGGAGGAACTGATTGCCATCACTGATCCAAATCACCTGCGTCTTATCACCATGCACCTACTGAGCAACGCTGTCAAACATACCTCCCAAGGCAGCATTACCATTAGCTATAGGAAGCAGGACAATGGTCTCTATATAGAAGTAAAGGACACGGGTAATGGTATACCACAAGACCTTAAAGAGAATATTTTCCAGCTATTGAGTGATAAGCATACCTTTGTACAGGAACAGAGTCCTGGATTAGGACTCTCAATCTGTAAGGCTGTTATCGATGCTGCTCATGGTAAAATCGGCATAGAAAGCACAGAAGGTCATGGTGCCACCTTCTGGTTCTGGATTCCGTGTAAATTCAAATGGTAGATAGCCGCTATCAACCAATATAGTCGGCTATCATCTTCAAACAACTATCCGCACTGACAGGTTTCGACATAAAGTTGTCGCAGCCAGCTTCGAATGCAGCTTGACGATCGCTATCAAATGCATTGGCCGTAAGAGCAATGATAGGCAAGTTAGGCATGCTAGCCTTTATCTGACGTGTAGCCTCCAGTCCATCCATCACCGGCATCTTCAAATCCATGATAACTAGAGCATATTCACCCGTAAGAGCCATCTTGACCGCTTCCTCACCATTGCATGCGCGCACGGGTTCATAATTCCTCTTCAACACATAGGTCATCAGCATCCAATTGCTGTCATTGTCTTCTGCTACTAAAACTCGTTTCATACCTATATTTATATTTATAATTCTTATTATTAATGACAAAAGTAATACTTTTTTTTGAATTTCCTTGCATTATTGCTACTTTTTAACTAATTTTGTCGGAAGAAAGCATTTATATCACTAACTACTATATATTTATGAACAAGAAACACCTGACCTGTGCACTACTGATGGCAGCCTCGATGGCAGTGCAAGCACAAAACGTTCTTGATGTAAACACGCGCAAACTGGGAGCGCCTATTCAGTCGACCATGTATGGCATCTTCTTCGAAGACATCAACTATGCTGCCGATGGTGGACTGTACGGTGAATTAGTCAAAAACCGCTCATTTGAATTCCCCCAACACTTGATGGGTTGGCAAACCTTTGGTTGTATCGATGTCAAAGACGACGGTCCTTTTGAGCGCTGCCCCCATTACGTAGTACTCAGCGACCCAGGACATAGGGATCGCCGTACAGGTCTTACCAACGAAGGATTCTTCGGAATTGGTGTCCAGAAGGGCGAATCGTATCGTTTCTCCGTATGGGCCAAAGCGCCCAAGGGCAATGGAACCATCCGTGTCCAGCTTATCGATGAAAATACGATGCGCGAACGTCAGGCCTTTGCCGAACAAGCCATTGACATCAACTCAAAGGAATGGAAGAAATACAGTGTTGAACTGAAGTCTACCATGAATTTGAAACGTGCAAAATTGCGCATTTTCCTTAAGGGAAGCAATAGTGTGGCTTTGGAACACATTTCACTCTTCCCCATTAACACCTACAAAAAACGCGAGAATGGCATGCGACGTGATCTAGCTCAAGCCCTTGAGGACCTGCATCCTGGCATCTTCCGCTTCCCTGGAGGCTGTATCGTAGAAGGTACCGACCTCGACACTCGCTATCAATGGAAGAACAGCATTGGTCCCGTCGAAAACCGTCCACTGAACCAGAATCGCTGGGAGCATACCTTCGACCACCGCTACTTCCCTGACTATTATCAGTCGTACGGACTAGGGTTCTTCGAATTCTTCCAGTTGTCTGAGGACATCGGTGCCGAACCGCTTCCCATCATCTCATGCGGTCTCTCATGCCAGTTCCAGAACCCGAATCCTACGAAGCCCGGTGTACATGTTGCTCTTGATGACCTTGGACCATACATCCAAGATGCGCTAGACCTCGTGGAGTTTGCCAATGGCGATATTAACACCAAATGGGGTAAGATACGTGCCGACATGGGACATCCTGCTCCTTTCAACCTGAAATACTTAGGTGTAGGTAACGAGCAGTGGGACTATGATGAAAAACATGGCGGCTATGGTCCTGTCTTTACGGAGCGTCTGAAGAAATTCAGCGATGCATTGCGTGCCAAGTATCCTAATCTCAAACTCATCGGTACCACTGGTCCTAACAGCGAGGGATGGGACTTCGACCTGCTACAGCCACGCATGAAGGAACTAAAGGTTGACCTTTATGACGAACACTACTATCGCGACGAGAAGTGGTTCCTCAGTCATGGACTGCGCTACGACTCGTACGACCGCAAGGGGCCGAAGGTGTTTGCAGGTGAATATGCGTGTCACGGCAAGGGTAAGAAATGGAACCACTACGAGGCGGCCATCCTTGAAGCTGCCCACATGACGGGTTTTGAACGAAATGCCGATATTGTCCACATGACCACTCCTGCCCCACTCTTTGCCCATGTTGAGGGTTGGCAATGGCGTCCTGACCAGATTTGGTACGACCAGACACAGATGTTCAAGACTGTCAGCTACTATGTACAGCAGATGTATGCCACCAACAAGGGTACCCACGTACTACAGTTGACCACGCCCAAACAGCAAGGTAAAAAGACAATTGGTGTGCCTGTGGCCAATCAGGAAGGACAAAACGGTCTCTTTGCTTCTGCCGCATTTGACAACAACACCAATGAGGTCATCGTCAAGGTGGTCAACACGTCGAAAACAGCACAATCTATTACACTAAACCTAAAGGAAATGGCTGGTGCCACCACGGCACAGACTATCACCCTGAGCCACAATGGCATGGATGACGAAAACAGCATTCCGCAGCAAGAACTCATCACCCCACAAAAAGGCTCTGTGGTCTGTTCGACCGACAAGAAGCAGACCGTCATCAGCGACCAGCTTCCAGCCATGTCATTCCGTATATATAGAATAAAGAAATAGGAAACAATAAGGTATAAAAAACTAAAAAATGCGGTAAATCTTCGTGATTACCGTATTTTTTTTGTAATTTTGTCCGCGTATTGTGCACATACGCGAAGAATGTTTGAACAGGTGATAGGACAACGGGAGGTGCAGGAGCGCCTGATGCAGATGGTCAACGAAGACCGTCTGCCCCATGCCATCATGCTGTGCGGACCACAGGGGACAGGCAAGCTGGCACTGGCAGTAGGCTTTGCGAAGGTACTATTGGCAGAGAAGGTCAACAGCATGTTTGCAGATGCGCCGGAATACGTAGAGAGCCCGATGCTCAAGAATCTAGAGCACCCCGACCTTCATTTCACCTACCCCACCATCAAACTGCCTTCGATGGGAAGTGACCACAAGCCCATATCGGACGATTTTGCACGTGAATGGCACGAACTGATGATAGCCAGTCCTTACTTCACCATGAACGAATGGCTGGAGCAGATGGGGGGCGAAAACCAGCAGGCCATCATTACCGCTGGTGAAAGCGACGAACTGGTACGTAAGCTGAGCCTGAAGTCGAGCCAGGGTGGTTATAAGGTCAGCCTCATCTGGTTGCCTGAGCGCATGAACATTGAATGTGCCAACAAGATACTGAAGCTACTAGAGGAACCACCCTCGCAGACAGTGTTCATCATGGTGTGTCAGGAACCCGACAAATTACTGGAGACTATTCGCAGTCGTGTACAACGTATAGACGTGAAGAAGATTGCAGACGGGGACGTAAAGCAAGCTCTCATGGAGAAACGCGGACTGACTGAGGATATGGCACAACGCATCAGTCGCATGGCTAATGGCAATTGGCTGAAAGCCCTGGAAATGCTGAGTGCCGACTCGGAGAACGAGTTATTCTTGGATATGTTTCAGTCTTTGATGCGACTAGCCTACCAGCGTAAGGTGAAGGACCTGAAAGCATGGTCAGAACAGATGGGTGCAATGGGACGTGAGAAACAGAAGCGTTTCTTGGAATACTTCCTTCGATTGATACGTGAGAACTTCATGTATAATTTCCAGAACGAGGAACTGTGCTATATGACACAACGTGAAGAGGAGTTTGCCAAGAACTTTGCCCGTTTCATCAACGAAGCCAACATTTTGGCTATCAGCGATCTGGCTAACCTCGCCATCCGCGATATCGGTCAGAATGCCAATGCCAAGATTGTGTTCTTCGACATGGCACTGAAAATGATTGTTTTGTTAATACAGAAGTAAATAAAGTAGTTAGAAGAAGATAAAAGATGGAAGAATATATATGGATAAAGAATTAGATATCTTGACTGGCTGCGACCGCGGACTCTGCAAGGAGGCTGTGGGACGACAGGACCGACAATTGAACACCTATGACTGGCTGGCCGACGTGCCAGGCAATGTAGATGATACCGATTTGGTGGAGGTGCAATTTAAGCACACCCGCAAGGGTTATTATCACAACGTGAACAAACTAGATCTGAAGAAGGGCGACATTGTTGCTGTCGAGGCTAATCCCGGCCACGACATCGGTGTAGTGACACTGACGGGACGATTGGTGAAGTTGCAGATTAAGAAAGCCAACCTAAAGAGTGCCGACGACATCAAGCGCGTATATCGTATCGCACGTGATTCTGATATGGAAAAGTATCGTGAAGCCAAGAGTCGCGAGCATGCTACGATGATTGAGAGCCGCCAAATAGCCAAGGGACTGGGACTGGACATGAAAATTGGCGATGTAGAATATCAGGGCGACTGCAACAAAGCCATCTTCTACTATATCGCTGACGAGCGCGTGGATTTCCGTCAACTGATCAAGGACTTGGCAGCAACCTTTCACGTTCGCATCGAGATGAAGCAGATTGGTGCTCGTCAGGAAGCTGGTCGTATTGGTGGTACGGGGCCCTGCGGACGCGAGTTGTGCTGTGCCACATGGATGAAAAATTTCGTGTCAGTAGGCACATCGTCAGCACGCTTCCAAGACATCTCACTCAACCCACAGAAGTTAGCGGGCATGTGTGCAAAGCTGAAGTGCTGTCTGAACTACGAAGTGGACAACTACGTGGAGGCAAGCAGAAAGCTGCCTGCAAAGGATATACAGCTACAGACACAGGATGCCGACTACTATTATTTCAAAGCCGACATCTTGGCAGGACTTATCACCTACTCTACCGATAAGAACATTGCCGCCAATCTTGAAACTATCACAGCACAGCGTGCCAAGGATATTATCGAAATGAACCGTAAGGGTGAGAAGCCCGTTTCGCTAGTAGCAGATGGCAAAGCCAAGGAGCCCAAAGGTCCCATCGACTTAGCCACACAGGAGAATATTGCTCGTTTCGACCGTGCAAAGAAGAAAAAGAAGAAGAAAAAGAAGCCCGCAGGAGCCAAAGAAAGCCAACAGCCCAAGGATAACAGCTAAGAGCTAGTAGTCTCATGAGCGGACGTACCTTATTATATATATTGGTGGGTATGGCCATGATGTTAACATCGTGCCAAGAGCGTGTAGTGTATAGCCACTATGAGTCGACGCCCATTAAAGGCTGGGAACGAAACGACACATTATCGTTCGATATCCCATCCATACAAAAGGGAGGCTACTTTGAAGAGGTATTGGGATTGCGCATCAATGGGGAGTATCCATTTATGGGACTAAGCCTAGTAGTGAAGCAAACGGTGCTACCCTCCCAAGAAACGCGTACGGACACCTTGGCATACCAATTAGTAGACGATTGGGGACACGCCAAAGGCAAAGGCATCAACCACTACCAATACCTGATACCACTTACAACACTCAAACTTAACGAAGGAGAATCGCTGCACGTAACTATCCATCACTGCATGAAACGCGAAATACTGCCAGGCATCTTGGATGTAGGAGTGCAACTATCGAGACAGGTTGCGGCTGGCGTCGAGACGAAGAAAGATGAAAAGAAGGAAGGTGAAGCCCCACAATGATGAGCCACCGTAACTGAAGA
>Ga0310696_10008412_pt1 | contig 12030 bp, 11 predicted proteins | sample AusTroGonzalo_MG_4_FD_203885 | JGI IMG/M metagenome (GOLD analysis project Ga0310696, IMG submission 203885) | Bovine rumen microbial communities from tropical cattle in Woodstock, Queensland, Australia - Gonzalo_02 (v2) (version 2) | ecosystem: Host-associated > Mammals > Digestive system >... | reverse complement strand
TTTCTATGCACACACCTTTGTTTATAACAAAATCAATCATAAAATCTTTTCTTAGCGGCAGTTTATACTTTTCCATCAACATATTAACAATACCTATTCTATTTCTTTCAACCCCAAACATGAAACATTCATATAATTGATCATGCGATATGTTAATTTTATCTAGTAAATACGAAACAACATCTCTGTCTCTAATCTGCCACAAAGCTTCTTTTACACCCGTTGCACCATTTTCCAACAACAAATCCACCATTTCTTCGCTTTTCACCTGGCTCAAAGGACTCACATTAAACATCAGAGCTTTTACATTGACGTTTGCACCTTGTTCAATTAAAAATTTTGTCATCTTTATATCATTACGTTTTACCGCATAAAATAACGCCGTCTTTCCGTTTGAGCATTTTGCATTTATATCAGCACCATTATTCAATAAAAACTCAATTAATGCTTTGTTTTCACTGGCAAAACAAATAGCATTACATCCTCTCATAAAAAATCTATCTCTTCCATATTCTCTCAAACCTCCCAATGTAGGCTCTCCATGCCACCCTCTCTCCACCACCGAATTCACATCTACCCCATGTTCTATATATAACTTTATTAAATCAAAAATCTTATCTTGCAAACCACGATGGTAAAAAACAACATCTGGCCACCCAACTACAAAACCTTTATCAAGAATCTTTTTAACAATCTTTACTAAATCTTTCCCTTCAGATGCTTGGAACTTACGATATAAAAACAACGTCAACGCCCTATAAAGGGAACTGTCTTCTTCATAGTATATTTTATTAGATGAATCTATTTGTTCGATTGATTCTTCTATTAGTTTTTCATAATCGTCTATTTTTGCATCTGCATTTTTATCCTTGTTCTTTACGATATCAAGATATTCTTCACACGTATTTTCAATCTTTTCATATTTTTTTACTTCTTCTATATCTTCCTCTTCCTTTTTACACTTACACTTGTATTTTAATTTTTTTCTTATTTCACCTGTTGCGTAGTACAAAGGATATTTACCATACGCATTATATATATTAACATCAGCCCCCTTTTCCAACAACAAATCAAAAATCTCTTTTCTTTCGTGTTTAATCGCGCAAAACAATATAGTTTCACCAATCTCTGTCTCTAAATATTCATCATGTGTTTTTATTCTTTGATTAACATCAATACCTGCTTCTATCATTTTTTTCGTATGTTCAACATCACCACTTTTTATATACAGTAAAATCAAACGATACGCTTCATCAACACCATATTTAAAACTTTCTTCAATTAGGACGTCTTTCAACCTGTGATATCCGTCCTTTTTAAACATTCTGCTAACTTCGTAGCTTTCTATTACATTTTTTTCATTTCCATCTGATTTTTTGGGAAAAAACGCCCCAGCATTTACCAAAGCTATCGCCCCATCTTCGTTCCCGCTCATAATAAATTCTATAAATTGACGATCTATCGGTCTCATTTTTGAAATTCCTTACTTTTTAACTCGTTATACAAATCTATTATTCCGAAACCATCCGATGGCCACGAGGAATATATATTACTAGCAAGTCTTCCCGTGGCTGTATCTAGACAATTTATCAAAGGTGCCACATTACCAGAATATATCAATTCCAATATCTGACGTTGTTTTTTTGGGTTACAATATTCGTTAAATTCATTTTTCAAAGAATCCCCGTCTACCTCGTGATTTGTTAAATCACCAACACGTAAGGCTCTATCTTCTCTGCGAACATAAGAAGGCGGAACCACATGTTCTTCATTCTCTTCTGTCCTCACCCCAAATCTACGTTGAAACCATTCTTTATAATCATCATTGTTAAAAAACACAAGCGCATAAAAATCCTCGTAATTTAGATTAGATGGACAAATAAGGAACCCTTTTTCTTTGAATTTGCCTTCTAATATTTCCCTGTTGCCTTCGCCATACTCATTTTTTTCGTTTGGTTCTAAATTTATATATCTACATCGTTTATTTCTAATTGCGTCCAACTGTTTATAAAAAACATCTACATCATACATCAGATAAACCCTTTCACACCCATCAAATTCAGCCTTGCATTCACAAGCATTTTCAAATAATTGTTTGGGTTTAAAATACCACTGATTTCCTTTACCATTCCTTAATTGTTTTAATATCACTTTTGGGTTTATTTCAAAGTGCTTCAACACAAGTTTAAATACTTCAGTTATAAACTGCTTTTCTGTATTCCCCTCACAAACAAAACAATAATTTTTGGAACGAACTTCTTTAACGGCACCAAGATCTTCTTTAACGTACATCTTTACCCCCTACCATTTTAAAATCATCTGCATTCAAATAATTTATAGAACGTGGTTTTGCCCCGAAATCACCACGCAAATAAGATTTTAACAAATCTTCATTTGGTTTTAATTCATAACCAGACAAATAACGAATTTTTGTAATAAAATTCTTTTTTTCTACCAAACCTATACACGCGGGTCCCAAATGATAAAGAACACACGGATTGTGTGATGAACATATTAACTGCGAATTACTGTTTACTTCTTTATTTATAAATATGCTGAATAAATATCTTAATAATTCGGTATGGATTGTTCTGTCTATTTCATCATAAATAATTACACCACCCTTACTCACAACATCTATTATTATTTTTATAAACCGAAATAAGTTTTGTGTTCCTGTTGATTCATGTTCTTTTAGATTCATAAAACATAAAGAACCATCTTGTAATTTATAAACCATAAAAACTTTATCAATATTACTTTCCGCAGTTAGACTTTCATCTAATATAATATCAACATTATCAAACCCCATTTGCCACAATATATACTTTATTTTGCTTATGTATAACCTTGCTTCATTAACATCTGGTGGCAAATCAATTGTCCCTACATCATCGGAACCAACGATACCACTTTTTATGAATTCGAAAGCATTTTTTACATGTTCATAAAAAGACGTCCCTAACTTTCCCGCATCTTCCAGCAGATAAAGTAATGAAATATTCTTAATTTTTGAACAATAAATTATCTCTTGTTCGTTTACTTCAATATCGGGGAAAATTTCTTTACTAAATAAATCGCTATCATCGGTATCAAATACTTTTATGGGATTTGAATCTGTTCCATCATGGACATACAAAGCTTCTGAACAAAAACCATATTTATTAAAAGAAACAAAATACTCATAAACAAAACCATTTGTATCAAACAATAGTTTAAATTCCGTAGGATCCCTATCTTGTAATTTTTTACCGAACTCGTCAAAAACGAACGGGGTATATAAACCAAAATCAAAACCTGATTCAACCAGCTTTTTTAATACAATTAATGCCTTTAAGATATTACTTTTACCGCACGCATTCGCCCCCAACAAAGTCATCACAGGCGACACGGAAACTTTATCAATTCCACCATAACTAAAATCCATTCCACGTACTTTTATTGGGATATAATCTAATACAAGCCCATTAGCCGATTGATCAGCATATTCTAAATTATTCACCATATTTAATGTGATTTTATCTTTTATGCTTTTATAATTCTTGACAGAAAAAGCTATTATCATCCACAACCCCTTGGCATTGCTTTCTGCAGTTTAATGGACTTGTTTTTTTATGTCAATTATATTCTTTTTCATAATAAATACTTGCGAAACCGTTGACAAAGTCCTTTTTATACAATAATCTCTATTTGTTTTAATCAAGGGAAATATTTGATATACCCCAGCCCAAAAGGATAAAATATGTATTTTAATATAATAACCCCAACATGGTTTATGCGACCAAGTAGCACCAAGATAGATCTATTGCGTAACCATTGTTCCCCCGATGAACAATTTGATGGGCTGGTTGAACTGTTCATAGATTGTTTGCGAAATATGCACTCTGATAGATTACACTATTCCTCGATCACAGCGTTTTTATATGCTTTATCAAAATCAGATATTCCTTATATCGTTGAATATATAATACATAGCAAATCATATAACGCCCCCCAACCCGTTAAAAGAACCGCCGAGATTGTATTGTTATATTTTCTGTTATATTTTGTGGCTGTTTCAGGCACAGGACAAAATTCCAAATCTTTGCGGGACACGATACCCATTTGGCTACAACCATTAGCAGATGTAATAAGGTCTGATAAACGTATAACAAAGCGAGGTCGTGGAGTTAAATCTTGCGAAGTTCTGTTGGATGTTTTATCGGAACACATGCCAGAATTGTTGGATGAATATCCATGGCTGAAATCTGTCATAGATTTATTAAAACAAATTTTGCAATCTCAAAGCATAGATGCGATATTTGATTTGCCAAATATTTAATAACAAAAAACACCCAAAAGAATCATATCCATGAAATTTGAATATATCGAAGTAAAAACCGAACAAAATATATTTCTAAATGGCTTTCACACCACGGGTGGTAATAAGTCTTGTGCAATTTTTATACCTGGTGTTTCGGGTAATTTTATGGAAAATAAATTTGCACGCGTTATTGGTGATGTTTGTATTGAAAATAATATTGATTTTTTGTTTGCACATAATCAGGGGTCTTTTCAAATCGCAAACCCACCATGTATAAAAGGAAACGGAAACCTTTCCAGCATCATGCGCGGTGCAGCATACGAATTCTTTAATGATTGTATTTACGATTTAGATGCATGGATGAAATTCGTATCAAATTATGAAAATTTATACATTGTGGCTCACAGTCTAGGATGTAACAAGACATTACATTATTTACAGAAAACCACCCCAACGAACCTGAAAAAAATCGTATTACTAGCCCCCGAAGACCTTGAAACCTTTCGTGACATTCCGGAACACAAAGGATTGTTTGAAGAAGCAACAAGCAATATTGAAGCAGGACAACCAAACAAACTTTTATCAAAAAAATTCTTGGGATATTGTGTTATGTCCAGCCACACTTTTTACGATTTTATCACCAACCCAAAAATAAATAATATTCCATATAAAACACCAAACGGTGATATGTCGGCACTTGAAAAAATCACATGCCCACTTTTTGCGGTGATTGGTGCAGAAGAAGATGCCAAGGCCACGGAATATATGCACAAAATTGCCAACACCGTTTCAGACGGTAAATCAATGGTAATCCCAGATGCAAATCATATATTCAAAAACCAGGAACAAACCCTTGCGAATAAAGTCATAGAATTTTTAACACACCACCGATAAACATGATATAATAACAAAAAAGGAAAAAATCATGAAAAAAATATTTATAATACTGTCTTTAATTTTATGTGCCTGCGATAACAACGAAAATGCTAAAAAATCATGGGATAAAATGGTGGATGATATGGCAAAACAAGAATACGAAGAATGCCTGCAATATGCATCCAAGGAATTTAAGGACGTTGCCTTGTCGGACAATGAAAAAACTTGCAAATGTGTAATAGATTACATCTATGGGGAAAGCAACGAAACAACGGAAATCCCGGATAGATTCAAAATAGATTTCCGAGCATTCTTAAAGGAAAAATGTGGTGAAAATATCCCAAGTTACACACTTAGGGATATTCCGACCAAATAGACGATTTTCCACGTAATATTCATTCGCAAGAAAAAAACGCCCGTTTGGGCGTTTTCATTTTCTTATAACCTTGTTTTATATACGTGCGGAACCCCACTTATTCGATTTCTTTTCGCCAGGTTGGCAAAGATATACAATAAGGATAATCCATCCAACGATTGGTAAGAAAAGCCAGCATATATTCCAATTGGAACGCCCCGTATCATGCAAACGTCTTGCCAACACCGTAAATCCTGGGACCACGGTAGCCAAAAGCCATAACGGAGCAAGCGCCAACGGCATTAACGAACCAGCAATAAGGTTATAAAACAATACACACCACCAGTATTCCGAACGGGTTGCACGACCCCAGCCAACATAATTTGTCCAATATCCGGTTAATGCTTCGCCCAATGTATTTTTAAACTTCGCTTTCGTTGCCATTTTTATAACCTTTATGTTTTACAAATGTTACCCTATTACTTTTTTAGTGTTTCAAAAACGGTAATTTATGTCAATGTATTTTTTCCTATGCCACATGAATAAAAAAACACCAACCCAGGTGTTTTTTTATATTGTCACAAAGATAGATACCTCCCTATCTTTGTTTTTGATGTGGATTGACATTACTACGCTTTGGCGCACTGTAATGAATTTCTTCTATACCCGTTGTTGGGTCATCGTCCCTTGGACGATTGGTTCCGCCCAAACTGAATGTGAATTTCATTCTTTTATCTGGTGACCAATCTTGTCTGTACCCCTGTCCAACGAATTCGACAAACTCCGTTTCATCGGTATAATAATTAATCGCTGTTCCTGTAAGGATTCCTTCTGGATCATCTTCGTTACCAAACAAACCATCTTTGACATACAAACCATTGTCCTGAACCCCCTCGCGATAACTGTTTTCTTGAAGGTTCGGATGTGGCAATTGCCAAATTGTGGATACATTCCCAGCATTTTCATATTGAGAAACAACAGAATTATTTGTTCTAACAATGGTCACTGTGTACCAATTCTGAAACGGCATAACAATAGTTTCATTTTGCATCGCATCTATTGTAAATGTCGCTGAATCACGCCCAGTGGAAATAATCATCCAGCCTTCGGAATCATCATTATTATTCTCGTATTTAATACTTCCATATGCGGTCGCTCTAAACGTTTGTGGTTGCACCGCTGATTTTTGGATTTCTTTTTCGGACAATCCACCAGAATACACATCCGATTCTACATTGGAATTATCAAGTTCAAGAAGATCGAAAGTCCCAAAATCCGAATGTCTAAGATTTTGTGTCCAACCATTTGAATTGAATTTAACATAGAAAGGTTCTTCTTGGTTCCAATTCCCTTGACCGTTCAATATAGCATCACGTATCTGTTGTGCATGATACTCTGCTTGCCCGTTAGATTTTGACATAATTCTTGAATATGCTAAATCCGCTAATTCTTGATTTGTCATATTTCTGTATTCTTCCGAAGCGTTAAGTATGCGCCAAATACCATCACCATCTGGGCTCTCATATTCTACACAATATGTATACTCCACAGGAGCCATAAATTTTGCACTATTACCATCAATACTTGTGTTATCCACCCGAGAAAAATTATATGGTCCCCATATTTCATAATCTTTGTCTTGCACATCACGTAATGATGTAAGACCAGACACTTCATTCATAATATTCGTGCTAAACAAGTATTGTTCTTTGTCTTCGCACGGCATATAAAATACCGCATCCCTAACATTTTGCATATGCCCCATAAAAGGCTCTTCTATTGTGAACGCAGGAACATCACCCGATTGTCCGGGATTTTGGTTCCGTGATTTGAATTCTTGCCATGTATCTTTCTTGCAAGATGGTAATAAACCTATTAACCCGGCCAGAAAAAGTGTTTTTGCTTTGCCTGTTTTTAACTTGTTCAAATTTTTTACGATATTCATCATGACACCTTTTAGTTTGGCCGGCATTGTTGCGACCTGTTAAACTCTGTCTGTGCCAATAGTATAAAATCATTTCAATATTTCAATAAAAAACTTAACAAAATATATTTAAGACAAGTGGCGGAGATAGGGGGAGGATTGCATATTCCCACCCGATGTTTTTATATGTATTTTTCAAAATATTTTCCAACCCTTTACCAATAAAGTCATAGAATTTTTAACATTCCACAGATAAACATGATATAATAATAAAAAAAACACCCACCACAAAAGCGGGTATTTTTTAACATATAAAGTACTATAATACTTTACAACTGTTTTAACTTTTCCAAAAGCATCTGACCACCTTTTGTTCCACCTGCTCGGTTTTTTGTATAACCATATGGGGTCATAGACATCGCCCTACACTGTTGACCTTTATAAAAAACGACTCTATCCGGGAATAATGTTTCCAGGTCATCAAATTTCTTTATTTGACCATTATAAACAAAAGTTTCCGATTCTAATAATTCGCGTCCACGCCCAACAAGTAGAACCTTATCGCCTTTAACAACACCAGGAATAACAACATCGGTAATGAATTTTTTCATTACATCAACAACTTTTAATTTATTCACATCTAATTTACCGACATCCCATTTATTTGAACGGTATGCACACAATTCTAAATCACAGACATTTTGGGCAATTTTTTTTACGGCCAATTCTTCATCCCCGTAAAATTCCGATAATGCGGCTATAAGCCCCTCAAATTTTTGTTTTCTCCAATATACACCACCACCAGAATCTGCTATATCTGGGTTAAGATAATAAAAAGGATAATCCGTTTTTGCTTGTTTCAAACAATCTTCGTATAATTTCAATAACGTCCTATTTTTCCAATTATCATATTCCTTTTCATCCGTACGAGGGTTCAATGTTATAATATAAATACTTGCGTTTAAATCCCCAACAAAAGGTTCGGCTGGTAAATCCATATTAAAAGCATTATCTCCCTTTTTCCAATCTGCTTCTTTTATTAATAAATTCTCTCTTTCTAAAATACCATAATCTTGATTGAGTATTTGGGTTTCCCCGGCAATATCGTCACTATAAAATGGCTTTGTTTCCAATACATTTTTCCAAAATATTGACAAATCATTCGTATTTTCTGACATAATAATTTCCTTTTGCTATTTGATTAAGCACACAGACTATTTCGCCAATGTTAAGTGTTTTTACATGTATTTTTTCTCCGCAAGATATTTTTCAAACTCTTTCTTGAATGTATTCACAATCACGTCATCTTTTAATCCCGTTTCCCTGCCCTGACCTTTGCCATCCAAAACGTATGCTTCATCATGAAGAATTTTATAAAACAAATCCGCTGGTTTGATTTCAGAAGCAAAAAAACGTTCTATACTTGTGACCGTTTCATCAACAAAGACTTTCGCAAAATACGGCATTAATTCTACCAATTCGTCACGCATTTTCCCATCTGAACCCGCACGTGCTATAACCAAAAACGGGTTTCCATTATGCGGACCAAACCCACAATAACCAAATTTTGGGAATGTTGGAAAATTGTTTATGACCTTTTTATATGCATCGTTATAATACTTAAAAATAGCCTGATCTAATAAAACCCCGATAAACAAACAAGAAACGAACAAACACCTATCATTCAATGGAATTTTTTCCATATCTTTATCAAAATATTCCCAATCGCGTTCCCCAAAAAATCTAACCGATGGTAATCCATCAATCAGGTCCCTCATTTTTCTCCCCGCCATAAAACTTTCTTGTTGCGCCCAAAATTTATTATGAAAATATTCATTAGCAGTTTGAAAATCCATTTTTCCACCCTTTTGTCATAATTAATAAAAAATCAAAAGTATATAAAACAGGTAAATTCATGGCGGAGATAGGGGGATTCGAACCCTCGATACAGTTTCCTGTATACGCGATTTCGAGTCGCGCGCATTCAACCAGCTCTGCCATATCTCCGGTGCTGGCATTATACAAAACACTTTGGCTTTTGCAAGCGCTTTATGATTCAAATTCGTAATTTTTAATTGAACGCACTATCGCAGATACAATCTTGTTTTGATGTAATGAATTTTTTAACATTTTTTCTTCAGCGGTATTAGACAAATGGCCACACTCAATCAACGCAGCAGGTACCGTGGAACGCAAAACCGCCAATGGCGCATGACGAACAGCCGGACCAGGTTGTTGTTCTATACTGGCGCGATTAAACGCACGTGCACAACCATTTGCATATTCCTGTGACATTTCCGCAACCGCATGTTGTTGTAACGAAGACAATGCTATACGAATATCCTTGGAAAACTGTTCAAAGCCACTTACATCGATTTTATCCGCGGCATTTTCAGCATCCGCCAATTTTTGTGCCTCTTCGTCCGATGCTTTTTCAGATAAGGTATAAATTGAAAAACCCCTCATAGCGCGACTTGGGTTCGCGTTTGCATGGATAGACAAGAATAAATCCGCTTTACGCTGTTCACCAATAGACGCACGTTCTTGCAATTTTAAATAAGTATCACCCGAACGGGTTAAATACACCTTGAAACCTTCGGCAACAAGTTGATTTTGAAGCTTTTTAACAATGGATAAAACAACGGTCTTTTCCATTGTTCCCCCACGTCCGATACACCCCGGATCCTTGCCACCATGCCCCGCATCAAGGACAATTATACGCTTTTTATCGTCCGCTTTTGATTGCTTTGATTTTTCCGCTGTGGTGGTTGTCGATGTTGATGCCGTAGTTTTTGCGGCCGATGTTCCCGCCACAAAATCAAGCACCAAGCGATATTCATTGTCACCATTTGGTTCCAACAACAAAATCTGAGACTTTGGTATTTCCGCCACGGGACGATTTGTCGCCACAATTATGCTTAGCGCATCACCATTTTGCGCTTGGTTCACACCCTTTACCAGTGTTCCCGATGCCAATTTTGCCGAAACGGATGAATTTGCTGCCGTATTTGATAAGCGCACAGTAAAAGAATGCTCGTCATAAATCAAAGAATAAGATGGACGCGAAGAGGTTTCTATGACCAATCTGGTTCGCCCATTTGGTTGCAATCCCGTCCGCATAGAAACAATTGAATTACGTGCCGCCAATGCCACACGAGGCAAAAGCCCCGCTATAACCACACCAATTGCCGATACTTTTAAAAATCCCCTTCTTGACACTTCCATAATGTATTATTATATCAAAAAAAACACGGCTTTTCAAAAAAAAATGAACCCGCCATAAAAGACGGGTTTTTATCACTTTTACTTGCATGACTTATTTAGAAATACACCCAACCAAAGACCGTGCCAAAGCGCTTGTTTCAGCAGATGTCAATTCTGCCGCCTTTATAATATAGCATCGTGTACTGTCACGCAAAACAAAAACCTTAGTTCCACGTTTGTACGCATTTTGCATTTCTTGCATTTGCAAACTGGTCAAAAACGCGTTCTGGGTCAATGGGGAATTATAAATACCCGCACTAACAACTTGGTATGCATCATCATAAGAATAAACTTCCGTTGCGGATGTTACTTCCATATATAAATCAGTTGGTTGATTCACACCTTTTGAACCAGTTGTGACACCACCACCCAAGACCCCTATTCCATTATTGGCCGCCGATGCAACCGCCGCCGTAGCAACCGCTTGTAACGCGGTAGGTTGCCCCGCATTATTGGATGAATACGATGCCAAATTTAATTGCATATTATCACCACAAGCCAAATTCATACGATTGGTATAAGAAGCCAAAACGGAATCAACTGCTGCTTGCCAATCAGCCCCCTTTCTATTCATATCCAAGGTAACAATTTTTTCCGCCCATCCCCAAACATTTGCACCAACATTACCAGCATTCGCAAAACGGGTCACCATTTCAGCGGAACCACCAGGAACCCCAGCACCACAGAAATCAGTAAGTTGACTTGTCAACATACTTGTCGTTTGGTTACCATATGCCAACGCAACACTGTGACAAGACATAGCCGCTTCCAATTCTTGACGACGTTCCAAACATTGGGGTGAATGAGATTTTGTTAATTGTTCCGCCATATTTGACATAGACAAGAACGACATCAATTCTTGTTGAACATAGGATGGGCAAAGGTGAGCCGCAGTATTCAAACCACCAATTCCCATTTTGTTATTCGTGTTATATTGTGGCAACAAAATAGACGTATCCTTTTGCAAGCACAACAAAGCATAATTATACAATTCGCTTTCCGTGGCGTAAGCGCAACGACTGTTGCGTTGCCCCGGCAAAATGGTCACATCACCACAATAATCGGTAAGGCAATTGTAAATCTTTTGACGGCATGCAGTATCAACATCCGGCACATTTACCAAGTAATAGTTATTACGTTGATTTTGTTTATATGCGTTAATCGCGCCCTGGGTTCCACGCAAATCGGAATTCGAATTATAATTTGCCGAATTCACATTGGTTAATGTATTCAATGAACGCGATTCATTGTCATTCTCAACCTTGTTTTTATTATAGGTTTTAGACACAACCGAACCACTAGTCACAA
>Ga0310696_10008411_pt1 | contig 12031 bp, 8 predicted proteins | sample AusTroGonzalo_MG_4_FD_203885 | JGI IMG/M metagenome (GOLD analysis project Ga0310696, IMG submission 203885) | Bovine rumen microbial communities from tropical cattle in Woodstock, Queensland, Australia - Gonzalo_02 (v2) (version 2) | ecosystem: Host-associated > Mammals > Digestive system >... | reverse complement strand
GATTTCGAGGTGGGTGATGGTAAAGTCAGAAAGGAATTGCCACTTCGTCGCATCGTCTCGCAGTTGCAGTTCGTTCCAACGGTGACACCGCCAGCCGACCTGGATCATGTGGTTTTCAAGTACAAAGGCAGTAAGGGTACATTCAACGGTCTGACGGGCTATGGCAGTACCACTGCTTCGCAGACGGTGAAGGTATATCCCGATGGCGACGAGCAGCAGTATTCATTCTTTATGATACCCCGAGGCGAAGAGGATGTGATCGACATCTCCATGATGGCATACGATAGTGAGATCCGCGGATTGGGAGGCTGTAGTATTGACGAAGTGCCTGTGAAGCGCGACAGAATAACCATCTGTCGTGGCAATCTGTTCGATGGCGGCATCAACTCGGCATCGGTATTTATTTCCGTGACCATCGATGACTCCTGGGGCGAGAATATTGTGATAAATATCTGAAATCTACCTTTGAGCTTCGCTCGAAGATACTCTCGCTCGAGAAAACTCAAAAAAGTTTTGGTTTTCTCCTCGCTTATTCGTATCTTTGCAGCCGATATGGATAAGAATCAGAAGAACGACGTGCTGCGTCGGAACGTGGCGCTGCTGTCGAAAATCAGTGAGAAAGAGGCTGGCATGATGCCCGTCATCGAGGCTCCGCTCCCCTCGGTGGAGCAGGTGAAGCAGATCGTGACGCTTGTGAAGAGCATCATCTTCCCCGACTATTTCCACAAGCGACAGCCCGACGAGGCTATCCGCTCGTATTATATCGGTGTGCATATGGAGGAACTGATGACGCTGCTCATTAAGCAGATTGCTCACGGACTTCAGTTCTGTGAGGACTGCGAGGAAATCCATACGAAAGCACAGGTGTATGCCGAAGCCGAACGGTTGGCTGGCGAGTTTATCGATACGCTGCCAGAGATTAAGCGTTTGCTCTATACCGATGTCGAGGCGATGTTCGATGCCGATCCTGCCGCCAGAAACTATGGTGAGGTGATCTTCTGCTATCCTGTGATGAACACGATGACTCATTATCGCATTGCCCATCGATTGCACGAGTTGGGTGTGCCCGTCATTCCCCGTATCATCACCGAACTGGCTCATTCGAAGACGGGCATCGACATCCATCCGGGTGCTCAGATTGGCGAGTATTTCGCTATCGATCACGGTACGGGCGTTGTCATCGGTGAGACCTCGATTATCGGCAACCACGTGACGCTCTATCAGGGTGTTACCCTCGGTGCCAAGAGCTTTAAGTATGATGAGCAGGGCAATATGCTGAACATTCCGCGTCACCCGATTATCGAGGACAATGTGACCGTTTACTCTAACGCCTCTATCCTCGGACGTATCACCATTGGTCATCATTCCATTATTGGTGGTAACATCTGGCTGACCCACGATGTGTTGCCTTATTCGCGCATCCTTCAGTCGAAGGCTGTCGATGTCGGCTTCCAAGATGGCGCTGGAATTTGAAAAAGGTGAAAAGGTGAAAAAGGTGAAAAGGTGAAAAAGTGAAATGGTGAAATAAAGAAAGGCTTCCGATTTGGAAGCCTTTTCTTTATGGTTTATTTGCCTCTGATGAAGCGGATGGGCTTTTCGGCTGCAGAGAAATCTGATGCGCCTTCGCCGCGAGTGCGAGAGTACCAGCTGTTATACCAATCGTCGTAATAGCGATAGCTATTCCAATTAGGCGACGAGGTGTGGTAAAGTTCGAAGTCGACGTAATGGCCGTTCTCGTAGGCCGTGCCAACGAAACGATCGTCGTTCAAACGGTAGTCAGAGATACTCAGCGATGTACGCTCCTCTTGGAAGTAGATATGGATGACGCGATTATTCACTTCCCACGTAATATGGTTGGCAATGTAATCTCCCCAAGGGGCATCGCTGTAATAATCCACCCAATATCCTCTGCCGCTAGCCAAAGAGTAGGGGTCACCTTCGAAAGTAATGACTGTGTAGGTAGAGTTGTAGGTACGGCCGTCATAAGAGGTTGAGATGTACATATTGCCTCTCCAGGTGCCTTCGAGCGTGTAAGCGATCTCTGCGTCTTCGCAGGAGGAGAATCCGATGGCTGCTGTGACCAGAAGAGCCATCACCATGATGTTGTAGAAATACTTCTTCATAATTGTAACTGTTTAATTGGTTTGATGATGCAAAATTATGAGTTTAGCCTGTGTTAGGCAAGAGATTTATCCTATTCGTGGATAGGGATTTCCCTATTCCTGCTTTTTCTTTCCGAATTCGGGGTCGATCTTCAGCATAGCGGAAACGATATAGGTGAGTGAGCAGGCTGCCATGACGATGAGGAAGAATACGGGATAACCCACACTCTCCTGCAGGGCTCCGGCGAAGAGACCTGGGATCATCATCGACAGGGCCATGAAGGCGGTGCAGAGGGCATAGTGGGCCGTCTTGTGCTCGCCCTGACTATAATATATAAGGTATAGCATGTAGGCCGAGAAGCCGAAGCCGTAGCCGAACTGCTCGATGAAGATACAAATATTGATGATAAACAGCCCCTCGGGCATGGCGTAAGAGAGATAGACGTAAACGAGGTCGGGTAGGGTGATAGCCATCACCATCGGCCAGAGCCAATGCTTCAGTCCATCGCGGCTGGCTGCGATGCCGCCGAGGATACCTCCGAGGGTGAGGCCGATGACACCTACGGTGCCCTGAACGAGACCGTATTCGGCAGGCGACAGTCCGAGTCCGCCTTTGGCGGTAGCGTCGATGAGGAAAAGTGCACTCACCTTAGCCAATAATCCTTCAGGCATGCGGTAGAAAAGCATGAAGCAGATGCCCGCCCATACCTGTGGCTTTTGGAAGAAAGTCTTCAGCGTGTGCCAGAACTCTTGCATGATCTGACTGCCTTGCATCTTCTCCATCCCCTTGTCCTCAGAGGGCTTGGGCAGGATATAGTGGTGCCAGAGCCAGAAGGCGATGAAGAGACCGCCCATGCCGTAGAACATCAGACTCCATGAATATCTCACGTTACGGGTGACCACTTCCAGATTACCTGCCAACATGACGAGCAGACCTTGTCCGAAGATGGTGGCAATGCGGTAGAACGTGCTGCGGATACCCACGAAGTAAGCCTGTTGGTGCTGATGCAGTCCGAGCATATAGAAACCGTCGGCAGCGATGTCGTGGGTGGCGCTGGCAAAGGCCATCAACCAGAAGAAGGCCAACGAGCCCTGCAACCAATAGGGCGCTGGGATGGTGAAGGCCACACCACCGAGGGCAGCACCGATCAGCAGTTGCATCGAGACAATCCACCAGCGCTTGGTCTTGATGATGTCGATAAACGGGCTCCACAGGGGTTTGATAACCCACGGCAGATAGAGCCACGAGGTGTAGAGCGTGATATCGGTGTTGCTGAGGCCGAGACGCTTATACATGATGAGCGAGATGGTCATCACGGCCACGTATGGCAGGCCTTCGGCAAAATACAAGGTGGGCACCCATGCCCAGGGGGACTTTTTATAATGCATAATTCATAATTTATAATGCATAATTCATAATTATTCGTAGAGACGCTGGATTTCTGCGTTACGGTAGTAGAAGAGCAGGATCTCATCGTAGGACTTGCCTTGTTCGCCCATCACGGCAGCGCCGATCTGACAGAGACCGACACCGTGTCCCCAACCCTTTCCACGAAGAGTAAAGCGATGATCGTCTTTCACGACCTCGAAGGCAGAAGAGAGCAGATGAGTCTCACTAAGGGTGCGACGGATTTCGAGTTCCTTGCCGATGGTGAAAGATTTCTTTTTACCAACGATCTTGAGTTTCCAGATACGGCCGCTCTTGCCTCGCTCTAAAGGGATGAGATCGATGATGTCGCCGAGGTCGTCCTTCAACTTGCTGTTCACGAGACGGGTGAGTTCCTCTTGTGTGTATTCCACCGTCCAACGGTAGAAGTCGGGTGTCTCCTGATCGTAGTCCTTGAGCACCTGAGAGAGGATATGCTTGTCGCTCGTGTTGCAATAAGGATCGTGCACATTGACCAGATAAGGCTTGGGTGTGTCTTCCCAACAATACTGGAACTCCTCGGTCTCACCGCCACAACACTTCGAGAAACGGGCATCGCAGATCTCATTGTCGTAAGTGAGCACCTGTCCGCGTGTCTCGCTGATGGCTTCTTCGGCCTTGCCGCCGCTCTCTTTGGGAATACCCTGATAGCGCTGGCAATGGTCGTCGGCGCAGACATCGAAGATGGTGTGATCCTCGCGATCGTACCAACGAATCAGCTCATCGTCCTTCTTGATAAACGAGAAGAAATTATTGGCCCCGCTATCGAGTCGGCGACGCTTCTCCATTTGTGCCAGCAGCCATGAGCGTGAGATGACGGCGTGAGCCTTGAGGAACTCCAACGAGGCCGTGGGCGACATCTCACTCGAGATGACACTCGTCAGATAGCGCTCTACGGGCAATTCATTGATGGCGATGATCTTGTCGGCCTCGACTACGATGCGCAGCGAACCTTCGTAGACCAATGTCTGCTGACGCTCCCAATGGAAATCAACGCCGATGGTGACATCGTTGAGTGAGAACGTGGCATCGTCGGCCTGGGGCGTGAAGGTAAGTTCACGGTATTGGGTGCCCCGCCACAAAATGCCACCCTCAGAGAAGGCGACCGTCTGAATGCCTGTGATCACCTCGCCTTTAGCGATGTAGGGCTTGTTGAGAACAAACGATATCTTATCGGCTGTGATGATGCCGACGGAGACAACGGGTTCCTTAGAGGTGAGAGGCGAGAGGTGAGAGGTGAGCGTTTTTGTGCTGGCGCTCAACTTCTCGATCACCTGCTGCATCTGATCCTTCGGCAGGGCTACCTCGTTGAGGATGCCGAGGGCTTTCTCGGGTGTGAGTCGCTCGAAATCTTCTTGTCGCGGGGTGATGATGAGTCCCGCCATATCGAGGGCTCCTGGGGAGATGATAAACTGATCGTTACCCTCAGCATAGTAGCAGTCAGGACGGTGTTTGCCTCGTGGGAAGACCACAGAGAGGTAATCATCGTTGCGTCGCCAGCTAACGATATTCATCATCGGCTCGGCATCATCCTCCTGCATCGGCAGGGCCTCGTAGAGCCGACGGAACAATTGTTCGTCGCCATATTGCGAACGGCTTCGGATGAGCAGTGCCGGACAAGGATACTCTTCGATGACAGAGATACCCTCATCGTCGTTGAGACTCACCAACGGAGTGAGGTTACGGCTCAGGCGTTGCCAAGAGAGCTGCAGGGGCAGTCGTCCGCTGGTACCTGCCTGGAAATGCGCATGATCGGGAGCCGAAGCACCGCACTTCGGACCGTTATAGAACACCATCAACTCAGGGTATTCGTCGAGCAGCTTATGGATCTCACTATAGTAGTTAAGAATGCGCTGCGGCTCGTGCTTGACGCTGGGGATGGTGAAATGCGCCGAGAGAATCGGGTAGGGATTGACGAGCAGATCGAAATGGCTGTCGACAGCTTTCTTGGTCTGTTCCTTCGGACGGTTTTGTTCGCAGAGGAAACAAGGCCGCTCAGCGACTGCCTTCTTATCGATGCTAGCACCTGTCGACACCATTCGCGCAGGATTCCATTGTACAAGTACCGATGAGGCACCCACCGCCAACTCCCGTGTTCTGACATTGCGCAGATCATCGTAGCGGTTGCGGGCATCGTCCCACTTCTCCAGCTGGCGATTGAAGAACCGTTGCAGGGGTGAGTCGTTCATCAGCTCCTGTTTACCTTGGAGCATCTGCTGACGGGCGAGTATTTCGAGCGTGCGCAGACGATCCTTATATAGATTGTTGGCATTCACGCGATCGATGCTCAAGGCAGCATCGCTGTTGCCTCCCCATCGGCGACAGAGATAAAGCTCTGTGAAAATGCGCCCGATGCGATAATGGCGTGAGAAAATCAGTCCTAAAGCATAATCCTCGCCATAAGACGTGTTGGGGAATCCGATTTGTCGGAGTAGGGGTGTGAAGAAAGCACGAGGGGCACCTAAGCCGTTGATACGCAGGGCATTGTTAGGGCCGTTCTCGTCAGTCCACTCGGCGTGATCGATGAGTCCTGGTGGCAGGGTGTTCAGTTCGAAGTCGCACATGCGATACGAGCCGATCACCATCGCAGCGTTTTGCTTGTAGAAGGCATCGACCACTTGTTGCAGCGTCTTCGGCGATGAATAGAGATCGTCGGAGTCGAGTTGTACGGCAAAGCGTCCGCAGCGGTCGTCGTTGATAGCCGTGTTCCAACAGCCACCGATACCGAGATCGGTACGCTCCGGGATGATATGCACAAGTCGCTCGTCGTGGATGGCCTGCAGCAACTCGGTGGTTTTATCCGTGGAGTGGTTGTCGACCACGATGACATTATATTTGAAATTCGTCTTCTGCGAGAGGGCTGAGTTAACGGCATTGCAGATGGTCTTCTCGCGGTTGTAAACGGGAATCACCACCGAAGCCTCCATATCAAACTCCTGCTCGTTGAAGTCAGGCCTACGATAGTAGGAAGGATCGATCTTGGCACCGATCTCCTGCAGATGGGTCGTGGCGGCATTCTCCATCTCTATCTGCACCTCGCGATTGCGGGGGTTCACATAGTCGAACTGCTTCACGCCCGAGGCCCGTGTGTCGGTCTCCTCTTCGGTATAGAGCTTCTCGTCGATATGGAAGATCTGTCCGTTACGGCTCAAAAAGAGTCGCAGGGCATAGAGGCCTGCATGACGGTAATCGTGTTCGCCAGCCTGCATGGCAAAGGTATGTAGCAGCGGTGTCTTGATGAGCAACAGCGATCCGAAATCGAAATCGTCGCGGATGCTGCCCCGCTGGTAATCGATGACGGGGTGGGGGATGCGCTTGCCGTCGATGAGGTCGTAATGGTCGGCATATACCATTGTGGCGTCAGAGTCGGAGGCTACACGAAGGATACGCTCCAGCGCTCCTTCGCCTAACTCCAGACTGACGGGTTTTGTCTGTAAGAGTACGTAGTCGGCCTTGGCATTCTCGGCAATGGTCATCAGGGTGTTGCTGCTGGTGAGGCTGTCGACAGTCAGTTGCCGACAACCCTTCAAGGCGTCGTTGCCATCGATGGGCTGTGGGGCCGATGTGAGCAAGAAGATACGTTGCACGGTCTTGCTCGCTCTGAGCTGTGCTACCGTCTTAATGGAGCCTGTCAAGTCGCCGCAAGGCAGGAAACAGTCTATTTTTTCTCTCATGAGGGTCTGCTAGTGTATTATTTCAGCGCAAATTTCGTCATATTTTTCGAGAATACCAAATTATTCATGGAAAAATCCAAATAAATTTGGTTTTTCGCTTAGTTTGCACTAACTTTGCACACGAAAATGGAGAATACCGACGAAAAGAAGGTGCTATTAGGACTCTCGCCCGACGAGTTGAAGGCGATTGTTCGCGACTTGGGTATGCCCGCGTTTACGGCAGGCCAGATACTCAAGTGGCTCTATCAGCAGCATGTGACGGATATCGACGAGATGACCAATCTCTCGAAGGTGAATCGTGAGCGGCTGAAGGAGCGTTTCGTTGTGGGTGCCATGGCGCCTATCGATTGTCAGCGCTCGAAGGACGGTACGATCAAATACCTCTTCCCCGTTCGCTGTGCTGACGAGGGCGAGCCTCAGGGTAAGTTTGTCGAGAGTGTCTTCATCCCCGATGGCGATCGAGCCACACTTTGCGTATCGTGTCAGGTGGGCTGCAAGATGAATTGCTTGTTCTGTCAGACGGGTAAGCAGGGTTTCGAGGGCAATCTCACCGCTGCCGATATCCTGAATCAGATCTATGCCTTGCCTGAGCGTGAGCAGCTGACGAATATCGTGTTCATGGGCCAAGGCGAGCCGATGGATAATCTCGAGGCGGTGCTTCGTGCAACCCAGGTGCTGACGTCCGACTACGGCTATGCCTGGAGTCCGCGACGAATCACTGTGAGTAGCGTAGGCATCAAGAACAAGTTGCGCCGATTCCTCAACGAGAGCGAGTGCCATGTGGCCATCTCGATGCACTCACCCCTGCCCGAACAGCGTCAGATGCTGATGCCTGCCGAGGGTCAGATGAAGATCAACGAGGTGGTGACGCTGCTGAAGCAATACGACTTCTCTCACCAGCGCCGTTGTTCGTTCGAGTATATCTGTTTCGGTGGTCTGAACGATACGCCAGCCTTTGGTCGTGAGATCGTGAAGCTGTTGCAGGGCTTGGACTGTCGGGTAAATCTGATCCGATTCCACGAGATACCCGGTGTCGATCTGCCTGGCTCCGACGAGAAACGCATGGAGGCCCTGCGCGACTATCTGACGGCACATGGCGTGTTTACAACCATCCGAGCCAGTCGCGGTCAGGATATCTTCGCTGCTTGTGGACTGCTCTCGACGGACAAGAAATTAAGAATGAACAATTAAAGATAAGATATGGAAGAAAGAAAAATCCGAGTGGCAATCACTCACGGCGATACGAACGGCATTGGATATGAAGTGATACTGAAGGCTTTTGAGGATCCGACGATGCTCGACCTCTGTACGCCCATCATCTACGGTTCGCCGAAGGTGGCCAGCTATCATCGCAAGGCGCTTAGTCTGGAGACTCAGTTCCAGATCATCGACAAGGCCAGCGATGCCCGTGACGGCCGTCTGAATCTGTTGACGACGTTCGACGAAGAGGTGAAAGTGGAGCTGGGTACGCCTACCGACGAGTCTGATGCTGCTGCTCGCAAGGCCGTGGCCCGTGCGAAAGAAGATCTTCAGAAGGGACTCTACGACGTGCTTGTGCAGGCTCCGATGCGCTCATCGGCCAACCCCGCCAAAGAGGATAAGTCGCTGACGATGATGGTGAGCGACCTCGTACGTATCGGTCTCGTTACCACCCATCTGCCGCTGAAAGAGGTGCCTCAGGCTGTCACAATAGAAAAGATCGTTGAGAAGGGCCGCATCTTCTTCAATAGTCTGAAGCGCGACTTCCGCATTTCCAGCCCTCGTTTGGCTGTGCTGGCGCTGAATCCGCAGCCGGGTGCCGAAGAGGAGCAAGTGATCAAACCCGCCATCGAGGAACTCGAGAAGCAGGGTGTGCAGGCCTTCGGTCCCTATGTGGCTGATGATTTCTTCGGCGAGAAGATGTATTACGACTTCGATGGTGTGCTGGCGATGTTCGACGATCAGGGATTGGTGCCCTTCAAGACACTCGCCATCGACGGCGGTGTGAAGCTGAAGGCTGGTATCAGTGCCATCTGCACCACGCCCGATCACGGTCCTGAGTTCGAGATTGCCGGTAAGGGTATTGCCGATCCTCAATCGCTGCGCCATGCTATCTACACGGCTGTCGATATGTTCCGTTTCCGCGAACGTTACGATGCGCCGATGGCTCACCCGCTGCCGAAGCTCTATCACGAGAAGCGCGAAGATGGCGATAAGGCCCGCTTCGCCGTGCGCATACCGCCGAAGAAGGGCGAGGAGATGGTGCCCGAGTCGATGGAGGATTAAAGAAGAAATTTCGTTAAATTCTGCCAAAATTGCAGTTGTTTCAGAAATAATGTGTAATTTTGTCAGCCAAAAACGAAGATAAATGGATTTACAAGCCATCAAACAACGGTATGGAATCGTAGGCAACTGCGAGGCGTTGAACCATGTGCTCGACGTGGCTTTGCAGGTGGCTCCCACGAAGCTCAGCATCCTCATTGTGGGTGAGAGCGGCGTGGGTAAGGAGATTATTCCCCGTGTGATCCATGATAACTCTCCGCGTCGACGCGAAAAATATTTTGCCATCAACTGCGGCTCGATCCCCGAGGGTACGATCGACTCCGAGTTGTTCGGTCACGTGAAGGGCTCTTATACGGGCGCCATCAACGACTCTCCGGGTTACTTCGGTGCAGCCAACAAGGGCACGCTCTTCCTCGACGAGGTGGGCGAGTTGCCGTTGGCCACACAAGCCCGACTGCTGCGAGTGCTCGAGAATGGCGAGTATATCCCCGTTGGTGCCACGGAGGTGAAGAAGACCAATGTGCGTATCGTCGCTGCCACGAACGTGAATATCCAGAAGGCTATCAGCGAAGGCCGTTTCCGCGAGGACTTGTTCTATCGTCTGAACGAGGTGCCCATGCAGATGCCGCCGTTGCGTGAGCGAGGCGAGGATATCGTGCTGTTGTTCCGGCTCTTTGCCATGCAGATGGCCGAGGAATACCGGATGGACAAGGTGGTGCTCACCGACGAGGCCAAGCAGGTGCTCATGCGCTACAAGTGGCCAGGCAATATCCGTCAGCTGAAGAACATCACGCGCCAGATCTCCGTGCTCAGTCCTGAGCGCACGATCACGGCCGATATGCTGCGCACATTCATCCCTGAGACACAGGAGACTACGCAATTGGCAACGATCCACAAGGACAGCGGTGACCACTCGTTTGAGAACGAGCGCGAGATACTCTATAAGATACTCTTCGAACTGCGTGGCAACGTCAACGAGATGCGCCACGAAATGAGTCAGTTGAAGAAACGCCTCGACGATGCCCAGAGTGGCATTTCGGCCGCTCCTTCGGCAGCCGTGCCTTCTACGCAGCTGGCACCCATCACGCCCATCCAGCCGATGGCGCCCGCGATGGAGGATGCCATGGCCGAGGAATATATCGAACCCGAGCGCGAGCCCGAAAACCTGAACCTCAGCACCGTAGGCCGTCAGATGCTCGAAAAGGCCCTGGAGCGCAATCACGGCAATCGCCGCAAGGCTGCCCAGGAACTCGGCATCAGCGATCGCACACTATACCGACGACTAAAGCAGTATGGACTGGAATAAATGCAGAAAGGCGGTGTTGATGGCTGCGGTAGCAGCCATCGTTAGCGCTTGCTCCGTGAGCTACAAGTTCAACGGTGCGAGCATCGACTACGCTAAGACGAAGACCATTCAGATAGCCGACTTCCCCATCCGCGCCAGCTATGTCTGGGCACCCATGGGACCGATGTTCAACAACGAGCTGAAGAGCCAGTTTACCGATCATACACGTCTGAAGCTGGTCAGCCGCAATGGCGATCTGAAGCTCGAGGGCGAGATTACCCGATACGATCAGCGCAACAAGGGTGTGTCGAGCGAGGGCCACTCATCGATGGTTGAGCTGTCGATGACCGTCAATGCGCGATTCACAAACAACGCCAACCATAACGACGACTACGAGCAGCAGTTCACCGCCACCACGAGCTACGAATCGACCCAGTCGCTCAGCTCTGTGCAGGATGCTCTCGTCGAGGAGATGGTGAAGAATATCTGCGAACAAATATTCAATGCCGCCGTGGCAAACTGGTAAGAGATGGATATACTAGAGTTGATAAAGCACCCCGAACGGATGGATCGCGACACATTGTACGAGTTGCGCTCCGAGGTGGCACTCTATCCCTACCATCAGACCGTTCGACTGCTGATGCTCCAAAACCTCTATCTGCTCCACGACCCCTCGTTCGACGAGGAGCTGCGCCGTGCTGCCGTCTATATTACCGACCGCCGCGTGCTCTTCAATATGGTAGAGGCAGCCCATTATCAGCTGCGTCCAAGTCACGCTAAATCCACTAGTTCGGCTGGTTCCACTAGTCCGGCTGGTTCCACTAGTTCGGCTGGCTCTGCAAGCCCCTCGCGCACCAGCGAACTCATCGATTCATTCCTCGGTACTCTGCCGCAGGAAGAAGAGCTCAAGCCTCGCAAGCGCCGCCCCACACCTGCTGATGCCGCTATCGACTATGTGGCTTACTTGCTTGATACGGAAGGTGATGCTGAGACAGAGATCGAAACCGTGCCTGAGATGCGTGGCCAACAGTTGATAGATACATTCATAAATACTGACAAAGGACGCTTTACACTGCGTGATGTACCCCTGCCTGCCGATGATACCCCTCAGAAGGCTTCTGAACCCGAAGAAGTGGTCGAAGAGGAGTATTTTACTGAGACTTTGGCCAGAATTTACATCAAACAAGGCCGATATTCGAAGGCTTTAGAAATTATTAGGCGATTAAGTTTGCAAGTTCCGAAAAAAAATGCTTACTTTGCAGACCAAATTCGCTTTTTAGAG
>Ga0310696_10008410_pt1 | contig 12031 bp, 11 predicted proteins | sample AusTroGonzalo_MG_4_FD_203885 | JGI IMG/M metagenome (GOLD analysis project Ga0310696, IMG submission 203885) | Bovine rumen microbial communities from tropical cattle in Woodstock, Queensland, Australia - Gonzalo_02 (v2) (version 2) | ecosystem: Host-associated > Mammals > Digestive system >... | reverse complement strand
TAAACTTTGATCCGTTTGGGGCTCGCGCTCAGCGACGAAGGAGACGCTTTGACCTTGGTCAAAGAACCCTTGGGTGAGAGCTCCAAAACGGTGAAACAAAAAAGAGAGGCTTAAAAAGTCTCTCTTTTTCTGTGATCCGTTTGGGGCTCGAACCCAAGACCCCAACATTAAAAGTGTTGTGCTCTACCGACTGAGCTAACGGATCGACCTTAAACAATGCTCCCATTCGAAAGCGGGTGCAAAATTACAAACTTTTTCCGAATTGACCAAATTTATTCGGAAGATTTTTCTTCTTGGGCCTCAATTTCCTTATCTTTTGTCACATATTGCTGGTAATATGCTATCAAAAGTGTGGTTAACGGCAGCGCAATGATAAGTCCGATAAAACCTAAAAGTGCGCCCCAAACCGACAGCGAAAGCAGCAGTATGGCGGGGTTCAGTCCCATAGCCTTACCCATCACCTTGGGCGTAACTATCATATCACATATCAGCTGCACCACTATGAATACCAGCAGTGCCAGCGCCAGTATGCCCCAGAAGTTCTGGCCTGTGTCGGCCGACTTGAGCAGTGCCAGCAGCACCGTTGGTATCAGCGCAAAGGTGTGCAGATATGGCACCAGGTCCATTATACCAATCATTATGCCCAGACCGATGGCCATCGGGAAATCGATGATGGTAAAACCAATGCAGAACAATATGCCCATGATGAGTGCCACCGTTCCCTGTCCGCGCACGTAGTTGTTAAGCGCCTGTCCGGCGTCCTTGCCCAGGCCCTGCCAAAACGGACGGTTCTTCTTGGGGAATATGCGAATCCAGTTGTCAGTAAGATACTCATAGTCCAGCAATATGAAGAACATATATAATAAGGTGATGAGCGACGCTACTACGCCGATTATCACCGTAGCCGTCTGATCCAGCACACTAAACACCCTGGGCAGCACCGTCTTCAGACCATCGGTAAATGTGTCGCTCTTGAAGAATTTTTCTATCTCGCGGTTGTTCTGCTGTACCCAGTCCTGTATAGCCCCGGGTATATCCTTGATGTGAGCCTCCTTCTGTATATAGTCGGTCACCAGTCCGCTCAGCTTTTCAAACTGCTCTATCATCGGCGGCACTATCATATAGATGATGCCGGCCAGCACAGCTATCACCACTATCAGTGTGATCACTATGCTCAGCGCGCGATTGCCCACATGCAGCTTGTACTGCACAAACTTCACCATCGGGTAAAGCAGATAGGCAAAAAACCACGCCACGAAGAAAGGCAGAAGCACGCTGCTCAGGTAGTTTACCAGCAGCAGCACGCCCAGCACCAGCAGGCCAGCCCCCACCCAACGCACCAGTTGGTCAAGCGTTATTGTCTTTTCTTTCATTTTCTTCCTTTATAGCTTTTTGATAACACTCTCGGCACAGCGGCTCGTACTCGGCCGTCTCGCCCAGCAGCACGCGCTGGTCGTTGTCCACCTTACGATGACTCACGTAGGCCAGATTGCCACACTTCACGCAGATGGCGTGCACCTTAGTCACGTCGTCGGCAATAGCACACAGCGCAGGCATGGGCCCGAATGGTTTCCCCTTGTAGTCCATATCCAGTCCGGCAATGATTACTCGCACGCCGCGATTGGCCAGTTCGTTACACACATCCACTATGCTCTCATCGAAGAACTGAGCCTCGTCGATGCCAACCACGTCGATATCGCTCGACAGCAGCAGTATGCTGCCCGGCGAGTCGATAGGAGTGCTCTGGATATGCTTCTGGTCGTGGCTCACCACATCCTCCTCAGAGTAGCGCACATCGATGGCGGGCTTGAATATCTCCACCTTCTGCCGCGCAAACTGAGCCCTTCGCATTCGCCTTATCAGCTCCTCCGTCTTGCCCGAAAACATCGAGCCGCACACCACTTCTATTCTGCCAGGTCGGTGTGCCTCACCTGTTAAGTTTTCTGTCATATTGGGTGCAAAAATACAAATACCTTTTAAAAATTGCAAAGATTTTGCTGTTTTTTTTGTCTATTCCGCTATTTTACCTTATATTTGCCCCTTGTTATGGGCATATTATATATCGTACCTACACCAGTTGGCAATATGGAAGACATGACATTCCGTGCCATCCGTATACTGAAAGAAGTGGATCTGGTGCTTGCAGAGGATACTCGCACATCGAGCAAACTGCTTAAGCACTACGACATTCACCCGGGCCAACTGATGTCGCACCACAAGTTCAACGAGCACGGCACATCGGCCAATATCGTGGCCCGACTGCAGGCCGGCGAGAATGTGGCGCTGATAAGCGATGCAGGCACCCCAGGCATCAGCGATCCCGGATTCTTCTTGGTTCGCGAGGCCGTACGCGCAGGCATCGAGGTGCAGTGTCTGCCTGGTGCCACAGCCTTTGTACCCGCGCTGGTAGCCAGCGGTCTGCCCTGCGACAGGTTTGCCTTCGAGGGATTTCTGCCGCAGAAGAAGGGGCGCCAGACCAAGCTTGAATCGCTGAAGACCGAGGAGCGCACCATGATATTCTACGAGAGTCCCTACCGTGTGGTCAAGACTCTGCAGCAGTTTGCCGAGGCCTATGGCCCTGATCGCCAGGTAAGCGTTTGTCGCGAGATATCCAAGATACACGAGGAGAGCGTACGCGGCAGTCTCGAGGAGGTAATAGCCCACTTCAAGGAACATGAGCCCAAGGGTGAGATAGTAATCATCCTGGCCGGGAACGATAATAAATAAATAATCAATAAAAACTTAATTATTATGAAGAAGTTATTTATCTTTGCAATGTGCGCCATGACTTTGGCAAGTTGTAATGAAGCAGCCAAGAAGGCCGAGAATCAGGCACGCGCCGAGCGTGACTCACTTAACCAGGTAATCGCCCAGAAGGATGATGAGATCAATGACATGATGACCACACTGATTGATATCGAGGAGGGATTCCGCGAGATCACCGAGGCACAGAGCCGCGTAACTCTGGCCAAGAACGGCGAAGGCACAAACACCAAGCAGCGCATCACCGAGAACTTCCAGTTCATCCAGTCGATGATGCAGCAGAACAAGGATCTGATAGCTAAACTGCAGCAGCAGGTGCGCGAGAGCTCTATCAAGAGCGACAAGCTTAAGAAGATAGTTGCCAGTCTTACCGAGACTATGGAGAAGAAAGACCAGCAGATAGTAGAGATGAAAGAGCAGCTGGAGCTGAAGAATATCCACATCGGCGAACTGAAGTATGCTCTCAACTCTATGCGTGAGGACGCCCGCGCACTGCAAGACGAGAACGACGCACAGTCGAAGACCATCAACGCTCAGGACAAGCAGCTCAACACCGCCTGGTATGCATGCGGCACCGAGAAGGAGCTTAAGGGCCAGCAGATTCTGGTCAAGGGCAAGGTACTGCAGGGCAACTTCAACAAGGATTACTTCACCAAGATCGACATCCGTGTTGACAACACCATCAAGCTCTACAGCAAGTCGGCCAAGCTGCTCACCACTCACCCATCTAGCTCATACACACTGCAGCCCGATGCCAACAAGCAGCTCATCCTGCGCATCACCGATCCGCAGACATTCTGGAGCACAAGCAAGTATCTGGTAGTACAGGTCAAGTAAGGTTATCACACACATTATATTTTTATAATCGGGCGCTCATCAAAAAATCGGGTGCCCGGTTTTTTATTATACGTAAATTGTAACATTTTTATTCGTAAACTTGCTATTTTCAAAATATTGTCGTATATTTGCCCCATTGTTACTGCTAAAATATTATTTTGCTTATGAATATCAAGAGTTTACTTACCACAATTGCATTGTTCCTGATTGCATCGGCAGTCCAGGCAGTTCCCGCTAAACCCGGCGCAAAGAGGATTATCCGCCAGGCTGATGGCACCACGATAGAGCTCACGCTGCGTGGCGACGAGCACTTCTCGTATTACACCGATGCATCGGGCGCAGCCTTCAAGCTTCTGCCCGGCAATAGGCTCCAGCCGATGACATCCCAAGAGGTAAGCGACACTTGGACCAAATGCCGACAGGCGCGCAGAGCCAAGGTTATGAAGCGGGCCAAGACCAGAGGTGTTGGCGACCCATCTACCTCCAACACAGGCAAGCATCGCGGACTGGTAATCCTGATGCAGTTCCAGGATCAGAAGTTTTCAATCTCCGCCCCCAAAGAAACTTACCTACGCTTCTTCAATGAGCGGGGATATAACGAAGACGGAATGGCCGGCTCGGTAAAAGACTACTTCCTGGCGCAGAGCTATGACCAGCTCGACATCGACTTCGATGTGGTGGGCCCATTTACCGCCAGCGACTCGATGGCATATTATGGCTCAAACGTCAAAATCGGCGACATAGAGAGCGATGCACATGCAGAAGAACTCATAGCCGAGGCTGTAGACAGTGCAGCCGCCGAAGTGGATTATTCTAACTACGACTGGGATGGCGACGGCATTGTAGATCAGGTATTTGTAATCTATGCCGGCTATGCCGAAGCGCAGGGAGCAGCTCCCGAAACCATCTGGCCCCACGAGTATTCACTTGAGGTTTTAGACAAGGAGTTTATCTACAACGGTGTAAAGATAACCACCTATGGCTGTGCTTCCGAGCTTAAGGGCAGCGGTCCGGCAGAAGGCCAGAATATGGACGGCATAGGTACCGCCTGCCACGAGTTCAGCCACTGCCTGGGCATCCCCGACATGTATAACACCGTAGATCAGAACGCATCCTACGGCATGGGCTATTGGGATGTGATGGACGCAGGCTCATATCTCGACGAATCGCGCACGCCCGCAGGATACACATCTTACGAGCGCTGGTTCAGCGGATGGCTGCAGCCCACCGAACTCAAGGGCGGCATGACCCAGATTACCGGTATGAAGCCGCTGGCCCAGAGCCCCGAATGCTACATACTGTACAACGAGGGCAACAAGGATGAGTATTATCTCCTTGAAAATCGTCAGAACATAGGTTTCGATGCCGCTTTGCTTGGTCACGGACTGCTTGTGCTGCATGTGGATTACGACCAGAAAACATGGCAGGAAAACAAGATAAATGTAGATCCCGAGCACCAGCGCCTCACTATTATCCCTGCCGACGATGAGTTAACAATTTCACAGAGGGGATTTGCAGGCGACCCATACCCAGGTCTCACCGGTAATACCGCTCTGGCCAACTACTCTACCCCGGCATCTACATTATACAATGCTAATGCCGATGGCAAATACTTTATGAGCAAGTCTATCGACAACATCACCGAGAGCGCAGACAGCCTGATATCGTTTATAGCTCTGCGCCCGATAATAGCTACACCCGACACGGCCCAGGCCACCCAGATAGAGGGCGAGCCATCGTTCCAGATCACATGGACCGCTGTAAATGATGCCGCTGGCTACCAGATAGAACTCACCGACAACTACATCATCGATCCTTCAGAGGTGGCTATTATCGAGTCCGATTTCGCCAAGACGCTGACTGATTCAGTAGATTCTGTCGATATCTCTGGCAAACTGGCCGATTACGATCTGGATGGCTGGAGCGGCAAAAAACTGTTTACCTCACCCCACAAGCTGCTTATCGGTTCACCCGATGAGGCTGGCACAATACGTACAGCCACAGGCTTTGTTCCGTCGTCAAAGACTGTTACGGTGGTAATAGGCGCAGAAAGGGTTGACAACACCCCAATTGGCGGCACCATGTATCTATACAGAGGCAACAAGAGCGAGGATAGGTGGAGCGGAGAGGGATATTATCTGTATTCAGAGAGCGGTACACACTTGTATCATTTCACCGATATCGAGAAAGATTATTTCTTTGTAGGTATCAACCCTGATCCCCAGATGTATCTTAACTATTTTGCCGTCTACGATGGTATATGGTACGCCGATGAGTTGGGCTTAGACGGCAGCGAAGTTACCGGTAAGCCGGCTTCGAAGAAAAACATCTTCGAAACCACTACCAACAGCTACACACTTACCGAGCTTAACCCCGAGCACCTGTACACCTATCGCGTGCGCGCCAAGGATGCCGACGGATACCTGTCGGCATGGACTCCCGAGCAGCAGCTGCTGTTCACTCCTAGTGCCATCAGCCCAGTGCCGGTTGCTCCGCAGCAGCAGGGTGTAATCTTCGACCTTCAGGGGCGCCCGCGCGGCACTAACCTGAACGCCCTGCCTAAGGGTATATATATAATAGGTGGAAAGAAGGTAGTAAAGTAAAACATAAAAAAACTATCAATCGGGTGCCAGAAATGAGCACCCGATTATTGTATATGATACATACAGAAAAGTTTGTGCTATAATATTTAATATGTATATCGCAAATTATCAGTACCTTTGCAGCCGAATCTTAACAATAATAACTAATTAATAATGAAGAAACAATTACTTACATCTGCGCTGATGGCCTTTTGCTTCCTGCTGCCATCTGCCGCACAACAGAAGATCAAAGTGGGAGGCACCGAACGAGAGTATAAGATATACGTACCAAAGAACCTTGGCGAAAAGCGACCTCTGCTCATCTCGTGCCACGGTATGAATCAGGACGCTGCTTACCAGATGAACATGCTCGACATCAAGTCGGTGGCCGATACAGCCAAGTTTGTCACCGTGTTTCCCGAGGGTATCAGTAAGAGTTGGGACCTTGATGGCAATCGCGACATCAACTTCGTGCTGGCGCTTATCGACAAGATGGTAGACGATTACGACATCGACCGCGGACGCGTGTATCTGTCAGGATTCTCGATGGGCGGCATGTTTACCTATCACGCCATGAACAGGATTGCCGACCGCATAGCAGCCTTTGCCCCCATCAGCGGCTATCCTATGGGTGGTGCCACAGCCAAGGCCGGCGTGCGCCCCATACCCATCATCCACACCCACGGCACCAGCGACGACGTGGTTACATTCTCCAATGTGCAGAGCGCCCTTAATGTGTGGATAAATCACAACGGCTGCCCCACCACAGCCATAGTCACCAAGAAATACCGCAATGCCTCGCACATCACCCGCCGCGTGTGGGGTCCGGGCAACGACGGTGTAGAAGTGGTGCTGATGGAGATGGCCAATAAGGGCCACTGGATATCAAACGACAACGGCGTGAAGACCGGCGACGAGATATGGCGATTCTGCAGCCGCTACAGCATCGAGGTGGATGGCCCTGTAGTAAAACCGCAGCTGCAGCCCGACCACCGTTTTGCCAGCTTAAGCGAGCTCCAAGGCAAGAAGTTTGCCATCGTAAACGAGACCGAGGGCAAGGCTATCTATGGCTCCGATGCACAGAATCTGGGCTACGACGACTATACCACCGCCTTCGACGATAACAACTCCGGCTATCTGTTCAAGCTAGTCCAGAGCAGCGTATCAGGCGGCTATCTGCTCCGACTCATCACCCCCGACAATGCCGAGTACAGCATCTGGGGCAAGCCCGGCTACCTGAATGCCCAGCCGCTCTCTTCGGGATGGTGCTGCTTTATACTGGGACTTACCGCAGGCAACGGCGAGGATATGGAGAATGGCGCCGTATGGAACATAGAATACGAAGAAGGCAAGGGATTTGCGCTTAAGAATGTAGGTACAGGCAAGTATCTTAAGGATGCCACAAATGCCAACAACGACGATCCCACCTACTTCACTTTCTGCACCCTGTCGGCCGCTACCACAGCCATCAGCAGCGTGCAGGTTGCACCGCAGCAGTCGCGTGTAATCTACGACCTACAAGGCCGCGCCCGTGGCACCAATCCATCAGCCCTACCTAGGGGTATATATATTATCGATGGTAAGAAAGTAGTGAAATAAACAGCAAATCGGGTGCTCGCTAATGGAGCACCCGATTCTCTTTTCATGCGCCTACGCACGATGTGGCGCCTAAGGCCGTTACAATCGCAGTTGCGATACTTGCAATGATCTGCACGATGAACTTCAGTGTCTCCTTCTTACTCATAGTCTACCTCCTTTCGCCTAGTCAATCACCATTCCGCCGCTGCCGCTGTTACCACCGCCACCGGTATTGCTTCCGGTATTGCCTCCGCCGCTAGTGTTGTCGCCTCCGCTGTTGCCGCCCTGATTCTGATTGCTACCGTTCTGATTACCATTCTGGTTGTCGTTCTCGGGATCCTCCACATCGCCGCTATCAGTAGAGGTTACGCGCTTCACTTCTATGCCATCGCGATCATAGCAGGTAATCTGCACGGCAGTCTTCGACAGTTCCTCCTTCAGGTCGGTGTCGGGGGTGAATATAATACGGCGACTCGAAATCAGACCGGCCTTAACCTCCTCTACCTTCTCCACGCTCTTTGCTCGCAGACCGAATCGCATGGTTCCCAGTCCTGGCAGCGCTACAGAGTGTCCCTCAGTGGCCCAAGCCTTAATCACCTCGCCAGCCGCATCCCAGCATGCCTGCATCACTCCCTTGCTAACTCCGCTGCGCAGAGCAGCCTCTTTAATCACCTTGTCCTGAGTCAGAGCGGTGTAGAGCTCTGGCATCATCACGTAGCGATACTTTCCGGCGTAAGTGCCGATCTTCTGGAGCTTCTCTTGTGCTTTAACTTTCAGTGCCATAGTTTTTTTGATTTGTTTAATAATTTTACTTTTGTTGTTTGTCGCGATTCGTTAGGGGGATTTTGCTGTCGCACGTGGCAGATTTTCTTAGTGCACGTGGGAAAAAGTTTTTCCGCGCGCGGGCGCCATCTTCCTCACTTATTTTGACAATGCAAAGGTACGATATTTTGATTGCGGTTTACGAATACTTACACAACTTTTTTTAGAAAAATCATGCGGTCACGATGGTCAGGGTCAAAATGGTCATGATCGTGTTTGCTATGCTTTATATGCTCACTAATAGAATAATAAAAATAATATTATTTTTATTATTCTATTAGTGCCCGGGGAAACCCAATTGCTGAGTGATTTTGACCATCGTGACCATGACCATCGTGACCACTTTTTCTTGCCGATTTTCGCGCAAACATGCCTGTATCTCAAGAATTATTAGTACCTTTGCTCTCGATTAAAAACCTGATTGCGCAACCTATACCAATACCAGAATATCAAATGCTTTTTCTAGCATTTTGCTATTCCCGTCGGTTTACTGCGGGTGGGGGACACTGTGCGACCAGACGGGGAGATTTACTTTGTAATGGGCTTGCTCTGCAAGTCTTTCTTAACCTGAAATAGGCTCATGTTGAGACTATGGGTAATCAAGACAGACTTGACAAGAGCAATGAGAATAATCATTGAGACAGAGTATGAAGACGTAATGGCACAGACCGAAGTCTGGGCTAAGTATGGACGTGCGCGTGTAGAATTCGACAGCAGCCCTCATCGCGTGGTGAGTGATGCAGAGATTGCCAGTGCCATCAAGGCGCTGCTGCACGAGTTTACTACCATCACGCAGTGGGTGGCCATCTACCGCATACTGGTAGATTACCATGGATTCCCCCAGCCATTTTCACTCTTCTGCAGGCGCATCTACACGATGATGCCATGTTTCAAGTCGCGCTTTGCGTGCGACTATCAGGCCATACAGAAGGGAATAGGCAATGGTATCCTGAAGAAGCCTTACGACGAGTGGATGACCTATCGGCCCAAGAAGAACGATAAGGTCTTTCCGCGACAGAAGCGCACGGCCGAACGCTTTATGCAGCTGCTTGAGAAAGTATAATATACGATGAATTGCGTATAGTGTACTATGTAGTTTACTATCCGGCGTATGATAGCTCATACTTGGGATTAACACTCTAACTTTGCACTCGTCAATCGACCACTAGCGGCGTTGACGAGTGTAATTTATATGGATATCAAAGTATTTAGAGTAGTGGCACAGGGCGAGCCCGTGATGGTGCCAAGCAAGAGAGAGGAGAGCGGCCAGCTGGCCAAGTGTATGATCAGACTGAAGGAGCTGGGCGGCGACTACGAGGGCGAGTACAGCTGCGCCATGTTTGGCAATGTGGCCCAGTGCAAGTTCGAGCCGGGCAGCGTGGTGCTGGCAGCGCTGAGATTCTCTACCCACGAGGTGCAGGGAGCAGCATTTAATGATGTGACAGTAACCGAAATCCACAAACTCTAGAAAAGATGAAGAAGATTACGAAAAGAGACCTGGCACAGAAGCAGGTAGTGACGCTGGGCGGATTTATGGCCCTGGGTGTAGACGACAAAAACCGTCGTGAACTCGACTTTGTGTGTTGCGAGGATGTAGAGGCCGAAGCATTTATCGGCAAGTATAAGGTGCAGGGCATGCGCGATGGCAACATCTATATAACCGAACTGCCCAAGCGCCCCAAGAACAAGCCCCTGTTTCGCGAGGACAACAGCTCGCTGTCGCACGGCCGCAATGGCAAGTATTACTTTGTGCTTACGCTCGACGACAACCGTATCGAGATGCTGCCACAGATACTGGTGAACGAGGCCAGCGCGATAGCCCACAAGATAATGAGCAAACTTATCTATCAGAAGTAATGAGCGTATATCAGATATACTTTAAAGATAGGGACAAAAAGGGCCCTAAGTATATGAGGCCCATCAGCTCGCGAAGGGAGTATCTGGCCATAAGGAATGGCGAAGAGCAGACGCAGAACGTGGCCCGTATACGCAAAGGCGAAGAGCATCTGAAGTTCGACCTGGAACAGATGAACTACTCGTGCATGCCCAACGACGATGGTACGCTGAAGGGCACCCGTAGGCTCACCACCACCGTGGGTATGGATATAGATCACGTGCCTGCCGCTGAGATGCAGCCGCTGAAGGAGCACATACTGGCCAAGAAAGACGAGCTGGGACTGAAGATGCTGGAGAAGAGCGCCCGTGGCGAGGGCTACCATCTGGTGTTCGGCAGGCGCACAGAGCTCTCGCAAGAATCTAACTTGAAGTGGGCCAGCGAGCTGCTCGGAGTGGCTTTCGACAAACAAGCCAAGGATATCACAAGGGTGTTCTTCTCGACCACCGGTAGTGCTGAAGACCTGATATATCTAGACGATTCGATCTTTGAAATCAAAGAGGCGCCTATGGTCTTGGATGATGCGGCCGAAAAGCCAAGCGATAAAGCGCCTGAGCAGACCGCATCTGCCCCCACCTGCCCGGCCACACCGCAGGACCTGGCTGCATTTGATCTGTGCGTAGAGTTGGCGGGACTGAAGGCTGGCGAGATGGATATATGGGGTGATCACAACTGGCACAACAATCTGATGGCAGTACTATCAGTGGGCGTGGGCAAACTGATGGGGCGCATGCAGCTACTCGCAGTGGTGGCGCAGCGACTACCTAACTACTCGAAAACCGAAGACTGCCGCAAACTCATCGACTACTTCTACGAGAAATACGACGCCTCGAAGGGATTTATGAATGCCGACCTGCGCGAGATTAATGCCAAGGCGCAAAAGAAGGCCGATGACGACTGCGAGACAGACGACGATGACGATGATAATCAACTATCAACTGTCAATTCTCAATTGTCAATTAAAAAGATGCCACAGGGTATCCGCGACTCTATCTACGCCCTAGGTCCAAGCATGGCCATGCCGATAGTAACAGCCATCTGCCCCTGCATAGGCGCTCTGGCCACAGGCGTGATACTAGATGTACACGGACGCAAGAAAAACCTGAACCTGATATCATACATTGCCGGTGATTATGCCAGCGGCAAGGGTGATATCGACCCCGTGATAGAAGCCTGGATGAGCGAGGTGCAGACTGTAGACGATATGTATCATGACACTGAGGATGAATACCGCGCAAAGATGCGAGCATCAAGAAACCAGAAGAACCTGCCCGAGGAGGTGAATCTGCCTGTGAGATGTGTGGCGCTTAACAACACCGTGGCCAATCTGGCCGAGCGACTGGCTAATGTGGAAGGCAAGCACGCATTCTCGTTCACCCCCGAGGCTGATACCGTGGCGCAGAAGTTCAAGTCGGCCATGTGCGATTTTTCGGTGATGCTACGTCAGGGCTACGATGGTTCCAGATATGATCGCGAAGCCAAGAGTGCCGATGCAGTGAATGTGCACATCAAGCACCTGCTGTGGAACGTAACGATGTGTGGTACTCCCGACGCT
>Ga0310696_10008409_pt1 | contig 12032 bp, 13 predicted proteins | sample AusTroGonzalo_MG_4_FD_203885 | JGI IMG/M metagenome (GOLD analysis project Ga0310696, IMG submission 203885) | Bovine rumen microbial communities from tropical cattle in Woodstock, Queensland, Australia - Gonzalo_02 (v2) (version 2) | ecosystem: Host-associated > Mammals > Digestive system >... | reverse complement strand
GCTGGGTAATCCAGGCACTGCCGTCCCGGTTCACCTCCACGCGGATGTCTACGTCCCGGATGGTACGGATACTATCGGCCGCAGCACTGATGCACAGAAACAGTGCAAATAAGAGCAAATACTTTTTCATCGAAAAAGATTCTTCGCTTCGCTCAGAATGACAAGTGTTTAAATTACAGGGTAATCTTTCTTGGTCACGTCCTCGGCCAGGTAGTCCCGCTTAGCGAAGCCCAGCATGCCGGCGATGGCCGAAGTGGGGAACGAACGTACCTGCTGGTTGAAGCGGGTGACGGTGTCGTTGTAGGTCATGCGGGAGAGACGGACGTTTTCTTCGTACTTCTCGATGCTGGCCATGGTCTGCTGATAGTTCTGGTTGGCTTTGAGGTCCGGGTAAGCTTCGGCCACGGCGATGAGTTTGGCGCCGATTTCCTTCAGCACGGCCTCGTTGGCGTCGATATCGGCCGCGGTGGGAGCGGGCGAAGAGGTAATCTTGCGGGCGTCCACTATCTTCTGGAGAGTATCGGCCTCATAAGAGGAATATTCGCGCGTAAGCTTGATCAGGGCCTGCAGGGCGTCGTAACGGCTGATCTGCTGCACATTGATCTGCTTAAGGGCATTGTTGCATAATTCGTCACTCTTGACAAGTTTGTTCTGGACGCCGATAACCCACAGCACCAGGATGACAACGATGGCAATAACGATAATGAGTGTCATAGCTTTTATAGTTTATTTGTACAAATATGCGAAAAATGCGTAAATTTGTCAATAGAACCAAGGATTTTTGAACATGAAAACCAACCAGCAATTCAAAGATGAAGCCCTGGACGCACTTCGCGGCAACTGGGGAAAAGCTGTACTGCTCACCCTTATTTACTTTTTCCTGGTAGGTGTCGCTATGGGGCCCACCAGCTACCAGACCGTGCAGATGCAGGCCTATGTGCAGGAGCATCAGGCCCACACCATGTACCAGGTGGCTTCCCTCATGCAGGATCCCATGTATCAGGCCCTGTCCCAGCGCATGAACGGCGCTTCCGGCCTGTTCACACTAATATGCATCCTGCTCATCTATCCGCTTACGGTGGGCTATGCCAACGCCATGAGAAAACTGCTGGTTTCCAGAGACAATGATTTGGTATCCAATGCGTTCAGCATTGCATTTACCAATTACTGGCACAAGGTGTGGACCATGCTGCTGATGGCCATCCTCATCTCCCTCTGGACCTTGCTGCTCATCATCCCCGGCATCATCAAGGCCTTCTCCTACGCCATGACAACCTTTATCGTGGAGGAGAATCCGGAACTGGGCGCATCGGAAGCCATCCACCGCAGCCGCATGATGATGCGCGGTCACAAGTTCGACCTCTTCTGGCTGTGGCTCAGCTTCATCGGCTGGGGCTTCCTGTGCTTGCTCACGGCCGGTATCGGCTTCATCTGGCTCATCCCTTACATGGAAACCTCCATGGCCGCCTTCTACGAGGAAGTGAAGGCCGATTACGCCCTCAACGGCGGGCTGGATTAAATTGAAATAGATAAGAAACGTTCATTATTAACTGCCCTTCTGCTGCTGGTAACTGCAGCCCTTGCCCTGGTTTCCTGCAAGAAAGATAACTCTTCCACTTCCAGCCTTTCCGGTACCGTTTGGAAATACAATTACAGCGATGTATTGGTGAAAGGCGGAGAAAAGCAGGAAGGCGGCGGCCTCAAATTCCTCTCGGCCACCACAGTTGTCTACTTTGACTGGGAAGTGGAGAAAAGCGGAGAGTACGTAGAGGAAGCCGTTGAAACAGGAAATTTTCCCCAGCGGCTCCCACATGTTCACTGTGTGCGGGAAGAAACTTAAGGTTTCCAACTTCGATGGCGCCGCACAGATTACCATGACACGCCAGTAACGCGCGCTGCACGCTTGTTCCATTATGCCGCCGTTGACTGCCGTGATGTGTAACTGACTTAATAACATTATCTTACAGAAATCCTCCTAGGTGTTTTGACCTAGGAGGATTTCTGTAAGTGACAGTAAATTAATTACTTATACATCACGCTTGCTTCGCGCGAATCTCACGCCTTCTTCCCTTGCCGCTCCCGCCAGTAGTGGGTCATGTCTTCCAGTGTCTTGCCCTTGGTTTCGGGCACCAGGCGCCAGACAAACACGGCAGCCACAAGGCAGATAATCCCGTACAGGGCATAGGCGAAGAAGTGGCCGAAGCTGTCTCCCATGGCGCCCAGCTTCATGTTATACATAGGTACGAAAGTACTGGAAACGATGAAGTTGAAAATCCATTGGAAAGCAACTGCGATGGCCGTGGCCTGGCTGCGGATGGTGTTGGGGAATAGCTCGGCGATGTATACCCAGCAGATGGGGCCCCAGCTGAACATGAAGCATGCACTGTACACCATGATGCTGATAACGGGCACCACGGGAGGCATGACAAACACATTGGAAAGGGCCACGCCCAAAGCACCCACGGCCATACCCAGTGAACCGGTGATCAGGAGCGGCTTACGGCCCAGTTTCTCCACGGTGAACACTGCCACCAGCGTAAACGAAATGTTGATGATGCCCATGATAACGGTGAACAGCATATTGTTGCTCACACCCATGGATTCAAAGATGCGGGGCGCAAAGTACAGCACGGCGTTGATGCCGATAATCTGCTGGAAAACAGACAGCATGCAGCCGATGAAAACCACCAGGAAGCCGTAGGAGAAAAGTCTTTCGTGCCTCTTTTCCACCACGGTCTCCTTGATTTCCTGCACGATGACGCGCGCCTTCTCTTCACCGTTGATACGGGCAAGGATTCGAAGGGCTTTGTCTTCAAGGCCCAGGATGACCAGGTGGCGCGGGGATTCAGGCACCAGCAGCAGGAGCAGCGTAAAGAGACCGGCGGGGAATGCCTCTGAGACGAACATGTTGCGCCATCCGATAGCATTGGTCCACTCTACGATCTGAGGGTCATTCTTGTGCGCGTTAATGATGAGGAAGTTGACGAAATATACCACCAGCTGGCCGAAGATGATGGCGAACTGGTTCCATGAGACCAGTTTGCCGCGCTGGTTGGCCGGGGCAATTTCGGCAATGTACATGGGACAGATGGCCGAAGCCAGTCCCACGCCGATTCCTCCCAGGATGCGGTAGCCGATAAAAGCCACTAGAACGCCCTTGCTGGCCACTCCGAAGGGGAAGAACAGAAATTCCGGGTAGTACGACCCCAGTGCGCTAAGGAAGAAGAGGATACCGGAAAGCATCAGGGATCTCTGACGGCCCAGGCGGGCGGTGAGCACGCCGGACAGCAGGGCGCCGATGATGCAGCCGATAAGGGCGCTGGACGTGGTGAATCCGTGCCAGCCGTCGGTGTACGTGAAGTCATCGGCACTTTGGAAGAAGGCCTGGAGGCCTCTCTCGGCACCGGAGATGACGGCGGTATCGTAACCGAAGAGCAGGCCTCCCAGTACCGCTACCAGAACAATGCTGGTAAGGTACCAGGAGCTGCCTTTGTGTGTGTAACCGGCCATATGGCTACTTGGCATAGAGAGTGAGGTAGGTCTCGTATAGCTCCTGCTTGCCGGAGGCGGCTACGGGTTCTCCGTTGCCCTTGGCATAGTCATAGATCTCTTCCAGGCTGGCCTTGCCGTCTTCGAACTTCTTGCCCAGGCCGCTGTCGAAGGAAGCATAGCGCTCCTTGACCATGCCGGGGATGGGGCTTTCTTCCAGGATGGCGGCGGCGTTAAGCAGGGCGTGGGCGATGGTGTCCATGCCGGAGATGTGGGCGATGAAGATATCCTCCGGGTCTGTAGAGCTGCGGCGCAGCTTGGCGTCGAAGTTGAAACCGCCGTTGTGCAGGCCGCCGTTGCGGATGACCTGCATCAGGGCCTGGGTGAGTTCCACGTCGTTCACGGGGAACTGGTCGGTATCCCAGCCGTTCTGGGCGTCTCCGCGGTTGGCGTCGATGGAGCCCAGCATGCCGGCATCCACGGCCACGGTAAGCTCGTGCTCGAAGGTGTGGCCGGCCAGGGTGGCGTGGTTCACCTCGATATTCACCTTGAAATCATCGGCCAGGTCGTGACGGCGGAGGAAGCCGATAACAACCTCGGCATCCTGGTCGTACTGGTGCTTAGTGGGTTCCATGGGCTTGGGCTCGATGAGGAACGTGCCCTTGAAACCCTTGGCGCGGCCGTAGTCCCGGGCCATGCGCAGGAAGGTGCCCATGTGCAATTTCTCCCGGTGCATCTGGGTATTCAGCAGGGAATAATAGCCTTCACGGCCGCCCCAGAACACGTAGTTGGTGCCGCCCAGCTTGATGGTGGCGTCAATGGCGTTCTTCACCTGCACGGCGGCGCGGGCCACGATGTCGAACTGCGGATTGGTGGCGGCGCCGTTCATATAGCGCTTGTGGCCGAAGACATTGGCGGTACCCCAAAGGTTCTTGATGCCCGTTTCCTTCATCTTCTCCAGCAGGTAGTCCGTGATGTCCTTCATGCGGGCCTCGTACTCGGCGATATCTTCGCAGTCTTCCACCAGGTCGATGTCGTGGAAGCAGAAATACTCGATACCCAGTTTCTGCATAATCTCAAAGCCGGCATCGGCCTTGGCGCGGGCGCGGCAATAGGGGCATTCGCCCTTGTCCCAGGCATAGCTGCGGGTTTGGCCGCCAAAAGGATCGGCCGATGCCTGACCCAGCGTATGCCACCAGGCCATGGCAAATTTGAGCCACTCCTTCATGGGTTTCCCCATGACTACACGGTTGGCGTCATAATAATGGAAGGCAAGGGGATTCTTGCTGTCGGGGCCCTCAAAGGGGATTTTCCCGATTTCGGGAAAGTACTCGTTGGTCATTGATTATAGATTTAAATGTGATTTCCATCTTTCATAGGCGGCGCGATACTCCTCCTGGTGCGAAGGGTACACTACCTCCTTGCGATCCAGGGTGCCGAAGGCCTCCCGGGTGTCCTTGTAAATACCGGCGCCGAAACCGGCACCTTTTGCCGCGCCTGCGGCACCGTCCGTGTCCAGCAGTTCGATGGTGGCGCCGGAAACGCCCGCCAGGGTGTCCCTGAACACCTTTGACTGGAACATATTGGTGAGGCCCGCGTGTATTTTGTTCACTTTCAGGCCCATCTGTTCCATGATTTCGATACCGTACTGGAAGGAGAAGACGATGCCTTCCTGTGCAGCCCGCAGCAGGTGCCCGCGTCCGTGCGTGTTGAAACGCAGCCCGTGAACGCTGCAGCCGGTGTCGGCGTTCTGGAGCAGGCGCTCCGCCCCGTTGCCGAAAGGCAGGATGCTGAGGCCGTCACAGCCGATGGGAACATCGGCGGCCAGGGCGTTCATTTGCGCGTAGGACATACCTTCCGGGGCCACGTTGCGCCGCATCCAGGCGTTGAGGATGCCGGTGCCGTTGATGCACAGCAGCACGCCCAGGCGGGGATCCTGTGCCGAGTGGTTCACATGGGCGAAGATATTCACGCGGGAAAGAGGGTCGTGGGCCAGATGGTCCATCACCCCATAAACCACGCCGGAAGTGCCGGCGGTGGATGCGATTTCTCCGGGGTTGAAGACGTTGAGGCTGAGGGCGTTGTTGGGCTGGTCACCGGCGCGGTAGGTGACGGGGATGCCTTCCGGGAGGCCCAGGTGCTCGGCCGCGGCCCGGCACAGCTGTCCCTGCACGCCGAAGGTGGGGCGCCGCTGCGGAAGGACGGTGTCATCGAAGCCGAAGTAATCCAGCAGGGGAGCGCAGGGCTCGTCCTTGATGAAATCCCAGAAAATGCCTTCCGACAACCCGCTCACGGTGGTGCACACCTGTCCCGTGAGGCGCATGGCGATATAGTCCCCGGGCAGCATGATTTTCCAGATGCGCTTGAAGACGTCCGGTTCATTCTCTTTTACCCAGGCCAGTTTGGCGGCGGTGAAGTTGCCGGGCGAGTTGAGCAGATGCTCCAGGCAAAACGCTTCTCCCAGGCCCTCAAAGGCCTTTTCCCCATAGGGAACGGCGCGGGAATCACACCAGATGATGGCCGGCCTCAGCACATTCATGTCCCGGTCCACGCACACCAGTCCGTGCATCTGATAAGACAGGCCGATGGCTTTGATGTCTCCGGTGTTAAAGTCTTCCAGCTGGGACAGCATCTGGTCCGTGGCGCGTTTCAGGTTGCCCACCCACATCCAGGGATCCTGTTCGGCCCAGCCGGGCTGGCGGGAGATGATGGGGGCCTCCGTCTTGGGCTCAAAGGCCGATGCCACACATTTTCCGGTTTCGGCCTCCACCAGGGACGCCTTCACGGAAGAACTTCCGATATCGTAACCTAATAGATACATACAGTGTTATTAATTTGTCGGGATGACAAGACTCGAACTTGCGGCCCTCTGGTCCCAAACCAGATGCGCTACCAACTGCGCCACATCCCGTTATCGTACAAAAATACATCTTTTTTCGTATCTTTGCAAAGATATGATCCAGGCAAAACAAATCCGCAAGTCCTTCGGCACCCTGGAAGTGCTCAAAGGCATCGACTTCTCCGTGGAAGAGGCCGAGGTCGTGGCCATCATGGGCGCATCCGGCGCCGGGAAATCCACCCTGCTCCAGATTCTGGGTACCCTTCTCACCCCCGACAGCGGATCGCTCGTCATCGACGGGACCGATGTCCTTCGCCTGGGGGGCAACGCCCTGTCGGCCTTCCGCAACCAACGCATCGGCTTTGTATTCCAGGCCCATCACCTGCTGCCGGAGTTCACCGCGCAGGAGAACGTGATGATGCCGGCCCTCATCGGCGGCACCGGCACAAGGGAAGCCCGCAAGAAGGCCGATGAACTGCTGGAAGCCGTCGGCCTGGCCGGACGCGCCACCCATAAGCCGTCCGAACTCTCCGGCGGAGAGCAGCAGCGCGTAGCCATCGCCCGCGCCCTCATCAATACCCCCGCCATCCTCTTTGCCGACGAACCCACCGGCAACCTGGACACCCGCACCAAGGAGGAAATCCACCAGCTTCTGCTACAGATACGCAAAGAAAGAGGCCAGACCGTTGTCGTAGTTACCCACGACGCGGGTCTGGCCCAACTCTGTGACCGCTCCTGTCTACTCCTGGACGGGGCGTGGTCCCTGGGGTTGACGGGGACCGGGACCACCGGGACGGAGGCCCTGGCCTAGCTTGCCAATCTGCTGGTGACGGAACTTTTCTTCGGCCAGCAGGAGTTTGGCCACTTTTTCCACGGGCAGCACCTTCTTGTAACGCGCCACGGCTTCTTCATCTACCTTGCTAACGGCTTTCTGGGCAGCCAGGTACTGGTCCAGCAGTTTGGAGACCTCTTTGCCGTCGATGCCTTCCTGGAGCGCCTTGAAAGCTTCTCCGGAAGCCTTGAAAGATTCCCTGCGCTGGTTCTGCACGTCGTTGTAAACGGGCCAGAAGGCCTGTGCTTCGGCTTCCGTGAGGTCCAGTTCGTTGGTGATGAAAGAAACTTGTTCGGCACGTATTTTCTCCCTCCACTCCTCCTTGTTTTTATTATGGTTGCCCTTCTTGTCCTGGGGCTGGGCATAGGCCACGACACATACCATTGCCATGGCGCAGAATACACTAATAATCTTCTTCATACAGTGTCATGTTAATTTGTTCGACGGAAATGTTGCTGGCCAGAAGGTAATTCCGGATATCGTCCTCGGACAGTTCCTCCGCTTCCTTGAGCTCTACCAGCCCGTCGGGATCCAGTGACTGGGCCAGATAGGAAACGTAGTCCCATCCGGTATCCTCCTGCACTGCAGTTTTGCCGAGGATGAAATTCCCGATGACAGCCAGGACGGCCAGCGATGCGGCGTAGGCCAGATAAGGCGCAAACCGGTGCACGCGGCTGGGTGCAGCCGTCTGTGCGGGGATTTGCTGCAGGCGCTGTTCCAGGTTCTGGAAGTAGCCTTCGGGGACGGATATGGGGTTTCTTTTGGTCATAACTGCTTACTTTGACACGTCGGAGTCCTGAAGGTTTAATTTCAATTTTTCCTGGGCGATGTGGTAGGAGGCTTTGAGGGCGCCCACCGACGTCCCGGTGATGGCCGATATCTGCTCGTAGCTTAACTCGTCCCACCAGCGCATGATGAACACCTGGCGCTGTTTCTCGGGCAGCCGGGCTATGGCCTTGGCGATTTCCCGCTCGGCGGCGGTGCCGTTGAAGTAGGGATCGGCCTCCACTTTCTGGGCGGCCAGTTCATCGGCCGATGCAAAGCGCAGCATCGCGCGCACCTTCTCCTTCCGCAGCCAGTTCAGGGTTTCGTTGGTGGCGATGCGCCACACCCAGGTATAGAGCTGCGCCTCCCCCCGGAAAGAGGGAAGCGCAGTCCAAATCTTGAGGAAGATGTCCTGAAGCAGGTCGTCGGCATCCTGATGGCTGCCCACCATACGGCGCACGTGCCAGTAAAGGCGCTCGCTGTAATCTTTGACGATTTTGTTAAATACCTGCTCCGGGGATTCCATTTATTTACGGGCGACGGCCTTCTTGGCGGCTTCCGCAATGTGCGGGGCGTCCAGGCCGTACGCGGCCATCAATGCAGAAGGTGTGCCAGACTGGCCGAATCTGTCCTGTCCGTTCACAAATTCCACCGGGGTGGGGAGATTTTTGGCCAGTACACCGGCCACAGCCTCTCCCAGGCCGCCGGCCATGTTATGTTCCTCGGCCACAACCACGGCACCAGTCTTCTTGGCGCTCTTCACGATGGCTTCCTCGTCCAGCGGCTTGATGGTGGCCATGTTGATGACCTCGGCGCTGATGCCATCGGCCTCCAGGGCTTCGGCGGCCAGGAGGGCCTCCCACACGGTGTGGCCGGTGGCGATGAGGGTGACATCCTTGCCTTCGTTCAGGACGATGGCTTTGCCAATCACGAAGGGCTCATCTTCGGGAGTGAAATTGGGCACGGACGGACGGCCGAAGCGAAGGTACACGGGACCGTTGTATTTGGCGGCGGCGATAGTTGCCTGCACGGTCTGGTTGAAATCGCAGGGGTTCAGGACCACCATGCCGGGCAGGGCGCGCATCAGGGCGATGTCCTCCATCGTCTGGTGCGTGGCGCCGTCTTCTCCCAGGGTGATACCGGCGTGGGAAGAGGCAATCTTCACGTTGGTGCAGCCGTAGGCCACTTCCTGACGGATCTGGTCGTACACGCGGCCGGTCACGAATTCGGCGAAGGAGCCGATGAAGGGAATCTTGCCGGTGATGGCCAGACCGGCTGCGGCGCCCACCATATTGGCTTCGGCAATGCCGCACTGGATGAAACGCTCCGGAAACTCGGCCGCGAAGGCGTCCATCTTCAGGGAGCCTTTGAGGTCGGCCGTGAGGGCCACAACGTTGGGGTTGGCCTGTCCGGCCTTCAGAAGACCCACGCCAAAGCCGCTGCGGGTGTCTTTCTTACCTGTGTCTGTATACTTTTTCATACTAAAAGTCTCCTAAGGGGGTTTCACCTAATTCGTTCAGGGCCTGTTCCAGCTGTTCGGGCTTGGGAACGGAACCGTGCCACTTGTGGGTGCCGGCCATGAAGCTTACACCGTGACCCATTTCGGTCTTGAAGAGGATCATCGTGGGCTGACCGCTGCCCTTGCCGGCTTTGGCCAGCTCGAAGGCTTTGGCAATGGCGTCGAAGTCGTGACCGTCGGCCACAATCACTTTCCAGCCCCAGGCTTCCCACTTGGCAGCGAGGTCTCCTTCGCCGGCCACCTTTTCCACGGGGCCGTCAATCTGCTGGCCGTTCCAGTCGGTCATGGCGATGAGGTTGTCCAGCTTGTGGAACACGGCAAACATGCCGGCTTCCCAAATCTGGCCTTCCTCGGATTCACCGTCACCGCACAGGCAATATACAAAGTTGGGGTCCTGGTCCAGTTTCTTGCCCAGCGCCAGGCCGCAGGCGGCGCTCAGGCCCTGTCCCAGGGAACCGGATGCCTGGAAGATACCCGGCAGATTCTTACGGACGGACGGGTGACCCTGCAGGCGGGTGCCCATCTGGCGGAAGCTGCCCAGCTCATCGGCGGGGAAGTAACCCGCACGGGCCAGGACGGAATAGTATACGGGGGTCATGTGACCGGCGCTCAGGATGAACATATCCTGTCCCTTGCCGTCCCGGGTCCAGGTGGCAGGGTTCTGGTTCATCTCGTTGAAGTACAGGGAAGTGAGAATGTCCGTGCTGCCCATGGAGCCGCCCGGATGACCGCTTTTGGCCATGCACACCATGCGTAGGATGTCCCGGCGCACCTGGGTGGCAATCATTTTGAGTTCTTCGTTTGTTTTAGCCATAGTGTTTGGTGTCAGATTCACAAAGATAATTAATTTGCTTCAATATAGCAATGTTCTTTTTCTTGTCTAAAGCACACTTATGGCTCTGTATGCCACATTTTGTGCTTTACACCCCCTGTATTACCCCGTCTAAAGCACAGTAACAGCCCTGTATGCCATATTCTGTGCTTTAACCGGATTGTTTGTTATTCAGACTCGATGTTTTTTATTATTTTTGCACCATGAAAAAACTGATGATTTTTATGGCCGCTCTGCTCATGTGCATGGGCCTGGCCGCACAAAACAATATGGAAGAAGATCTGGACCTCCAATACGCAGTGGACCTGCTCAAGCCCGGCACGCAGGCGCCGGATTTCGCGCTGCAGGACATCAATGGCAAAACATTTAAGCTCAGCGACTTCCAGGGCCGGAAAGTGGTGCTGGTGTTCTGGGCATCGTGGTGCCCGGACTGCCGGGCCGAGGTCCCGGAACTCAAGGCGCTGCAGGCATCGGCCGACCCTTCCAAGGTGGCCTTTGTGTCAGTTTCCTTCGACCGTACCCTGGAGGCGCTCCAGACCTATGTGGCCGAGAATTACCTTCCCGGCGTACAGCTTTTTGACCCTGCTGGCAAGAAAGATTCCCAGGTAGCGGCCCTTTACGGAGTCAAGTGGATTCCGTCCCTGTACCTGATTGACGAAAACGGAAAGGTGGAACTGGGGACCGTTCTCATCGGCAAGGTTGCCCGGGCCCTGGGCAGCGTGACAACCCTCAAAAAACCGGGGCAGGAACTGTGCTCCGACGAAAGCTGCGCCCTATGAAGAACATCCGCAATTTCTGCATCATCGCCCATATCGACCATGGCAAAAGCACCCTGGCCGACCGTCTGCTGGAGCTCACCCAAACACTGAGCGACCGGGAGATGGAAAACCAGGTGCTGGACGACATGGACCTGGAACGGGAAAAAGGCATTACTATCAAGAGCCACGCCATCCAGATGGATTACCATCGGGATGGGGAGACGTACCGGCTCAACCTGATTGATACACCGGGTCACGTGGACTTCTCCTACGAAGTATCCCGTTCCATCGCTTCCTGCGAAGGGGCGCTGCTGGTGGTGGACGCCTCGCAAGGTATCCAGGCCCAGACCATCTCCAACCTGTACCAGGCCATCGACCACGGGCTGGAGATCATTCCCGTCCTTAACAAGATCGACATGGACAGCGCCCAGCCCGAGGTGGTTACAGACCAGGTATGCGACCTGTTGGGCTGCGAGCCCGAGGACGTGCTGCGGGTATCGGCCCGTACCGGAGAGGGCGTACAGGCGGTGCTGGACGCCATTGTGGACAAGGTTCCCGCGCCCAAGGGAGACCCCGCCGCCCCGCTGCAGGCCCTTATCTTCGACTCCGTTTTCAACCAGTTCCGCGGCATCATCGCATATTTCAAGGTGGTGAACGGCAGCCTCAAAACCGGAGATAAGGTGAAGTTCTTCTCTACCGGCAACGAGTATGAGGCCGAGGAAGTGGGCAACCTCAAACTGAAACTCAACCCTACCGGTGAGGTAAAGGCCGGTGACGTGGGATACATCATCACCGGCATCAAGGCCGCCGTGGAAGTGAAGGTGGGAGACACCATCACCCATGTGGAAGAGCCTTGCAAGGAAGCCATCGCGGGCTTCGAGGAAGTAAAGCCGATGGTATTCGCCGGCCTGTATCCGGTAGATGCCTCCAAGTTCGAAGAGCTCCGCGCCACGCTGGAGAAGTTCCAGCTGAATGACGCCTCCTTCACCTATGAGCCG
>Ga0310696_10008408_pt1 | contig 12032 bp, 8 predicted proteins | sample AusTroGonzalo_MG_4_FD_203885 | JGI IMG/M metagenome (GOLD analysis project Ga0310696, IMG submission 203885) | Bovine rumen microbial communities from tropical cattle in Woodstock, Queensland, Australia - Gonzalo_02 (v2) (version 2) | ecosystem: Host-associated > Mammals > Digestive system >... | reverse complement strand
CATGTGCTATAATCCTGACCACAATATGGCCAAGCCAATCATGGGCCAGATAGCACATCTCCTCTGGCAACACGACCTGCTCTCGCAGGACGAACTCCGCCAGGTAATCCCCTGTCTCCAGAAATTCCATCGCTGCTATGTCAGCAGATACACGCATTTCACCACTGGTCTACTTTACTTCGCCACCGACCTCGGCATCGGCGTCGATGACGACCCATCCACCTGGGGGCGCCCATTCAAATCCAGCGCCAGCATCTACCTCAACTCCTTCTTCTACCGCGACACCGCCCTGACCGCCGAACTCTGCCGCGCCGCCGGCCTCGACGATACGGAAAGCCGCGAAACCTCCGAACGCATCGCCGACGCCATCCGCACCTACTGCTACGACAAGCGCGAAAAGTCGTTCTTCACCGTCGACCTCCTCTGCCAGCACAATCTCGTCCAGGCAGAGGACGGCGGTGTCTTCAACGCCGGCCTGACGCCGTTCTGGAAGGTCCTGCCCCTGAAGGTGCTTTCCTGGAGCACCATGCTCCCCTTGTGGATGGGGATCGGGACCCAGCAGCAGGTCGATGACTACATCAAGGAACATTTCGTGCCCGAACAACTGCTGAGCCCCTACGGCATCCGCTCGCTCTCCGCCGACGAGCCCATGTACGCCCCGGAGGTCAAGCGCGGCAACCCCAGCAACTGGCTAGGCCCCGTCTGGATGGTCGAAAACTACGTCGCCTGGGACATGATGATGAAATACGGACACCAAGCAGAGGCCGAAGACCTCGCCCAGCGTGTCCTCACACTCGTCAATCGCGACATTGCCGAAACAGGGACGCTACACGAATATTACTCCCCGGAAACCGGCAAGCCCATCAACAACGCCGGCCTGCTCAGTTGGAATCCGCTGGTTACATTATTCTAGCCCAGCGCACAATTCCACGGGCGCAACGGCGCGAACGGAGCTGCGCCATCACAGCCTACAATTCCACGGGCGCAACGGCGCGAACGGAGCCGCGCCCTCCCCCGCGCAATTCATTGATTCAAACTCTTGTAATAGTCATTGAGTATGCCCTGATATTCTGGCGCGGCCTGACTCCAATCGGCGGGATTGACGGCCGACTGGCTGGTTTTGCGGGAACTTTCCACGCCCAAAGGCAGAACGACGCCATCGCGCAATTCCACCTGTGTGCTTTCCAGACGGCGCAGGACACGCTTGCGAAGGCCCCCCAGTTCGCGAATTTTCGGAGCCGCCTCCTCCAGTCCGCGCAATTCCCGTGCCGCAGTCCCCAGACTGCCGGTATTCATGTACAACAGGCTGGCCGTAGCGAAAAGAGCCTCCGACTCCTGGCGCAGTTTCTGGAGTTTCTGCCCATGGCTACCTGTATGCAAGTCACGGCGTGGCGCCGAGCCGAACATGCCGATGGTCTCTGACTCGCCGCCGAGTTTCCCGCCGCCCGTGGCCCGCGCCTTCATTGTGGAGTTTTCATCCTCAGTGACCATGCCCTTCTGGAACGGGTCGGCGGTTCTCCTGGCATGCGTCTGGCGGCCTTCGTACCCCTTGACATGGTTTTCCACCAGTTCGCCATTGGCCTGGCCTTCGCGGCCCGCGCCGGAACGGCCTGTCATTTCATTGTCATTGGGACGTGTGTTTCCCGACTTGCCCTTGGCGGAGAAAGACGGCATGGGGCCGTCCATAACTCCCCATCCCATTTCCGCATCGGAGACGAAATTATTGCCGGTCGTATCCTGACTGGCCATGTCGATGTCCTCCGCCTGCTCCAACAGTTCGCCTACCAAATCCTCCAACTCCTCAGGCAGTGGGACGAGCGGCATGTCTGGCAGTTCATCCGTGTCGAAATTTTCCATGTTCCAGACAATGTTATCGGGGACGTCCATCAGCCACATCTCCACGTCCTCGATACGCTTGGTCGTGGAGCGGATGGCGTCCAGGATGGAATCCTCCTTCTGGACAGCCACCTCGACGGGCGGCATATTCTCGCTGCCTTCCGCCTGCTGGACATCCTCGAAAATCTCCCGCATGCGCGAATTGAGTTCGTTGCAGATGGGCAATTCCGGAAAATGGCTCAGGTCGTTGGCCAGTTTCTCCAGCAGTTGCGCCATTTCCTCATGCTCCTTGCCGATGCCAGCCATCTTTTCCCGGATTTCCTCCTCGGGAGCCTGGCGTTTCTGCAAATCATGCGTGATTTCCGTGATGCCGGTCTGCCGCTTCTCCAATTCCTCCAGCGAGACCTTCGTCGCATCCAGGACATCCTTGACCTCGGCGAGCGTTTCCTTGGCCTGACGCACCCGCCATTCATTGAGCAGGTTCAACGCCCTGGCCAGCGATTGCAGGACAGCCGTCTGCTTGTCCACCGCCGGAGAAAACTCCTTGTCTTCCAGCATTTCCGCCGCCAGAATGGCGTTCTCGCGCGCCTTCTCGGTATGCAAAAGTTGGCGCGCCGCCAAAATCTGCGGGGCAAAATTGTCATCCTTCCCGGAAGTTTCCGCTAGCGCCAGGCAATGCTCGCAGAAAGACAAGATCCCCGCGGCCAGCCTGTCCTCGTTATGGACAAGTGCGGACAATTCCACCTGAACGTCGCGCAACAGCGCCTTGGTGTCCTTCAGGTTCTGGGCTTGCTTCCGCTGAAGATTTTGGATTTCCGCGAAGATGTCTCGCTTTTCCCGCTGCCGTTTCTCCGCCTCCAGAGAATTGCCAAGCCCCCCGAGAATCGCCACAAGCCGTACTTGCAACTTGACAATCTCCTGCAAGGCGGCGACCTGGCCATCCGACTTCAGGCGGCGCAACGCCTCGTAGGTCTCCACGACTTGCAGCATCTCGCCGTTGACCGCGCCCGCCAGCGTCTCTGCCAGGTTGCCAAGAACCTCTCGCTGCGCCAGGAGTTCCGCCGCCTGCTGGCGGATGTCAACCTGCCGGGCCTGGGCTTCGCGCTGCTCGCCATCAGAGGAAGAACCGCCCACCAGATGACGGTCTAGCAGTTGGCGGGACAAATTCAATGCCTCGCGCTGTTTCAGCAGCAGGGAGCTCAGATTCTCCGCCAGACTGGCGGCCAACTGCTCCTGCTGTTCCTTCGCCTGCTCGCGCGTGAGGAACTTCACCTTGACGACAGGCGAAAAACCGCGTCGCTTCTCACGCTCCGTGCCCGTATCCTCGGCGCTGACGCGGAACAGCACTTGGTCGCCGTCCTTGACGGCAAAGGTCCCTGTGTCCACCAGATACCTTCCGGAAAAACGCCTGACACCAGGCGTGTCAGGCAGGACAGTCAGCACCAGTTCCCAGTTCTTGCCGTCGCCAGACTGCTCCAGGGTGGTCTTCGTGACGCCATAGTCATCTTCTGCGAGAAAGGCAACGGGAAAACTGTCCCCCACGGTCAATTCCTGCTGCAACGGCGTGGCAATCAGGCTGACCTGCGGTGGCTGGTCCGGCAGAACCGTGAGCGGCAAAGGAACCTCGGCGGTCGCACCGTCGGAGTCCTGAAGCAGGAGGCTGTATTTGCCGGGAACCGCCACGGCTTCGAGGACGAACTCCTGGCTTGGCTGCGCAGATTTCCAAACGGCGTTATCTTCGCCGTTCCGGCGTTGCCTGACCTCCTGCAAGGGGGCTTGGGCCTGTCCGGAAATCAGGAGCCTGGAGTCGGCGGGTATCGGCTTGGGCAACATGCCCGGGCGCAAGGCAAACGGCGCGATGTCCATTCCCGCGGGCGGAGTCACCTGAACAGTCCAATCGGCCAGACCTGGCGGGACGCTGATATCCAGAGTGTGCCAAGACGAAACGGCATCGCCGGCCCGCAGACGATAGCGGCACGATTCCAGCAAGGGGAAACTCTGTCCGGCGTATGCTCCGGACTGCTCCATCGCCGACAAGGCGACGATGGCCTCCTGTTCGCCCTTCTCGCAACAGATTTCCACAGTATCTGGCAAAACACCGGCCAGTTCGCAACGGAACTCCACGCTCGCGCCACGCGGAACTTTGACATCTCCTGGTCGCAGGGCGACAATCTGCGTCGCCGACCGCCGTTCCGTAGCGTGACGGGGATTCAGCAGGCAGACTAGTTCCTGGCGGACGCCTGCCGGCGAACAGGCCAACAGCACGAGCCAGCCCAGGACAATGCCGCCCCAGACGACCGCCAGGCGGCGACGCCAGACGGCGGGATATAATTCCCCTGCCCTCACCTGCGCCAAGTCTAGGGGCATTTCCGCCAAGACGGCCTCGGCGACCTCCTGGCCGCCGTCGGAGCGCTCGGCCAGTTCCAACGCATTGACCAGGTGATTGCCGGGCAGTTTTCTGGCCTTTTCCAGCCGCCGCGCCGTCTCTTTCAGGTCGAACTGCCTCGTAGCCGTCCTGACCAAGGCGGCCAGCCAGCCGATGGTCAGAATGGCGGTCACGATGAAATGGCCAATCCTGACGGACGGCGGCAGGCCATGCCCAGGCAGAGCGCAGGCCACGCCCAGCCACAGCCAGGACAAGACTAGGGCGACACCCCAGCCCAGCCACAGCAGGGACAAGTGCACACGCAATCCCCGTTGAAGTTTGTTTAGCCAATGTCGCGTTTCTGCCAGCATGCCTCGGCGGTACCGTGGTATAGGAAGGTCAATCCAGGCAATCGGACATGATGCCTGACTGTTCTTCGATTGCCTTGTTGAAATTATTGAAAATCAGATTGTTCTGGGCATTCTGCTCCGGGGAAGACTTGAGCCATTCGTTGAGTTTTTGCTTCTGGGACTCGAACTCCGCCTTGGCAGCGGCATATTTCTGCTGGATTTCCGCTGGCTTCTGGCTGACAATCCAATTGACCACTTCCTGCTCCATCTCGGGAGCCAGTTTCTGGCTTTCCTCGGCCAGTTCGCTGATTTTCTTTTCAGCATCCTCCCGAATACGCGCGGCCTCATCGCCAATCGCCGTGAGGCGGTCACGCTTAGCCTTGACGGCTTCGGCCTTGTCCGCCGGCATGGACGCGATGACGCCATCCAGGAAAGATTTGCGCTGGTGCAGCAGGCGGCGGCACTGGCGGATCGCGTCGAGTGTCGTCATGCCGGCCTGGTACTGGATGGTGCCGAGCACCGAGCCTTCATCTTCAAGCAAGACCAGCGTGGGGAATTGCTGGATGCCGAATTTCTGGAGTTGCTTGGCGTTCTGCTCCTGCAAGGCCTCGGGCATGGCGGAAACATCGCGCGGCAAGTTCACATAGACCTGCAACAGCTGCTTTTCGTCCGCAAAGGCCTTCCATTCATCGGTGGCGAAAATCTGGCTGCTCAAGGAATGGCAATCCTGGCTCCAATCCGCGCCGCAGAAATACAGTAGCGTCGGCAGTTTCTTTTCGGCGGCCACTTTTTCGGCGCCGGCGACATCGGAGGTCCATTTTCCCGGCTCCGCGCCAGTTTCCATCACCTGCAAATCAACGGGCTGGACGGTCATTTGCCCCATGGCATCGAGAGTATCCTGCGGCTTGTCCTGGTTTCCACAGCCGTTAACCAGCAACAGACACGCAGCCAAAGCCAACACTGACAAAAGATTTTTCTGCATTACAAGTTCCTTTCTAGGTTTATGATTTATGTTTGTTGACTAGCGTTGGACACGCCCGGAAGCCGAGCCTTTCATCAAGTTTTCGACCTCGGCGCGCGTGGAGAAATTGAAATCGCCGGAAATGGTGTGCTTCAAGGCACTGGCAGCCACGGCAAAGCGGATTGCCGTTTCCGGCTGGGACAGTTCAGGAGTGTTCAGGGCAAACAGCAGTCCCGCGCAGAACGAATCGCCGCCGCCGAAACGGTCTTCGATGTCCTTGATTTCATACGGTGCGTAGGCACCATCGGCCAGGGGTGCGAAGAAGGCTTTGCCGGCCTGGCAGTCGTACAGCATGCCGCCCCAGTTGTTGTGGTCGGCGGACAGGCTTTCGCGCAGGGTGATTGCCACGAATTTGGCCTTGGGGAACTTGGCGGAGAGCTGAGCGGCGACCTCCCGGTATCCGGCAATGTTCAGTTTGCCTGTCTCGATGGAGGTCTCCTTCGCCTTGATGCCAAAGACATCGGCCGCGTCTTCCTCATTGCCGATGATGATGTCGGCCAGCGGGACAATCTGCGACATGCAACGGTTGGCCAGCACGTTCTTCGCCGTTCCTTCTTCCCAGTTCCACAGTTTCTTGCGGTAGTTGAGGTCGATGGAAATGGTCAGTCCCATGTTTGCCGCGCACTGCGCCAGTCCCAAGGTCGCCTCAAACGCCTTTTTCGTCAAGGACGGGGTTATTCCCGACAGATGCAGATGCGTTGCCCCTTGCAGCATGGACGGAAAATCGTAGTCTTCCGCCCCCAGCAGGGACACCGTGGCCCCTTCGCGGTCGTAGACCACGTTGGAACCGCGCATGTTGGAGCCGTGTTCGGCGAAATAGATGCCCATGCGCCCGACTTTGGCGTAGCGGATGTGCGAGACATCACAGCCAATGCCGCGCAATTGGCAGGCAAAGGCTCGGGACATGGGATTGTCGGGCAGTGCCGTCAGATAGCGGCTGCAACCGCCCAGCATGGCAATCGACACGCAGACGTTGGCCTCGCCGCCGCCGAAGGTCACTTCCAGGCTGCCAGGCAAGACCTGCGAAAAACGCTTCTTGCCCGCAGGACACATCCGCATCATTACTTCACCAAAACCGGCAATGCAAAAATCAGACATCTTGTTCTCCTTGGTTGTGGATTATGAAAAAGTGGTTAGTGGTCTGGGAGGGCCGAGCGTCCTTGTCCGCCGTAGCCTTGGCGAAGGAGGATGCTCGGCCAATGTTCCAGTGGAAAAGTATGCCAATGCTTGGTAGGGCGGCGAGCCCCTTCGCCGCCGTCGTTGCCCGTGAAGAAACATGCCGTCGCCGTGGGAGGGCGCGCCACCGTGCGCGCCGTCGTGGCCCATAGGAAAGCGTTGCAATCGTTTGGTAGGGCGGCGAGCCCCTTCGCCGCCGTCGTTGCCCGTGGAGAAACGTGCAATCGTCACGGGAAGGTCTCGTGTTTCCCGTCACATTGGCCTCACTTGTCCAGGTTGCTAATGTGCCAGCGTATGGTATCGCGCACGTCTTTCATCGCCTTGACAGTCGGCTGGCAGAATGCGGGATTGCGCGCATTGAACTGTTCGACGGCAAAGGTCACGGACACGCCCAGCGACATGCCGAGGAACCTTTGGATTTTGGCGAAATTCCCGCCTGCCAGGTGGATGAATGGCTTCTGGAGTTCACGACGCAGGAGCATGGTCGTCCGCACTGTCTCTTGGAACTCTTCTTCCGTGTTGACGGGGATGACGATTTTCACGATGTCAGCCCCCCTGGCCTCGAAATCGCGCAACTGCTCCAAGGCCTGTTCAGCCTTCAGGAACACGGTCGTATGCGACGACATGACGACCTGGGCACCGAGCGCATGAATCTTGTCGACCATGCGCCGCTGGCGCGTGATGGCGCGTTTTTCCAGGGTACGCTGGGTGTCCGGCGAGGGGGCGTACAAATCGCCCATGACATCGATTACCGAGGCCCCGGCCTTGGCTGCTTCCAGCAGGAGTTTCTGGCGCACCTCGTCCGCCTCGACCGGTCCGCAGGCATTTTCCCGGTAATAGTACACCATGAAGGGAAGATATACCGAGTGGAAAATTTCTGCGAGGCTTTGCCGATTGCGGAACTCGGGACGGAGTTCCCGCAGGGAAAGGCAGATGGCGTCGGCGCCGTCATATTCCGCCGCTCTGGAGACGGCGATGATTTCCTGGGGTGTAATGCCCTCCATGATGGCGGCGATGACAGTCTTTTGGTTGCCTGGGAAAAATGGCTTGTTCATTGCAGGACACCTATTGCTGCCGCTATTGCAGACGGCTTTGACGGCGCGGGTCGAACGCCTCGCGGACGCCCTCGCCGACGAAAATCCCCAGCATCATGATGACGAACAGCGTCAGGGACGGATACAGGATGAGCCACCAGGCCCAGCGCTGGCTCTGTGCCTGTTGCAGAAGTTGTCCGAGGCTTGGCGTCGGCGGCGGCAGACCGAAACCGAGATAGTCCAGTGCAGCGAGGGAACTGATGGCGCCGACCAGATTGAAGGGGAAGAAGGTCACAAGTGGCACCAGGGCATTGGGCAGAATGTGCTTCACGGCGATTTTCCAGCCGGGAATGCCGAGGCAACGGGCCGCCTCGGCGAACGGCAGATGCCGCAGCCGCAGCATTTCCGCACGCATGTAGGCGGAAATCCCCACCCAGTTGAACAGGGCATAGCAGAAAATCAGCAGGCTGAAGCCTGGTCCGTAAATCGAGCCCATCAGGATGATGATGTACAGGAACGGCAGGGAACTCCAGATTTCAATCAGTCGCTGCCCCAGAATGTCGCACCAGCCGCCGACATATCCCTGTATCATGCCCGCCAATGTCCCCAGCAGCATGGAGCAGACGGCCAGAATCAGCCCGAAACTGAGCGATGACCGCAGGCCATACACAATCCGCGACAGGACGTCACGCCCTGCCTCGTCAAGTCCGCACCAATGTCCGGGAATGGGGCGGAAGGGGAAACGCAGCACTTCCCGCGCCACCTTGAGTTCCCAGCAGCGCCCACCGCTTTCCTGCGAGGCGGACTGCGGCTCGTTCGTCCGCAACTCTTCCGCCAGCAAGCGTTCGGCGGTCTCGCGTATCTCCGGGGGCAGAGCGATGAAGGCCTCCTTTTTGCCCACGGGGCGTTGTTCGCCAGCAGAGAATGTCCAGAAGCCGCCCTGCTCTGCCGCCTCGTCCTGGGCATGCCGCAAGGTCAGGCGCAGGCGCGACGGCGCACGCTTGCGCACACTGCGCGAGGCAAGCACCGCGACCACGGCGGGAAAGCCATTCCGCCCCCGGCAGAGGAACTCCTGGCGGGGGCGCGCGTCACCATTCGCCAGCCGCAAGGCAAGTTCACCGCGCAGGGCCTCGGGGATTTCCCAACAGTCGGAAAGAAGTGTCGGCAAATTTTCTTGCCCGTCGCCTAAAGCCTCCAGGCTGGTCTGCTCCAAAATGGCCAGGTCGGCATCCACAGTGACAGAAGCCAGGCGCGGTTGTAGCGACAGTCGCAGTTCCTGCCGCAAATACGGCTGTAGTTCCGCATGGGGGATTACCTCCAGCGGTCCGCAAGGCAGCAGTGGCCACACGGCCAGGCCGCGCCCGGCGGCAAATTCCGGCGACTCGGCCAGTTTTTTGTAATCGACAGGCTTCTGCACGCCGTTGTGCAGGAAATCGTCTTCTGACGCATATTCCAGCGGAGGGCAATGCCATTTGCCCTCAAAGCGCAACAGCAAGGGACGGCTGTTAGTAATGATTTCCGCCACCAGGCTCGCGGCAAAGACCGCCAGCAGCAGCCAGAACGACCAATAGCCGCGCCGATTCTCACGGAAGCGCCGCCAGCGCTTGACAGTCAGGGGATGGAAACGGAAAAGGGCCATCTCGGTGATTTCACATCAGAAAAGATGCCTCCAGTCCAATCGCCAGAGAATGACGGCCCCCATGAGCAGAAAAAACACGCCAGAGGCCAGATAAATGTACCGTTCCGGCACAAACCGCGACAGGAAACTGCCACCGACCACGGCCAGAGCCGAGGTCGAGCACAACGCCAGCGCCGAGCCGAGAAAGACCGCCCAGGAAGCCTGCGGATTACCAGACGTCAGCGCCAAGGCCGTCAACTGGGTCTTGTCACCTAATTCGGCCAGGAAAACCACGCCAAAGGTCATCAGAAAAACTTTCCAATCCATTGTCTGATCCTCAAATATTCACGGGGGCTGCAAGTCAGGACTGTTCTGCAGACGCTGATTGCCACCGAAGGCTGACTCCGTCATTTACCTCTCGTCGCATATCGCCGTTGCGCGTCGTCCCAGCAAACCATCCTCTGCCGCGCTTCATGATTTCGGCCGTTTGAGCAGGGAAACCGCCAGGACTATCTCGTCCTTGACCTCTTCCCATTTGCCGACGGAATGGCTGATGGCGATGCGGGAAGCCAGCGCCTCTAGCAGAGCGTAGAACAGGTTTGCCGCCTTGCTGTTGACATTCTGGAACTCACCGCTCTTGACCCCCTCCCGCAAAATCTGCTTCAGGGTCAAATGAAAGGCCACGGTATAGCTTCTGACCTTCCTGGCCACGTCCTCGCCTTGACGCTGCTGGTCGTCCAGATAGTCGTAGATGCAACGCAACATGCCGTAATTGTTGTACAGCAGTTCGGCAATCTCCAGCAACAGCGTCTCCAGTTTGACGCCCGCGCCGACTTCCGGCGAGTCGGCCAGTCTCTGCTGGAAATCATGCGCCACATTCTCCAGCATCTGCCGCAGGGCCGCACCGAACAGTTGGCGCTTATTGGCGAAATACTTGTAGATAGACGTGCGGTTGACCCCCGTGCTGTCGGCAATCTGCTGGAAGGTCAGATTGTCATAGCCAAATTCGCTGAACAGCCCCAGGGACTTGTCCAGCATTTCGCGGATTCGCTCGTCGTGGTCTATCTGCGTACGCAATTCTGGGTTCCCCTTCGGTTCAACGGCGATTGCGATTCTTCTTGCGCGATTTTTCCGCCATCTTGCGCTTGGCGGCCTTCTTGTCCCTCTCCTGCTGCGACAGGCCCGATGACTGCGATGCCGGGCGAGGAACGCCATACCCGCCGCCCATTCCCATGGGAGGCCTTCCCATCCCACCGCCCATAGGCGGCATCGTGGGCATGGAGGGCATCGAGGGCATGCCGCCAAACAGGCCGCCACGGCTCATCTGCGCCATCATCGTCCGCATCTCCAGAAATTGCTTGATCAGCGCCGAAACTTCCTGATAATTGACGCCGCACCCCTTGGCGATGCGCTGACGGCGCGAGGAATTGATGATTTCCGGCAGGCGCCGCTCGCTTTTCGTCATGCTATTGACGATGCCTTCCATGCGCCGCATGTCGTCTTCCTTGACCTGGTCGATGGGCAACGAGCCCATGCCCGGAATCATTTTCAGCAAGGACATCAGACCGCCCATCCTCTTGATGCGTTGCATCTGCACGAGAAAATCGTCAAAGCCGAAGGTGCTCTGCCGGATCTTCTCCTCAAGTTCCTTCGCCTCCTCTTCCTTGATCTGCTCGGCAGCCCGCTCCACCAGCGTGACCACATCGCCCATGCCCAGCAGGCGCGAGGCCATCCGGTCGGGATGGAACGCCTCCAAGTCGGTCGGCTTCTCACCGACTGTCACAAACTTGATGGGCTTCCCCGTGACCTGCCGGATGGACAGCGCGGCACCGCCACGGGCATCGCCGTCCAACTTCGTCAGGATGACGCCGGTCAGCCCCAGGGCTTCGTCGAAATGCCTTGCCACGGACACGGCCTCCTGCCCCAAGGCCGCGTCGCCGACCAGCAGGATTTCCTGCGGCTGCACGACCTGCTTGATCATCACCAGTTCCTGCACCAGGTCAGCGTCAATCTGCAAACGCCCGGCCGTATCGAGGATGACGACATCCCGCCCTTGGCGGCGACATTCCGCCACGGCCGCCGCCGCCACCGCCACGACATTCGGCGTCGTGCGGTCGGCATAGACTGGCATGCCCAACTCGTGCCCCAGGACTTCCAACTGGTCAATGGCCGCCGGACGCATGAGGTCGCAGGCGGCCAGCAGCACGCGCTTTTTCAGTTTCTTCTGGATGTACAAGGCCAGTTTGGCACTGGTCGTCGTCTTGCCGCTGCCGTGCAGACCGCACAGCATGATGACGGAGGGCGTGGCGTCCAGATTCAGCGGAGCGTCGGCCCCGCCCATCAATTCCACCAACTTGTCATTGACGATCTTTATGGTCTGCTGTCCAGGCGTGACGCTCTTCAGGACTTCCTGTCCCACACATTCCTGGCGCACGGAATCGACGAATTGGTTGGCTATCTCGTAGTTGACATCCGCTTCGAGCAGCGCCTTGCGGATTTCCTCCAGGGCCTCGCCCATGTTGCGCTCGGACAACTGCCCCTTGCCGGTCAGTTTGCGGAATGCCGTCTGTAGTTTGTCAGTCAGATTGTTGAACATGATGATGTCTTGGTTGGAGAGACTTGTCTCTCATAC
>Ga0310696_10008407_pt1 | contig 12034 bp, 6 predicted proteins | sample AusTroGonzalo_MG_4_FD_203885 | JGI IMG/M metagenome (GOLD analysis project Ga0310696, IMG submission 203885) | Bovine rumen microbial communities from tropical cattle in Woodstock, Queensland, Australia - Gonzalo_02 (v2) (version 2) | ecosystem: Host-associated > Mammals > Digestive system >... | reverse complement strand
ATCCTCGATGAATTCCAATCATGGTATGATGCATTACCGGAGGAACTCAACAAAATCAAGGTACGGGCCGGTGCTTTCAGTTTTATTCAGATCCTTTCTGAAATTTCCAAGGATCGGCCTGATATCCTGATGTTTATCGTGTCTGTTCGAGACAATCAGTCCGATGCATTCCGGCAGCTGCATCGGCAAGGCCCGACATTGATTGATTTCTCTGGCGCAACGGCTAAAAAAGACCGGCAGAATTTGATTTTGCATCGTCTTTTTGAAAATCGGCTTCAAATTCCGAATGCCGATGTCGTTCAACTAACCTCTTCCTATGCCCAGGAGCGCTTTCGCCTGATTTCTAAACCCAAAGGGGGCGGGAATGTCCAAAAGGATGTGGATGAGGTCTGTGCCTGCTGGCCCTTTGCTCCGGAGCTGCTCGTCCTCCTTGAAGACCAGATTCTGATGGCATCTGCCGCGCAGGAAACCCGTGACATGATCCGTATCCTTGCAATGGTATTCAAGTCCAAAGGAGTAAAAACTCCAGTCATTACATCTGCCTGTTTTTCTGTTGAAGGCGATTCCTCGGAGGTTCAGGCTCTGGTGGATTCCATTGCGCAGGAAACCAATCAGGAGAAGCTGCGTGAAATCGCCCAGAGAAATCTCGCCGAGATCAAAGATTCCGGAGCGAATATTCCATACCGCAGCGAGATGGTTGCATCGATTTGGATGCATTCCATGGTAGCTCCAGATCGTTTGCGCGGTATTAAATCCCCGGACCTTCAGCTTGCCATTTCGGCTGGCGGATGTGTAAATGACAATGATTTTCAGCTCCAGCTGACAATGCTGGTGGAGAATAGCGTCAACATCCATAACGATCTTAATAACCAGATTTACTGGTTTGAGCAGAGCAAAAATACAAAGACGGAAGTCAGTGTTGCGGCGAAAAACGACCGTCTGTGGGATAAGAATGCAGACCCGAATAATCGGCTTAATCATCCCGGCAAAGATGTGGAATGGCTCATGCGGACATTACGAGAATGCCTGGTCAGCGAAGCCTCACAATCGCCGTCAGATGTCATTGTTCTCGGTCCGCATTGGCGCAATGAACCATGGGCGGATGTTCGGGAAAGTGAGCTGCCTTCAAAATGGACAAAACTTGTGCTGGTTGTCGTTCCGGAAGCATTTTCCGGAAATTCCAAGATCAATGCAGAACTGGGAAAATGGCTGAAGGATCACGTCAGCAAACATCGCAATCTGGTTCGTTTCCTCTTGCAGGATGGGACGAAGAATATTTTTGAAGATCGTGAGTTGCTGTTTGCCGCTCGTCGGAGCTATCTCTGCTCGAAGGAAGCTTGGGGGAGCGCACCGGAATATCGTACAATCCGGAGCGAATTCGATAAGATCCTTGAGGGATGTTTGAAGCCCCGCTTCAATCGCTTCGCGGTCCTTCGCAAATGGGACTTCCAGAATCCGGAACAGTGTGAATTTGAGGTCGAACATCTGGAAAGAACCGGGTTGGAAGCGCCTGCGGCGGTGGAAGAGGCCATAGAGAGAAACGTCTTTGACTTGACGGAATTTCAGAAGATCATCTGCGATGCGGCTCAGGCCGGCTTCAAAATCGGAGAAGTCCTCGAGGACCGGCTGCTGGAGCCGCCAGTTGGAGATGTCCTGGCTTATCTCGGAGAGCAAAAGACGTTATCCTTGATTCAGGATCTCGCCGCACAAGGAAAAATTGCATTGAATGTGGATCGAACCTGGATTCGCAAAGAAGCTGGACAGAGTCTTGAGGACGCGAGACGTTACATTCGCAGTAGAACCACCCGCGTCGGCAGCGAATTGCAGCGTATTCTGCTGGGGAAAGTGGATGCGGCAGGTGGAAGCGGCGTTGTTACTACCCCTGCACCGCAGCCGAGTCCGGTTCCTCCAAGACCGCAGCCGAGTCCGGGAATCACGATTCCCACTCCCGGTTCTCAAATTGAGCCCGGACCAGGCACAGGCACCGAACCTCTGCCTCCCGCGCCTCCGCTGCCGCCGACGCCAAGCATCCAGACGCGTCACGCGAATCCAACCAATGGGGTAACCCTAACCGGCAATTTTGAAACGTGGGGGCTGAAGCCGAACCAGGTGCTGGAATCGGTTACGCTGAACATTAATGGCATTACCGTCCAAGCGCTGAAATCCTTTATTCTTCGTCTGCCTTCCGCAAACAAGGCATCGCTGGATGTCTCCTTCAAGCCGGAGGATAAATGATGGAAAGAATGGATTGGATCAATCTTCTTCTGTTCCCGGAAGGCTCGGCGCAGGATGTCTGGAACAGAATTGCGGCAAATCTTGCAGAAATCGCCCTCACAGAGGAGAGTCCGGTACAGATTCATAACCAGACGATTTTGCCGGACCGGTTGCTCTGCGAGGCGGCTTATCCTCTCTGGCATGATTTTGCCGCTGCCGCTCCGCACACCAGCACGCGGCTGATCCAGAAGTGCTTCGGGAACTGCGCTGTTCTGATTCTGGATGCTCTATCCTTGCGTGAGATGTCTCTGATCGTAAAAGAAGCCCAGGCGCGAGGGATCTTGTCTGAAGCAAGTGTTACGTTCTCCGAGGCGCCTTCGGAAACAAATTGCTTTGCGCTGGCTTTGGGGGCCTCCTCCCGCGCTTCCTTGAAGGACAACGGCAAGACTTCCAGTTTTAAACTGTTTGGGGCGGATTGCTATACGGATGTGCAGGGAATACCGTTTGCGGATGTCCCCGTTCCTCCGCAACCCCATCTGGTGATCTGGCATTCTTATTTGGACGATCACATTCACAATGGACGCAGCGGCGAGGAACTCTACTCGATGGCGAAAAAAGAATTCACAGGAGAGGGCTTCTGGACGCTGATCGACAAGCTCCGGCAGGGGCGTAAGGTAATCATCACGTCCGACCATGGATATGGTGTTGCCGAGCAGTTTTCTTCGGAGATCCGCGATACGCAGGCGGTGGAAATCCTGAAATCGCAGTTCAAGGCGCAGCGGTATGCGAAGATCACCCCGCCGGAAGAAATCTTTATACCACCTTTCTTCGTGACGAATGGCGGATACTGCATCGTCACCGGTCAGCGCAAGTGGAAATCGCCAGGCGGTTTCCCGAGGGTGTGCCATGGCGGCTTGAGTCTGCTGGAAGTGGCATCACCGTGGATAGAAATAAACGCTTTAATTTGATGGAGGTTTCATCATGGGAATGATTGAAGGTTTTCGGATACAAAATTTTCGTGCAATCAAAAATATTAAGATGGGGAAATTATGGAATGAACAAACAGAACAACCGTTGACTCCTATGACGACTGTTATAGGGAAAAACGGTGTTGGAAAAAGTTCCATTTTTGATGCTTTTGGTTTTCTTGCGGATTGCCTGAAGAATGGTGTCGAAGATGCTTGCAATATGCACGAAAGAGGAGGGTATAAAAAAATACATTCAAAAGAGCAATCGGGACCAATCGCATTTGAAATATATTATCGCGAAAATAACAGTAGTAACTCCCGACCGATTACATATGAAGTTGAGATCGGTTTAGATAAGTTAAATCGTCCTTATGTCGTAAAAGAAAGATTGCGTCAACGTCGTATGGGGGAACCCTATGGAAAACCATACTCTTTTCTTCATTTGATAAACGGAAAAGGAGTAGTCTGGAAAGGAAAATTCGCATTATCTTTGAATGAAGACGAAAATACTGATATCAAATCATTAAAAAAAGAAGCTGCTGAAACAAAAGAAACTGAATATGTCGAGCTAGAAGATCCTCGCAAATTAGGAATTGCGACTCTTGGAGCATTGAAACAACATCCTCGTATTTCCTCTTTTCGAAAATTTATTGAAGGGTGGTATTTAAGTTACTTTACCCCCGATGCTGCACGAGAACTTCCAATGGCAGGTCCACAGAAACAGTTGAATGTTCACGGTGATAATTTGAGCAATGTGGTACAATTTATGGAACGGGAAAATGGCGGTGTGCAGTTCCAAAATGTGTTAGCCAAGATTGCATCAAAGATTCCTGGTATAAAAGGAATTAATACCGAAGAAACTGATGATGGAAGGCTTTTGTTGCGTTTTTATGCGGAAGGTTTCAAAGAACCTTTTTTTGCCCAACAAATGTCTGATGGAACTTTGAAGGTCTTTGCTTATCTACTTTTGCTTGCATCACCAATTCCAGCCCCATTAATTTGTATTGAAGAACCAGAAAATGGCTTATATCACAAGTTACTTTCAACCTTGGTTCAGGAATTTCGGGAGTATGCAACAAGTAAAAAGAATTCATCGCAAATTTTTATAACTACGCATCAGCCATATCTGGTTGATAATTTAAAACCAGAAGAAGTATGGATATTAGAAAAAGGAAAGGATGGTTTTTCTGTTATTCATCGTGCTTCTGAGGATAAACTCGTGGTTAATATGGTCAAAAATGAGTTCCCTCTTGGGCGGCTTTGGTACAGTGATTATTTGGATGAGAGGTAAAAATGAAGTTCTGCTTCGTTATTGAAGATATTTCGGGCGAAAAGATGCTAAGAAGATTAATTCCACGTTTAGCACCAATAGCTAAGGGAGACTACACCATCCGTTCATATCAAGGGATAGGGAGTATTCCGGAAAAAACCACGATGGCAGCAGCTTTTGAGGCGGCCGAAAAGGAAAACGATATTCTTTTTCAAGTAGAAAAAGAAAAAACTTTACTTGATGACCTGAGAAGATTATTATCTGCATATGTCGACGCATACAAGGGGCAAGAGTATGTAGCCGTTGTGATTTGTGATTTAGATTACCGAAAGCGGGATGAATTTGAGCAAAAATTAAAAGCGATTGTGGATTCTTGTCCTCAAAAGCCCAATGCCGTGTTTTGTCTTGCCATTGAAGAAGGTGAAGCTTGGTTATTGGGGGATATCCCTGCAATAAAAAAGGCATATCCTGCTGCAGTTGATAGCGTCTTATCTTCTTATACGAATGATGAAATTTGCGGCACCTGGGAAAAATTGGCAGATGCAATATATCCAGGAGGAAGTGCGGTCCTTTCCACTAAAACATCTGAAGAAATTGGCAAGGTAAAATCTAAGTGGGCGGAGAAAATCGCCCCGAACATGGACGTTGACAAAAACAAATCTCCCAGTTTTTGTAATTTCCGAGATACAGTAAGGAAACTTGCGCAATGACTACTGACAATGACAATATTCTGGGATTAACCGGGATGGATTCTTCTGGAAAGCCGGGGGCGTCCGCTGGGGCGGATGGGGCCAAGATCGAAGCCGAGTTGCCGGAGAATCTGGGGAAGGCCTGGGAGGACTGCAAGGTTCCCGATTTCAATGATCCCAATCGTCCGAAGACCTGTCTGGAAGTGGACTTCCCTATCGCTCAGATCAATGCCCTGTCCCAGCTCGAAGGCAATGCCGGAAAGCCGATTTATCAGATGTCCAAATGGTGGGCTCGGCGGCGCTCCAGCGTGTTCCGCTCCATGCTGATTGCGGCGGCAACAGAATGTCCGGATGATCCTTCCGAAGCGGCAAAGACCGTGTGGAATCACTATTACTGCAATCATCAAAAGGCTGGCAAATACGCCCATCTCAAGGTGCTGGAGCCCTTCATGGGCGGCGGAACGACCCTGGTGGAAGGCGCACGTCTGGGTATGCAGATGACCGGGATCGACCTGAATCCGGTGGCGTGGTTCGTCTGCAAAAATGAGCTGGCGGGCAGTGACCCGAAGCAAGTGGAGGCGCTGTTCGAGGAAATCGAAGCGGAAGTCAAGCCGCAGATTCAGCCTTTCTATACCACCACATGTCCAAGGGGACACCAGGGCAAATGGATCGATATCCGTACCAATCAGGCTGCCGATGTGGATTCGGTTGCGATGTCTCCCGAAGAACGCAAAAACTACCGATGGGAAGGCCCCGAGGTCATTTATACCTTCTGGGCAAAACACGGCCCCTGCGGAGCACATGGCTGCGACCACCGCACCCCGCTTTTCAAGAGCCTCATCATCGCCCAAAAGACGCTGACCGCAAACTATATCGAATTGACCTGCCCTCAGTGCGGCGAAAAGTTCCATGCCGAACTGGGAGAATCGCGCATGGCTCCCGGCACGGAATTTCTCTGTACCGATGCCGATGAACCGGATTTCACTACATCAAGTCAGCCGTTCGCCAATCTCCTCAACGACTACGACAAAGGTTCGTCGCAAGATACCATCCAGCGTATGGTGGAACTGCTTCGAATGATCGATCATGAGGAAGGTCTGAAATGCCCGCATTGCGGCGCTTTTGCCGGAGAGCGAATCAAAGACGTGCTGGAAAAACATGCCGGCACCAAGTGTACGGCGGGTGAACGGAAGAAAAAGGCATTCAAGATTCAGAAGAAGAAAGTGCAGCTGTGGCTTTTGATCTCTCCCGAATGGGCAAAGGGATGCAGCGGTAAAGATGAACACGGTCACGAATACGGCGGCTACGCTGGTGCCCCGGCAGCGGACACTGCTGCGTGGAACAGCAAACGCCTTCAAAACCTTTCATTGATCGAGATCCGATCCAAGAAAGAACCCGATTTCCTCTTTTACCATGGCAAAACCGTTTCGATCTCCGGCAGCATGCCTGCTAATGGGCAATTTATCTGCAGCCACTGTGGAAGAGAACAGAAAGTAATAGAAAGCGTTAAGGATACCTTCCATACGGCTCCGGCAGCTATGTATGCCTTACAGTGTTATTGTCCGGAATGTGAAAAGGAAAAATACAATTATAATGGCCGTTATTTCAAGGCTCCTTCTCAAGATGATATTTATCGGGAAGACCGAGCCGAATCAGAATGGGCTTCACGTTCCTCAATGGATCTTTCCTCATATTGGCCTCAAATGGAAATTCCTTATTCCATGCGTACCCATGTCAAAGATCCCCTTCCGCTTCATGGCTATACACACTGGTGGAAGATGTTCAACGCCCGCCAGCTTCTGATTCACACGTTATTGTTGAAGGCCATTTCGCAGGCATCCGATAAATATCCTTTGGATGTCTGCGAGCAAGCGCTGGGTGCGTTCCAACAATACTTGAGAAATGAAAATATGTTTTCTTTTTGGAATATACAAAGAGATTGTCTGGTTCCGGCTCTTGCAAACGCCAATTTCAATCCTAAAAATACGCCTGTGGAAAATAGTGTTTTCCCAAATCTCGGACAAGGTAATTTTGCTTCTGAAAGAGGCAATGTATTTGCAGGCTTGTCTTGGAGCAACGCTCCATGGGAGTGTTTTGTCACAAAAGAAAAGAGCGAGCACTTAGATATTAACGATGTCTTGAATGGAGCCGTTTGCTATCCCTATTGTGGTTCTGCTTCCGATCTTTCCATGGTGGATGGACAACTTTTCGACCTGATTATTACTGATCCCCCATTTGGCGACAATTTGTATTATGCCGACCTTGCGGATTTCTTCTATGTCTGGCTTCGGATCCCTATGCTGAAATGGTACGAAGGCCAGCCGGAAGCTGCGTATTTCGAGCCGGAACGGACGCCCCACAGTGTGGAGGCAATCGACAACGAAGTCGAGCATCCAGATGACCGTGAGGATTACGAAAAAGAGCCCTTTCTGACTAAGAAGATCCTTGCCAGAGTGCAGGAGATCACGGAAGATCATTCGCTTCAGGAAAAGCAGGAGAATCCGCTGTTCCGGCCTCGTCCGGCAGGGGAATTCTACAGTCAGACGCTGGCGGCCTGCTGGGCGGAAGCCGGGCGTCATCTGAAGCCCGGCGGGATCATGGCGTTCACCTTTCATCACAACGATGACAGTGCGTGGATCGATGTGCTGAAAGCGCTCTTCGAGGCGGGATATTACCTGATTGCCACCTATCCCATCCGCAGCGATGAAACAAAAGGCGACAAAGCAGCGTTCGGCAGCAAGAAGATCGAGTACGATGTGATTCATGTCTGCCGGAAACGGCTTACAGAGCCGGAGCCTGTCAGTTATGCAAGGATGCGGAAATTTGTCCGGGAAGAGACTGGGAGATTGAAGTCTCTGCTGGAAACGGTGCATGGAAAGGAATTGCCGGAAGCCGATCTGCGGGTGATCCTGCGCGGAAAATCGCTGGAATTCTACTCTCAGCATTATGGTCAGGTGCAGACCGGAACCGGCGAGATGCTGGGGGTTCGGGATGCTCTTCTGGGTATCAACCAGATGCTGGACGACATCATGGAAGACGCGGCGGCCACAGGAGGCCAGCGTCCGCCGGAAAGCGCCGAACCGGTAAGCCGTCTCTATCTGCGGATTTTCCGGAATGTGGAAAAGACGACCCGCGATGCCTTGCACAAGACGCTCCAGGGAAGCGGAATTTCCCAAAGCGATCTGGAATCCCGAGGGTGGATCAAGGTTATGGGACGGGAGGTTACGGTCGTTTCCATTCAGGACCGGTATACTGTCCTGACCAGGCGCGGGCTCAACCGGAAATTCATCAAGTCCGATCTGGATCAAAGTTTCTTCCTGATGGGGATGGTATTGGCGGGCAGGAACGTCACGGCGGAACTGGAGAACGATAATCTGAAGCTGAAAAAATCCGTGCCGGACATCTTGAAATGGTTCAGCATGACTTCGGACAATACGCTGGTCCGCCGGGCCGCTTCTTCAGTAATCGTGCTGATGGATCAATACGAGCAGGTCCGCAAAGCCAAAGCGGCAGCGGCAGAACAGCCCTCGCTGTTCGATTTTATGGATGAGGAGGATTGGAAATGAAGGAACTTTCGACATCAAGCTGGCAGCGAAGCGGGTCAACAATCCTTTTCGGCCATGATGAAATTCAGGCTCTGTTGAAAAATAAATCCATGGTTTCTTTGCAGGAGTTTCTGACATGGGGCGGCAATATCCCCGACGATCCGCCAATCCCGGAAGAATCAAAAACCATTCTGGTATGCGGACTGGGAACGGTTATGGAAACTCTTTCTCCGGACGAAGCGGAGAATTTTCTGAAGAAGAAAGTCCGCCCTGTAATCCAGAACGTGCAGAACATCTGGACGGAAACTGGAATTGTATTCGGTTTTCCGCAGGGAGGCGGGAGCTTCCTTGAGACGAAGGGAAGCGAGGAGGAAGTTCTGTTTCTTCGCAGCGACAATCAGAAGATTCGGATTTCCGAAGGGTTGTGGGATGGCACGGCGGATCAGAATATGCAGCGCATCAAAGGCCCGTTTCTCGCCGAAATGGTCACGGTAGGGTACTATGTCAGACGCATCTCCTGATTTTCGAGCAGGGCAGCGGGTACGGCATCCGGATTTGGGCGAGGGTATCATTGCCGCCCAGCCACGTGATGGATTTGTTACGGTATTCTTCCGAAATTCGGGAGAGCGGCAGGTCGAAATTTCCACACTGACGGCTGCGCAGGATTCCCTTGAAGAATTGTTATCAGAACTTCATCCCGCAACGCAGGATGAAATCACCCGTTTGAGGCTGGCGGTTGAGGCGGAAACTCTGCCTCTTATGGATAACACCACAGAGCTTACTGCCGCAAAGATCGATCTTCTGCCGCATCAGATCGTTCTTGTCCACCGAATCGCCAACGCGGATCCTAGGCGCTTTCTGATTGCAGATGAAGTGGGGCTCGGAAAGACCATCGAGACGGCTCTAATCCTGCGGGAGCTGGCATCGCGCGGGGAACTGAACAGAGCGATGATGATCGTTCCTGCCGGGCTGGTGGACAACTGGCGGCATGAACTGAACGATGTTTTCCATCTTGATTTTGAGGTCTTCGGTGCCGAGGGCGATGTAAACGACAAACACAGCAATGCCTTTGCCAGGCACAACCGATTGATTGCTTCGGTGGATACTTTGAAGCGGAAGAGCCGTATTCGGAAGATTCTGGAAGCTCCCATGTGGGATTTGATCGTTTTTGATGAGGCTCATCACCTGACAGCGTACCGGAACGGCAGAAAAGTCACCAAAACGCTGAATTACAAACTGGCGGAAGCTATGCGCGATCATTGCCGGGATCTGCTTCTGCTTTCCGCAACGCCCCACCAGGGAGATCATTTCCGATTCTGGATGCTGATCCGGCTTTTGAATCCGACTTTGTTCTGTGACGAACGGGATATGGTGGACAATCGCTATCGACTGAATGCGGTCGTCATCCGTCGAACGAAGGCAGATGCCTGTACCGCCGATGGAGGAACGCTTTTTGCCCGCCGGTTGGTCCATACGGAGGCATTCCGTCTTTCCGACGAAGAAACCGAATTTTATCAGGAACTCTTGAAATATCTGCAGGATGGGTACAACCTCGCTGCCATACAGGGGAACCAGGGCCGGGCCCTCGGCTTCGTCATGACGATTTTTCAGAAAATCGCCGCCAGCAGTTTTGCAGCGATTCGCAGCACCCTGGAACGTCGCCGTCTTACGCTCACCATTCAGGAAATTATTACCCAGGACGAATTGCGCAATGTATATGAACGCAACGAAGCTATCGCTACGGCAAAAGCATATATCAAAGCACTGAATCATCTGCCGGATAACATCATCGGAGATACCGAGGCAGAGCAGATTCTGGCAAAAATGCGTCTGCAGCTTCTGAGGAAAAATCAGGAGCAGGAAAGTATTCTCGAAATGGACGGCGGGAGTGATGACGAAACGACTTCAGCGCAATCCGAGGAATCGGTTGTTTTCCTGGCTACCGCAGCATTGCCGGAAGAACGCAAACGAATCGATCATTTGCTGAGCATGTATCCGGATCGAATCGAATCCAAGGGTGCTGTCCTGCTTAACGCATTACGGCAGATTTGGGACGCCTCTCCAAACGAAAAAATCGTTATTTTCGCCACCTATCTCGGTACCGTGGATGCTATCAAGGAGATACTGGCGCACCATTATCCCGACAAAATCGTGGAGGTCTTGAAGGGAGGCGATCACGGAGCCAAGACTGCCGCGCAGAAACGTTTCAAGCGGCCGGATGGTCCTCAGGTATTGGTTTGCACCGCGGCAGGAAGAGAAGGAATCAATTTGCAGTTTGCCAAAGTCCTTTTCAATTACGATCTGCCCTGGAATCCGATGGATTTGGAGCAGCGAATCGGACGTATTCATCGTTACGGCCAAAATGCCACGGCTCAAGTGTATAACCTTGTTGCAGGGAACACGCTGGAAGGTCAGATTTATCTTTTGCTGGAAGAAAAGCTCAGAGAAATTGCTTCTGCGCTGGGAAAGGTCGATGAACATGGCCAGGTCGCAGAGGATCTGCGTGGCCAGGTACTCGGGCAGCTGGGCAGTCAATTGAGTTACGATAAACTTTACAAGGATGCCGTCAGTGATCCCACGCTGACCAGAACCCGGGAAGAACTGGATGTGGCCATGACAAATGCCGATACGGCACGAAAAGTTGTGTTTGAACTATTTCAGGACCTTGATGGCTTTAACCTGGGAGATTACCAGAAATACACCGATGACGGTCGCAATATGAAGCGGCTTGTTTCCTTTGTCGCAGAACAGTCCGCATTCTCCGGGTGCAGTTATCAAGAGACTGAACAGGAGATATCCGAGATCAAGGTGAAAGACGGAGAGATCATCCGCTTCACAAAAGATCGTGATCTGGCTTTGGCCAGTGAATCGCTCCAGCTATTCGGTCTGGAACATCCGCTGATAATGCAGATGCTTCACGATGCCGCATGTATTCCCAAAACAGGAAGAGCTTTGATCTGCAAGGCACCTTGTCCTGGATTGCTGGTGATTTGGAAGGTAAATGTCCAAGCGTCAAATGGCAAGAATTCATTCCATATTTTGAGAATCGGCAATGCTCTGTCCGGGGAAAGAGATACCCGGCTCGAAGAGAAATTCACCATAGAGCCGTTATTGAACGCAGATAAAAAAATGTCTGTCTCCTCCGATCTTGCAGCGGCAGCGCGGAACACCCTCATGCGCGAAATGGAATTTGACGGTGTAATACCGGAAGGGGCATCCTACTCCATTCAGCCACTGGCAGCATACTACTCTCCCGAATAAGCCTAAGGATCAAACACAGCCATTGGACTTGATCTGATTCGTATCTTTCGAAGGGGGATGAGGAAGGATGGGGGCTGAGTAACGAAA
>Ga0310696_10008404_pt1 | contig 12037 bp, 8 predicted proteins | sample AusTroGonzalo_MG_4_FD_203885 | JGI IMG/M metagenome (GOLD analysis project Ga0310696, IMG submission 203885) | Bovine rumen microbial communities from tropical cattle in Woodstock, Queensland, Australia - Gonzalo_02 (v2) (version 2) | ecosystem: Host-associated > Mammals > Digestive system >... | reverse complement strand
ACTGGGAATCAGATGACAGCTACTGGAAGGATAACTTCAAGGGATCGGTATGGGGAGGTACCCAGTCCATACCGGTGATATGGAACGACACGATATACATCGGCGGCGGAGGGAAGACCCTAGGAAGCAACGAGCCGTTATGGATAATCGACATCGACAAAAACGGGAACATGAAATCCCGCGCTTACCTCAAGGACGTCTGCACCAAAGCCACTCCGGCTATCTCCACAGCTTACTCCACCAAGGAGAACGGATACGCCGTTTACATTTACGTGATGGAGTATGGTCACGTATACCAGGGTGAGGCCGCGGACAGCGCCAACGGATATGCGGACATATTCGTCATCAAGGACACCAAGGATAAAGGAACCTCCGTTGTGATGAAGATCAGGCCAGACCCGGCACAGTTCTGCTACCAGAGCTTCTCGATATCTGAAAAGGGATATGTGCTGATAAGGAACGATACGACGCTGTTCTGCTACGGGATCGGAAGCGAATATAACGCTGAAGATGTGAAGTCAGCAATCGACAGGTTCATCGGCATGTACGACGAGGGCAATGTCAATTACAGGGACTATCAGAGGATAGTCTCAAGATATTCCGGTCTGAGCGAACAGGACAAAGCGAAGGTTGGTAACTATTCCCAGCTGGAATCGATCTGCGTGAATCTCACTCTGAAGACAGCCTCGGGAGACATCGTCATCAAAGCCCCTAAGGGTTCCATCGTGGACATCCCCGATGTTCCCGTGCCGGAGAACAAGGTTCTCACCGGATGGGAGAACGGCAACGCCACATGGACATCGTTCAACACTACGTTACAGGCAGATACGGCCCTCATCCCAGTGTATGCCGACGTGGTCAAAATCACATTGGATCCGCAGAACGGCGGAGAGAAGGTCGGGATCAAGGTCGCCAAGAACGGGATCATGCCTTTCGTCTACGATCCATTCAAGGATGGATACGAGTTCGGAGGATGGTTCGACGGTTCTTCGAGATATCAGCCCAATGAGACGAAGATGACCAAGGATGTTACATTGACGGCAAGATGGCTCAAGGTGAGCATGCTGAAGTTCGATTCCGACGGAGGGTCGTACATATCGGACATCTACTACGGCGTATACGATAAGCCTCTCGGAGTCCTCCCGACCTCCGTGAAGGCAGGATTCACATTCAAGGGTTGGTTCTACGAGGGTAAGCAGTACATGCCTTCAACCGTTTACAAGTTCGAGAATAGTATCACATTGAAGGCCAAATGGGAGGAGAATGCAGAGACGTCTATAGACAACGGAAAGGGTCTGTCCGTCACTGGCAAGTTCCCCGCGGATTCCTCGCTGACGACGAACTCGTCTAACAAGAACGGTTACACCTACAGGACGATAAACGATGAATGCAAGAAACAGACCGGTACCAGTCAGGATTGCGATTGCATACTGGTGACGCTGAAAGGCGACGGGGTCAACGACAAGCTTCTGCTTACAGTGAAGGTCAAGGCCAACAGCAGCTACAACGGACAGGATGTCAAGGTGTTCTACTATCAGAACGATGTAATGATAACTAATGGAAAGGTTGTGGATGGATATCTGGAGTTCGAGGCGTACGGTTATGCTATCTCAGGCGGAATGCAGCTCACTTTCGGAGTGCAGTCAGGCGTGATGGCAAGCGGTTCATGGTGATCATATGAGCAAGAATTTACTGATAATCATACTCGTGGCGATAGTCGCCGCGGCAGGAATAGGTGCGGCCGCCGTCATGATGTCATCAGGCGGAGGGAACGAGAGCGTCGATGATTCATACAGTGTAACGCTCCAGGTTGCTCAGGAGGACGGAACCTACAAGGAGTATCCTGCTGAGGGATCATCCGTCACCGAGATACTCACATCCACTTTGGGCGATTCCATCGAGTTGAAGAGCAACGGCAACGTCCAGAGCTACAACGGAAAGGAGAACGCCGGGGACGAGTCGTGGATAGTGTTCAGATGGCAGAGCCTGAAGGGCTGGGTGCCTGCGAAGGATTCGGATCTCCGCGACGGCACGACCCTCGTTCTGGAATATGCGAAGAAGACGGTCAAGAACGGTAAAACGGAATATGAACAACCAAAGTTCAGCGTCAGCAACGTAGCGTACTTCTTCATCCAGATCCCATCGATGTCGGAGATAGAGAAGAACGCGAAGGACCCCAACTCCAAGGTCGATGACAAGTCCACGGGAACCAAGCTCACTACTGCAGAGAGGTTCGATATACTGATGGATTGGTTGGAGAAGGCCAACCTCACCATACCCGATTTGGAAGCGGGCATATGGATCAAGGGAGAGGGAACCAACGTGAACGAAGCTTTAGCGGATGCCCTTCAGAAATGCCTATTCCCCGATTCCGTTCTGGAGGCCGAGGAGGTCAAGGGCGAGATGGTGTACAAGCTGGACGGCGAGATAGTGCACAGCCATCTTATCAGCGCGGACATGTACGGCTGGTTCACCAACTTCTTCGGATGGAAGGACACTCAGCTGAAGAACGGCGACTGGACGTACTGGTCCCAGTTCTCCTACAATCCCAACGCGAAGACCCTGGACGACACCAGGCAGTGGACTTACAACAGCCTTACACTCGGAAAGTACGACATGGGAAGATACAGCTACTTCGCATTGGTGCTCCAGACAACCAGCGAGAAGCAGGCGGACGACGGCGTCGAGATGGTGATGCCCACCCCGTCGGATATTCCGAAAGATCTGCTATGATAGCATGAACGCCACTCAGAAGAAGATGATCATAACCGCTGCAGTCGCCGTGGTGGCGATAGCTCTGACGCCTGCCATGGGTCTCACCCAGAGTGAGGCGGAAGGGAGGAGCGGTGTGGTCATAGACTTCGGATACTGGGACACCGTATGGGTGAACATCGATTTCGGGGACGGCATGGATGGGTATCAGGCGCTTGAGAAGGCGTGCGAGCTGAAAGGATATCAGCTGGTGTACCAGGATGTCGAGCACACGATAGTGTTCTCGATAAACGAGCAGTCCAACCTCCAGGGGAAGAAATGGGGGATGTACATCCTCGATGAAGGTCAGTGGACGTTCTGTGAGGATCCGAGGACTGTGGAGCTGGGAGAGGGCGACATAGTATCGTGGGCAAGGGCATCAGGACCTGACGATGTCATGCCCGGCACGGACCAGTCGGGATTCACATACTACAGCTACGCGGATTCTGGCTATTCTCTGAAGACGGGGGAGAAGATTAAGATAGTGTCCTTAGCTCCGTCCGTCACTGAGACCATATGTTCTGTGGGCGGATTGGACTATATCGTGGGTACGGATCTCTACAGCAACTATCCTGAAGGCATCGTGGAGAACAAATCGTCCGGGAAGATAAAGAACGTCGGAGGGTACTCCGATCCCAACTACGAATGGATAGTGAAGTTAGCTCCGGACATCGTCTTCTGCGAAGGGGGCACCGGGGAGCATGTCGCTATGGCTGATAAGCTCAGGAAATCGGGGATAGACTGCGTGGTGACATATGATGTGACGAACGTGGAGGTTCTGTACGACAACATCTGGATGGTCGCCTCGGCCATGGGATTCAGCGAGAATGCGAACAGCGTGATACAGACGTTCAGAGGGACGATAGACGCCGTATCCGGTGTGATCGGGTATCAGGCTTCGGTGAGGACGTTCATCGCGCTATCCGCGGACCCTTCACCGTGGACATCGGGAAGCAACACATTCGCATCCGATGTCATCTCGAAGGTGTCCGGGACCAACGTGTTCGATTCCCAGGCATCATCATGGTTCATGGTGTCGAAGGAGCAGATCCATGCCAAGCAGCCTCAGGCGATGATCATCCTGCACAGCACCGAGATAACATCCGAGGAGGAGTACTACGAGTTCCTGGAGAGGATCGACCCCATATGGAGGGAGACCCCTGCCTACAGGGACGGCAAGATCTATCTATTCACAGGCCAGGCGGCCGACCTGCTTTCGAGGCCGGGCCCTAGATTGGCGCAGGCGGCGGAACTGTTAGGTAAAGCGCTGCATCCTGAGCAGTTCGAGTACAGGGATCCGCTGGATACGATACCGAAGTATCTGGGCAACGACTACAGAGACTATCTGACGTATCAGAGGGGGACAGTATGAGAAAATTGGCAGTTCTTTCGGTGATGGCGATATTTCTTCTGACCGTCATTCCTGTATCGGAATTTGATGCGGATGCTTCTGATAGAGTATTGGTCGATTTCGGCAACGGCAGCTATCAATGGTTCGAGAACGGGGGCGGGAGCACATTCGCGGCAGTGCTAGAAAGCTCCGTTGAAGATCAAGGCATCATCGAGGACATCAGGACGTCTCACACTGAAGATTGCGCTTGGCGCTGCTATCAGTGGGATGGGAAATGGGTGGATAAGGGAAACGATCTGGCACAGTCATGTTCGGGGAGCATAGCGTTCGGATACTACCCCGAAGGATTCGCTCCTGTTTCTACGCTTGAATACCCCATATCATGGACGACCCTGAGCGGATCGTCATCGGCTTCCAACGTATCGGTGTCGCACGGGCAGATGGAGCCCAAGGTCCCCGTCGAATGGTACAACACGTACACGACCGGATACGTAGATTCTGGACTGGTAGTGGCCGGGGATATGCTCTACCACACCACAGGAGGGGCTTACGGGGCCACCAGCGGCGACGAGGATGCATGGGTGTATGCTCTGGACAGGTTCACCGGAGGCATCGTCTGGAAGTACCATGGCATCAAAGGAGCTGGCTACGAGGTCACCACGCCGGTCATCGTCGGCGATTATCTCGTCGTGACGTTCACCTGCGGGGACGTGATATGCTTCGACAGGTTCACCGGGGAGATCATGGATAAGATAGAGGTGGCCATAGACCCGCCTACCGATCAGGATGGAGACGTCATATGGGAGGGCAGGGTCTTCCAGACTGGAGGGACAACGCCAGTCTACGACTCAGGAAGGATCTATTTTGGCACTTCTTCAGGCCTCGTGATATGCCTTAAACTCTCATCCGAAGGGCTGTTCGAGTCCTGCTGGGAATACGCTCCGCTATGCGAAAGGGACGAGTCGGGCCAGTACATAGGAACGAGGGGATGCTTCTACTTCCACGCTCCCACCATCGGCAAGATCGATGGCAAGAGGATGCTGTTCATCGGGAGCTACGAAGGCTACGTCTACGCTTTGGACGCAGACACAGGCGAAGAGGTCTGGGTGGAGAGGGTGATAGACATGCGCGACGACAACAGGGCCGCTCCCGGAACCCCTGGGTCGGCTGCATCGACATCCCTGTCACCGGACGGCTCGCATCTGCTCGTCGGATGCACGGACGGTGCGCTGTTCTCGCTCGAAGGTTACCTGCTGGCACTTGACCCGAGGACTGGCGAGAGATTGCAGGTCGGGGGAGAGGATTGGAGGCTCGATGCGCTGTTCACATCGCCCGTGGTCACGGAGAGCGGATTCTACACCTATGTGTCGCCGTTATCGGCTGGATCGCAGAGGTTCCCCACCGCAGACGGCGGAGAGGTGGATGCCACCACCGCGATATACAAATTTGACTGGGACGGGAAGGTCGTATGGAAGTCCCAGGACTATCAGATGATCAAGGGCGCCTTAACACTGGATGCTGACGGCATACTTTACGGGACGGACTATTCCGCAGGTGCGTTCTGGCCCACGGGAGGCGCGCTGACGGCTATAGATTCATCCAACGGAGAGGAGATCTGGAGGGTTTTGCTTTCACCATATTCGGAGGATTCATATTCTATGGTCCCGCCCACCGTCATCGACGGGAAGATCTACACCGGGAACGACTTCGGTGCTGTGTACTGTCTGAGCGACATCGAAGGGGAAGGTACCGACGAGGAGAAGGTGCAGGCGCTGCAGACCGTGGGATTCGCACACTGGTCATGGTATCTTGCCGCAATCATGATTTCAATCGCGGTCGTTGTGTTCGCGATGCTTTACAGGAGGACTTGAATGTCTAAGGAAGGGCTGTTCTCGCAATTCAAGAAGGGATACAAGGGGATGAAATCCGATCTGGAGAGGTATCCGGACGATTCGGAGATAGAATCCAAGAAGAAGAGGTTCAGATTGATAGTCGCGTTCGGGCTGTTCATGTCCGTGGTCGCATTCCTGATTTCCATATCGATATCCTCCGGTGGTGTCATCCCATTGAGCGATGCCATCGCTGCATTGTTCTCGTCGATAGGCAAGGCGATGAGCGGCGACAGGAACCTCGATATGATCGAATTGTACATCTACAACGCCAGGCTGCCCAGGACGATAGCAGCCATAGCGGTGGGTGCGGGACTGGCGATTGCAGGATGCATGTACCAGGCGATTATCAGGAATCCCCTGGTGGACCCGTACATCACCGGAGTCTCATCTGGAGCGGGATGCTTCGCAATGGCCGCTACAGCATTGGGATTCAGCATACCCTTCCTCGCTGACAACACATTGTACATCATCCCTGCGGTCGCAATCGTGGGAGGTCTGATAGCGTTCGGAATAACGATGACGGTGGCCGAAGGCTCGGGAGGATCGTCAGTGAACTACATCCTCGCAGGAACCATAGTGGGATTCGCATTCTCTTCCGTTCAGACCATCTTCATGTACATGGGGAAGGACAATCTGACAGATGTCATGTGGTGGCTCTACGGGAGCTTCGCCAATGTCACGTGGGAGAACGCGTGGATCGTGTTCATACCGGTGATGGCGATATCGATAATAGGCATGGTATGGGCGAGGGAGTTCAATCTGTATTCGATGGGTGAGGACCAGGCTGCGCAGCTCGGATTGAACGTGAAGAGGTTCAAGAGGCTGACGATGATCGTGGCATCGGTTCTCACATCATTATGCGTCGCATTCGTCGGGATAATAGGGTTCGTCGGATTGGTCGTGCCGCACGCATGCCGTATGGCGCTGGGAAGCGACCACCGTCTGATAATGCCGGCATCGATAGTGATAGGTGCGATGCTGATGCTGTTCGCTGATCTCGTCGCGAGGACCGTCATGTCACCGGCGGAGCTGCCTGTGGGAGCTATCACGGCCATGATAGGTACCCCGGTGTTCGCATACATGCTGATGAAGAGGGGGCGCACCTATGACGGATGACGTCCCAGTGCTGAGGATAAGAGGTCTGGTGAAGGACTTCGACGGGTTCAAGGCGCTGAAGGGAATAGACCTTGAATTCGGGAAGGGCCTGCTGATCGGACTGATAGGGCCCAACGGTTGCGGTAAGTCCACGATGATGAAGTGTATCACGAAGATCTACCAGCAGACCGAAGGGACCATCGAGGTGGATGGGAAGGACGTCTCGCAGATGAAGGCCATGGAAGTGGCGAAGATGGTCGCCAATGTTCCGGCTGAGGCGGGGCAGACCTTCGGCATAAGCATAATGGACATGGTCATGCTGGGAAGGTATCCCTTCGTGGACAAGGTCTGGTGGGAGAATCCGGAGGATGAGCGCATCACCAGGGAGGCGCTGGTGACATTCGGTATCGACCATCTGAGGAAGAAGCAGGTTGCTCTCTGTTCATCGGGGGAGAGGCAGCGCGCGCTCATCGCCAAGGCCTATGTGCAGGAGCCGAAGCTCATGCTTGTGGACGAACCTACATCGCATCTGGATATGAAGTACAAGCTGCAGGTGATGGAATACCTGCAGAAGATGGCCCGTTCCGATATGACGGTCATGGTCGCTGAGCACGACATCTCCCTGATGGCGAGGTACTGCGACATGTGCGTGATAATGAAGAAGGGGGAGATCGTCGCCGTGGGCGATCCGAAGGAGATCATAACAGAGCAGCTCATCAAGGACGTGTATGAGGTGGAGGCCAGGGTCGGCCTCGATGCCGACGGGGAGATCTACGTCCTGCCGAAGAGATACATCGAGGAGGATCTTTGAATTGGATGAGACCGTCTTGTATGTTGCTCTAAGGACGATAGATTTTAGACTATCATTAAAGAACGTTAAATCTTTCAGGAACAGAGATGGGAGGCATATTTGAGTACCATGCCACAGGGGCAGACGTCACAGGATGATGTAGGGCAAGGCGGAAGCCAGGAACATTCCTGGAACGGCAAGAAGGCCTATTGCTACAGGTGCGGGCATTTGTGGATAGTCCGCGGGGATAAGCGTCCCAGACTTTGCCCGCGCTGCCGTACCTCCCGTTACGATGTCCCTCAGAAGAAGGATCATAAATGTCAGTTCTGTGGCAATATCTGGAGATTGGAGAGGATCGATGATAAGTGTCCGCAATGCGGAAGGGGGATCTACGATACCTCAGATCCGTTGAAGCATCATTGCAATCAATGCGATTATGTATGGACCGCTCGTACCACCGAATCACCTGCAAGATGTCCGCTGTGCAACTCCTCAAAATGGAATAACCCGAAGATTCCGCAGTATGTATGCAGGAGATGCGGTCATGTCTGGAGCTATGATAAGGGGCTTCCAGGCAGGTGCCCTAAATGTCAATCTCTGAAGTGGAACGAGAATGCATTCAAGCTGCAATGCAGGAGATGCGGGTACAAATGGATTTCCAACAATACTGAAAGTTCCGATAATGTCAGGATGTGCCCTTCATGCAAATCCAAGAAGTGGAACGAGCCTCCGAATATGGTGAGCTGTTCGAAATGCGGGTCCATCTTCATACCGCAGACCACTGCGAAGGTCTGTCCTAAATGTTCGCGTAAGTCACTTAAATTCGAGGATATAGACCGTGAATGCGGATTCTGCGGTACCAAATGGATGGCCAGCGGTTCCGGACCGGACATCTGTCCGAGGTGCGGATTGAAGATACCCGAAGCTGATGACGGTTCAGAGAGCCAGATCGTGCTTTGGAAGAAGGATGGGTTCAAATTGACCTATCTGTTCAAGGATGGTGTCGGATGCATGTATCTTTGGAACAATGGGATTCCGGAGACCGCTACGTACATCGAACCGTTCCTGAACGAGAATGGGTTGAAGTTGAAATCATTGGTCCAAATGGCGGCGAATCCGGAATTCGACGGGTTCTGGAACACAGTCGCAGAAAGCATGCATAGCTGCAAGGACGACTATGTGTCGAACATCCCGTATTTCATGAAGAGGCTGGGTCTTGACAAACATTGTGCGGAGGTACTAGCCTTGCATTTCATAGGTATGTGCCCGGAAGCGATCGCAATGAGACTGGACCAGCCGATAGATCACATCAGGCATGTTTTCGACATCATAATGGATTCCTATACGGATAACGGGATAGTGGTCAACGACCACATATTCACGGATGATCCGATTGCCCTTTACGATAAAGGATCGGACGCTGTGGACTGAAGTTCTCAGGAGGGATAAAATTGGATGTGTAGCCCTTTACCTAAAACACGTATTTAGTGACAAATGGCAGATAAATCTTCTTCTTTTTACCTTTATCACATGTTATAACAGATAACCTATTAGTTCATGATTCGTATTGGATGCTTAATCCAAATAGTGATCCTTATGTCGGTAAAGGCAACTGCTGATACGAATCATTCACGTTTGGAGAGGATTATCTACGTTCTGCGTCAGCGCTATGACGGAACCGCAGCGGATGTCGAGACAGAGGATTGCAGCGATATGCATACTTGCTACATCTGCGGCCATTCATGGAAGAGGACCAAGAACCATCCGAATCCGAGGATATGCCCTGTATGCAAATCCACACTATGGAACAGGAAGGATGCAAGGAAGTGTCTATGCAAGAGGTGCGATCACGTCTGGTTCAGTGTCGACCCTCATCCTCTCAGATGCCCTAACTGCAAGACGAAGACATGGGATGCACAATACCTGATGGTGCGCTGCGAGATATGCGGAACCAAATGGAAGGATGCTTTCAGAGTCTCGAAGAATTTCAGATGCCCGGTCTGCGGGCCTATTGATCAGAGCAGGGTCAAGGTGGTGTCTCGCTATCAGACCTATCAGAAGAAGGTCGATAACGATCCTGACAAGAGGACCATCATCACACGTGAAGTCTCAGACGTAATCATCAGTACGACCGATGTCGATTCGCGTACCAAAGCGATGATGGATAACGGTCTCAGCGTCATAGAGGCCGAGGTGCTGTCTAAATTCATAGAAGGGGACGATCCCATAACACTGGCCAGAAGGAACAGGATATCGCTTCACGAGGTGATGATGATCATCGTCTCGTATGTGAGGGAATCGACGGAAAGGGGTGATGCGCGTTGGATATAATCCCGAAGTCCAAGATCGGTCCGATGACCCGCTACAACGATGCCCATGCCTATCTCGTGATGGATTGCATACACAACAGGGGCTCCACCAGCAGGAAGGATCTGGTAGAGGTTCTCGGCATCGGCGAGGGCAGTGTGAGGACGCTCATCAACGTGATGAAATCCTGGGAGGTCGTGGAGACCAGTCAGACCGGCATCCGTTTCACAAAATTCGGCGAATACGTTTACAAGAACATACCTATAATGTTGGTGGATGCATACAGTGATAAGTATGCGGTGGGGGAATATCAGCAGGGGATGCTTGTGAGAGGCGTAGCTGATAAGGTCACCAACGGGATGGCGCAGAGGGACATCGGAGTGAGGAACGGTTCTGAAGGGGCATCTGTGTTCATCATGAAGGACGGCAAGATCATCTTGCCGAAGGTAGTGGATATTGACGAGGACGATCCTGCGTTCGCAGGTCAGATCCGTTCCACGGGCATCGAGAACGGGGATGTGTTCCTCCTTGTAGGTTCGAACGATCCATCCACTTCGCGTGTGGCAGCGATATCCATAGCATTGGAGATGCTATGAGCCAGATTATTCCGAAATTATTGCTGGCAACAGTGCTCATATTATTTGCATCAATAGCCGTCTTTCTATCGGAAGAGGATGATGCGGAGGATTCCAAGGAATACGTTCCAGACGGATCTGTATACTCGTATCAGACGTACGGTAGCGCCCACCCGGACTATTACTGCATCATCACAGGTGTGGAAACGGATTCCGAGATACTGTACGTTCCAACGGTCCTGGAGGGGTACGATGTGCGTGCGATCGATGAGGGGGCGTTCTCAGGCTGTCCGTCAAAAACGGTCATAATCCCGGAAGGTGTCGCGAAGATCGACGAGTCATTCTCAGATTGTCCCAAACTGACGGATCTGTATTTCCTAGGCGATATGCCGGCGATGGATGTCAGGGACGATGTGGATGTTCACCATCTGTCCATCAAGTCAGGGTGGACAATCGGCGACAGCATATGCATCAAGGAACTGGACGGGATCCAATACGGTCTGTTCCCGGACGGATGGATGGTCCTGGGAGGAGATTCATCAGGCGACATGTTGCTGATCAAGAGCGAAGTGGAAGGCATCGGTGTGGTCTCCATCGGCCCGTATTCGTTCGCAGGGAAGATGAGGGATGATGGTTCGGTTGAAAGGCGTTCCGATATCGCCAAGGCGATAATTCCCGAAGGGATAACTGACATCCGGGACAGGGCGTTCTACTATAGCGATATCGAACAGATAGATATGCCTGGCACATTGAAAAGCATACACGATGAGGCATTCAGGGCGGCTTATGAATTGAGAGATCCTGTATTCCCGGAAAGCGTCGGATTCATAGGATTCGAATCTTTCCGCGACTGTCACACAATAAAGAAGCTGACGATTCCAGATGGCATGAGATATGCTGGAGAGGGCTGCTTCAAGCTATGCATCGCGTTGGAGGAAGCAGAGATTGGGATAGGTCTGAAACACATCCCTGTATCCATGTTCTTCTACGACGGGGAGCTCAGGGAAGTCTCGATCCAGAACACCGTCGAGAGCATCGGAACGGAAGCCTTCTACAACTGCAGATCCCTGGAATCCATATCCATTCCTGAAGGCGTTTCGGAGATCCAGGATGCCGTCTTCAGGATGTGCGGATCGCTGAGCTCGATAGACCTGGGTCAGGTGAGATGTATAGGCAACTCAGCATTCAGGGATTGTCCATCTCTAGTTGAATTCGATCTGCCGTCGACGGTCGAGACCATAGGCCCCTACGCTTTCGCCGATTGCGGCGATCTGGA